>Ga0255097_1000213_pt1 | contig 30646 bp, 27 predicted proteins | sample Colum_Atlam_RepB_2_FD_188436 | JGI IMG/M metagenome (GOLD analysis project Ga0255097, IMG submission 188436) | Freshwater microbial communities from Columbia River, Oregon, United States - Colum_Atlam_RepB_8d | ecosystem: Environmental > Aquatic > Freshwater > River | place: USA: Oregon...
GCACCAGCCATGTCTGGACGGCAGGGCTGGACGGTTGGAAAGCCGCTGGTGAGACAGAACTTGCCCGGCTTTTTGCGCAAACCCCGCCCCCTCCCCCGCCCGCCGGGTAAATGATGGCCGTTGCCGAAGCCCATCGCTATCCTTGCGCGCAATGCGGGGCTGACCTGCGCTTTGCGCCGGGCCAAACCGAACTGGTCTGCGATCACTGCGGCCACCGGCAGGACATCCCCAATGTCGCGCCGCGCCGCAAGGCGCATGCGCTTGGGGAAATCCCTTTGGCGCAGGGGCTGTCCGATGATCTGCCGACCGACGCGGTTGAGGAAGTGCGCGCCTCATCCTGCCCGAATTGCGGCGCGGTGGTGGAGTTTCAAGGCGCCAGCCATGCCAGCGAATGCCCGTTTTGCGCCACCCCCGTCGTGGCGGACACGGGCCTGCGCCGTCATATCAAACCGCAGGCCTTGGTGCCTTTTGCGCTGACCGAAACGCAGGCGCGCGAGGCGCTGACCAAATGGCTTGGCAGCCTGTGGTTCGCGCCAAACGGCTTGCTGGAATACACCCGCAAGGGCCGCGCCATGACGGGCATTTATGTGCCGTTCTGGACCTTCGACGCCGCCACGGCCAGCACCTACACCGGACAGCGCGGCGAGGCCTATTACGAGACGCGGATGGTCACGGTGAACGTCAACGGCCGGTCCGAACAGCGCCAAGAGCAAGTGCGAAAGATCCGCTGGTATCCGGCGGCGGGTTCGGTGGCGCGCGATTTCGACGATCTGCTGGTCATGGCCTCAACCAGCCTGCCGGAACGTTTGGGCAATGATCTGACGCCTTGGGATCTGACAGTGCTGGAACCCTATGCGCCCGACTTTCTCGCCGGGTTTCAGGCCGAAGGTTATACCGTCGCGCTGGCCGACGGGCATCACACGGCCCGCGCAAAGATGGCCCGCGTGATCGAAGACGATGTGCGCCGCGATATTGGCGGTGATGAGCAACGGATCACGCAGGTGAACACCCGCCATCGGGACGAGACATTCAAGCATGTGCTGCTGCCGGTCTGGACGGCGGCCTATAAATACGCGGGCAAAAGCTATCGGTTTTGGGTCAACGGCCAAACTGGCGAGGTGCAGGGCGAGCGCCCCTACAGTTGGTGGAAGATCGGCTTCGCCGTTCTTGCCGCGGCGGTGGTCATTGGCGTGGGCGTCTTTTTGTCGGACCCGGAGGCATTTGGCATCTCCAGCACGGCCTTGCCCGACTGGTTGAACTGACCGCGCTGCCGCCGGGCGGTTGACATCGACGCCCCCTCGCGCGATAGCGCCCCATCCCCGAGCCGGAGGCCCCTGATGCGCGTTCTTGACCACGCCCGGATTCCCGAACTGCCGAACCCCTATTTCGGCAAGGTCCGCGATTGCTATGATCTTCCAGATGGCAGCCGCATCCTGATCTCGTCAGATCGCATCTCGGCCTTTGACCGTATTCTGGCGGCGATTCCCTACAAGGGGCAGGTTCTGACCCAGCTCGCACGGTGGTGGTTCGACCGCACCGCGGACATCTGCCCGAACCATGTGATTTCCTATCCAGATCCCAATGTGGTGATCGGCAAACGGCTGGATATCCTGCCGGTTGAGGTTGTGGTGCGGGGCTATCTGGCCGGGACGACCTCGACCTCGGTGCTGACGCAGTACAAGGCCGGGGCGCGGACCATGTATGGCCACACGCTGCCCGATGGCCTGCGGGACAATCAGGCGCTGCCTGCCGCCATCATCACGCCAACCTCCAAGGCCTTTGACGGCGGCCATGACGAGCCTTTGACCGAAACCGAGATCGTGGCGCAGGGGCTTTTGACGCAGGCGCAGTGGGACGAGGTTTCTTCGCGCGCGCTGGCCCTCTTTGCTCGGGGCCAAAAGATGGCGGCGGAGCGCGGCTTGATCCTGGTCGATACCAAATACGAATTTGGCACCGACGCCGCTGGCAATATTCTGATTGCCGACGAAATCCACACCCCCGACAGCAGCCGCTATTGGATTGCCTCGGGATATCAGGCCGCGTTTGAGGCTGGCACCCGTCCTCCGTCGTTTGACAAGGACGTCATCCGGTCGTGGGTGGGCGCGCGCTGCGACCCTTACAAGGATGCGATCCCTGAAATTCCGGCCGAGATGATCGCGCAAACCTCGCAGGTCTATATCGACGCCTATGAGATGATCACGGGCGAACGGTTTGTACCGGACATGACCGGAGACACGCCTTTGGCGCGGGTGCGGGCCAATCTGGCGCCCTATTTCGGCTGATATGTTTGCGCTAACATAATTCGATCGGCTAAGCTGCCGCGAAATCCCGAGGAGGTCTTGATGATTCTCAGCTGTGGCGAAGCCCTGATCGATATGCTGCCGCGTACCGCCACCACTGGCGAGGCGGCGTTTGCCCCCTATGCCGGCGGCGCGGTGTTCAACACGGCGATTGCACTGGGGCGGCTAGGCGCGCCTTCGGGCTTTTTGTCAGGTGTGTCGACCGACATGCTGGGCGAGATTTTGGCCGATACGCTGACCGCATCCAAGGTGGACACCCGCTATCTGGCGCGGTCGGCCCGGCCTACCACGGTGGCCTTTGTCAAGCTGGTGGACGGTCAGGCGACCTATGCCTTTTACGATGAAGGCACCGCGGGGCGGATGCTGGCCGAAGCGGAATTGCCGGTTCTGGGCGATGAGGTGCAGGCCTTGTTTGTCGGCGGGATTTCTTTGGTCAATGACCCTGCCGCCAGCACCTATGAAGCACTGCAAGCCCGCGAGGCCCCAACCCGCGTCACCATGATCGACCCGAACATCCGCCCCGGTTTCATTGCAGGGAAAGAGCCCGAATATCGCGCCCGGATCGAACGGATGATCGCGCGGGCCGACATTGTGAAACTGTCGGATGAGGATCTGCACTGGCTGATGGGGGGGGGCGATGTGGAAAGCCTTGCCCGCTCCATTCTCGCCAAAGGGCCGAAGCTGGTCTTCATCACCGAAGGCGCCGCAGGCGCGCGGGCGATTACCGCCAGCCAAAACCGCTTTGTCGCCGCCCACAAGGTCACCGTGGCCGATACCGTCGGCGCAGGCGATACCTTTAACGCTGGCGCCCTTTGTGCGCTGTACGAGGCAGGCGCGCTGACCAAGGCCCGGGTGGCACAACTCAGCGATGCGGAGTTGGACGCGGCCCTTAGCCTTGGCGTGCAATCGGCCGCCGTCACGGTCAGCCGCGCAGGGGCCAACCCGCCGTGGAGGAACGAACTGTGAGGGCCATTCTTCAACGTGTGGATCGGGCCTCGGTCGCGGTCGACGGGCAGACCGTGGGTGAGATTGGCAAGGGGCTGATGATCTTGGTCTGCGCCATGCAGGGCGACACCGAAGCGCAGGCTGACAAGCTTGCCGCCAAGATTGCCAAGCTGCGTATCTTCAAGGATGACGCAGGCAAGATGAACCTTTCAGTCAAGGATGCGGGCGGGACAGCACTGATTGTCAGCCAGTTCACCCTTGCCGCCGACCTGCGCGGCAACCGCCCAGGTTTCAGCCCCGCCGCCGCCCCCGATGACGGCAAGCGTCTCTATGAACATTTCACCACCCGCATCGCCGCCGAAGGCATCCCGACAGCCAACGGCGTTTTTGGGGCGGATATGGATGTCTCTTTGGTCAATCAGGGGCCGGTGACGATCTGGTTGGACACCGACAACCTTTAATCGAACGGGTTGCCATCCGACTGTTTCAGCGCATCGCCACATTCGCCAAGCGCCGCCATCGAAGCAGACGAGCCTTGCAAAGAATAGTCCATCACCGGCTCACCCGCCGCGGTCCGCAGGAATAGCCTGCTGCCCTGTGCCACCTCGGTCAGGAAACCCACAGATTGATCGCTGTCGGGCAGGTTGAACAGGATCGAGTTTTTGTAAAGATCCGCGGCGTTCAGGTTCCAAGGCGACCGATTCCCGATCTGCACCTGCAGATCCGCGGTATCGCCATCGCCAAAGTCCCAAGAGGTGGAATAGAATTGCAGCTTCACCGTGTTGTCGGCGTAAAGCCAGATGGTGAAGCTGTCGGTCTGGGCGTCGACCTCGGCCAGACAGGCGAAACTGCCGTCGTCGAAGCCGACGACCTCCACCTCCCAATGCTTGTGCTGAAACAGGATTTCCGACTGGCTTTCCGCCAGCGCGGCGGTCGGCAACAGCACCGATGCGGCCAAGGTGGTGGCCCGAACCCAAGAAAGCATGCAAAATCCTCCGTCCTGAAATACCGGCATTTTGGGCGGGGACAGCGCAAAAGAGCAAATGAAATATGCAGCGCCAGATCGGCGCTGCTGCAGAATTTTTTCCGGTTTTTGCAGGGTTAGCCGACGCGCTCCCAAGCCGGCGGGAACCGGCCCAGCAGTTCTGCCAAGGCGTGATCGTCAACCGGGCCGGTGGTGGCGATGCGCGCCACCAGCCCGCGCTTTTTATCCTCGGCCACCTCGGCGACATGGGCGGGCAGCTTGGCCGCGGCTAGGGCTGCATCATAGACCCGGCGGATCGCGAAGCGTCGCAGGTCGGGCTTGAACACCTTTCCGACGGCCGTTTTCGGCAGTTCGGCCAGAACCTCGATATGTTTCGGCACAGCGGCCTTTTCGTGAATATGCGCCACGGCATAGTCCATCAGCTCGGTGGCGCTGACCTTGGCCCCTTTGATCAGTTCGACATAGGCGCAAGGCAGTTCGCCCGCATGGGCATCCGGCTGACCGATGGCACCAACAAAGGCCACCTTGTCATGGCCCATCATCGCCTCTTCGATGATGGCGGGGTCAATGTTGTGGCCGCCCCGGATGATGAGGTCTTTGGCACGGCCGGTGATGAACAGATAACCATCCGCATCAAGTCGCCCCAGATCGCCCGTCCGCAGATACCGTTCGCCCGCGAAAAGTCCGCGGTTCTTGTCAACTTCGGTATAGGTGCTGCCAGGGAACACGCCGGGGTTCGACACGCAAATCTCGCCAATCTCGTCGACCCCACAGTCGCGCATGCCCCCCGCCCCGTCGCTGGTCAGGATCTTTACCTCACAGTAGGGGAAGGGCAGACCAACAGAGCCGATCTTCTTGTTGCCGTCGGGCGGGTTGATCGAGACAAGGCAGGTGCATTCGGTCAGGCCATAGCCTTCGACAATCTGCACGCCCGTTGCTTTTTCAAAGCGGGTGAACAACTCAATCGGCAGCGGGGCAGAGCCAGAAAACGCCCCCCGAAGGGTCGAGACATCGGCATTGACCGGGCGCTGCATCAGGGCAGACAGCGCTGTCGGCACCGTGACCATATAAGTCACCTTCCAATGTTCGACCAATTTCCAGAAATTGTCGAACACCCCTTCGCCGCGATACCCTTGCGGGGTGGGGAAGACCACATGCCCGCCGCTGGCGATCATCGACATCAAAATCGGATAGGCCGCGAAAACATGGAACAGCGGCAAGGGGCAAATCACCGTATCGGTGGGTTGGAACAGCAGACGCTGCCCGAGCCAGCCGTTATAGACCATGCCCGACAGCTTGTGCTGGGCCACCTTGGGCATGCCTGTGGTACCACCAGTGTGGAAATAGGCCGTCACGCGGTCAGCCGGATTGTCCTTAAAGATCAGCCGATCAGCCGGCTGTTTGCGACATTCGGCGTTAAAGGATTTGACATTGGCGCTATGGCTGATCGGGTTCTTCGGCCGGATCAGCGGCACGATCAGCCGTTTGATCCCGCCAAGATACCTAAGAAGATCCACCTCCAGAACCGTTTTGACCGACGGGGCATGCTTCACCGCCTCGGCCACTTTTTGCGCCAGATCGGTCTTGGGAAACGCCTTGACCGTCACCACCACCTTGGCCTTCGTCTCGCGCAGGATGGCTGAAATCTGTTCCGCCTCCAAAAGCGGGTTGATCGGGTTGACGATGCCCGCCACCGCGCCGCCCAAAAGCGTCACCGCGGTTTCAACCGCGTTGGGCATCACATAGGCCACCACATCGGTTTCCCCGACACCCAGCGTGCGAAACAGGTTTGCCGCTTGGGTCACGCGGGCATGAAGATCAGCCCAGGTCAGGGTTTCGGACTTTGATCCGGGCGCGGACAGCAATTGATACGAGATTGCCGGCCGCGCACCATGCGCCGTTTTGGTGCGGGTCAGGAATTGATGCATGGTCTTGGGCAGATCCCGATCTTCCCAAGCGGCCTCGGCCTCGATGGCTTTCAGATCCGCGCGCGACGCGAATGATCCCATGGTATTCCCCTCCCCTGCCCCGCGTCTTTCGGCGGGTTTTCATTCTGCCTAACAATGTGGGGGGGATTGCGGGCTTTGCCAAGAAAAAGCGCAAAAAGAAAACCCAACGTCACCACACGTCAGGACAAGCGCCGGGTGATCCTCAGAAGGCGCCCCATGCAAATAGCAAGCGCGGCAGCCCCAAAGGACAAGACCGCCCCCATTTTGGCGGCCTCTTGCGCCTGACCTGACGGGAAGGCGACGGTCGCGACAAACAGCGCCACGGTAAAACCGATGCCCGCAACGCAGCCCAGAACCCACAGATCTTTCGTCCCCATGCCCGCTGGCAGGCCAAAGCCAAAGACCCGCTCGGCCAGCAGACCCAGCATGAAAATCCCCACCGGCTTGCCGATGATCAGACCGCCCAACACCATCCACGTCGGATCACCAAAGGCCGAAAACACCACACCCGCGTTCAACAGGCCAAAGAAGAACAGCATGATCTCGACAAAGAGTTTCAGCCGATGCGCGATCCAGTTCAAAAGGTCGGTCAGATGTTCTTCAGCCTCGGTGAAGAAGCCATAGGGCCGATCGGCGTGCGGGATGGTCGGCACGATGGGCAAAAGGCCAAGCGCGGGATGGATGCCCGCGTTGTGAAACCCATACCACGACAGCCCCCCGGCGATGGCATAGGGCCAGAACGACGCCTTCTGCCGCATCCATGTGGAATAGGGGCGGCGCGGGTCGCTGCCGTCGGCCCAGATCGGCAGCCGATTGGCCAAGAGATAGACCCCGACAGCCGCCGCCAACGACAACAAAAGCCAGCCGGGCTGCAAATCACCGGTCGGGTAAAACAACGCCAGAATGACCATGCCCCCCGCGTCATCCGCAATTGCCAACAAAAGCAGGAAGGGAATGGCCGGATGTCCCGCGCCAAAGACGATGCGCCCGATCAGATAGGAAAAGGCAATGTCGGTTGCCGTCGGAATCGCCCAACCTTGGGCATAGGCGTCAAAGCCGCCCAGCGCAGCCCCTAGGCCCAGATAGACCAGCGCCGGCCCCATCATGCCCCCCGCCGTGGCGATCAGCGGCGTCAGCGCCTTACGCCCGCGCAACTCGCCGTCCTGCAGGACGATGCCTTCCCAGACCTCTTTGGCGGCAATGGCGAAAAAGAACGCCATGCAGATGTCATTGATCAGGAAATGCAAGGTCAGCGCGCGCACAGCGACGCCGCCTTCGTGGTGCAAAAGGCCAATCGGCGCGTGGTTCCACAGCACGAAATGCACCAGATGTTGATAGCTGTCCTTGTCCAGATTGGCCCAGATCAACGCCAGTGCCGCCCCTGTCAGCAACAAAAGCGAATAGGTGGAGATGACATTCCAGACTTTATGCATCGTGGCGCGGTCCTGATCTGCGAGATTGCGCCTGACCTTTGCGCTTTTCGGCGCCGGGTCAAGCCTGACCTCAGCCGATAGGGGGCAAGAGCCGCCGCACCTCCGCCCGCAGATCGCGCAATTCAAAGGGCTTGGTGATGAAGCCATCGGCGCCAATCTCCAGTCCCTTGCGCTTTTCAATGGCCGAACCGCGCGCCGTCATCATCAGGATCTTCACATCGTTCAACGACGGATCGCGCCGCACGCCCGCACAGATTTCATAGCCCGAGGCACCGGGCAGCATGATGTCCAACAAGACAAGATCAGGGTGCATGTCCCGGATGCCCGACAGCGCCAGTGCGCCGTCGGCAATGCGGGCATGGTCATAACCTTCGCGCGTCATCAGAAATTCCAGCGCGAGGGCGATGTTGTCTTCGTCTTCGACCACCAGGATGCGGGGTTTCTTGTCACTCATGGCGTGCGCCAGTGCGAAAGGGTTGAAATACGTGGCCCCAACGTCCATGACAGAGAAACCGCGTTTCCAGCCAAAGAGCCCGCCATGCCAACCGTCGCCGACCTGATCTCTGCCGCGCTGATCGATCCGTTCCGCATCATTCTGTTGGTGGGTCTGGTTGCCACCCAACGCCGGACAGCAGCCGTGACAGGCGCGGTTTTGCCCTTGGCGGCCGGGATGCTGTTCGTCGCCGTCATCATCCCCGCGACCATGGGCTTTGGCGCCGAAGCGGGCCTGCTGAAGGCCGTGGTGGCAGGGCTTGTCGCCAATGCGATCTGGCTGGTGCCGATCATCGCGATCACCCGCTTTTGGGAAGGCCGCGCGGGCCGATAACCCGGGCTCCTGCCCAGCTGACCGACTGCGCCATCGAACTCACAGGTCACACCCATGTTCCTTAACCGGAGCCTGCCCAACCGCTGTCTGTGGGGGCAGGCTTTCCTTTCGTCGCATTGGACGCGGGCGCATCCGATCCGAGGAAAGGAAAAGGGCGCGCAGATCGTTCCGCGCGCCCCGGTGTTCAAGCCAGCTTACTGATTGTTATCAGCGAAGATGTCTTTCTTGTGGGTACCACCCGGCACGAAGAGCGTGCCGATGACCACGGTCATCAGAGCCACGCAGATCGCGTACCACAGGCCGGTGTAGATGTTGCCAGCCTGAGCCGAGATCGCGAAGGCGGTCGCGGGCAGAAGGCCACCGAACCAGCCGTTACCGATGTGGTAAGGCAGCGACAGACCGGAGTAGCGGATGCGGGTCGGGTAGAGTTCGACAAGCATCGCAGCGATCGGGCCGTACACCATGGTCACCAGAACGATCAGATAGGTCAGGATCAGGATGATCGTGATCTTCTGGCCGGTGAAGATGTCCAGCACGTTTTCAGCCTTGGCAACGGTGGTGTTGTCGGTGGCCACGATCGGATAGCCCGCCGCGGTCAGCGCGTCAGCGACAGCCGTTTCAAAGGCAGGCTTCACACCCTTGGCAGCGTCCAGTGCGGCTTTCGCAGCATCCTTGGCGGCCTGATCGGTGCCCTTGTCAGCCTCTTCCTGTGCAGCAGTCAGATCCTTGATGTCCGCAGCATTTTTGCCAGCGTCGAACGAGGCAACCACGGTTTCACCGACGGTGATGGTGGCAGGCGCGCCGGCCGGGCCATCAACGGTTTCCGAGTTCACCGACAGCGAGTAGAGTTTCGCCTTGGCGATATCGCAGGAGTTGGTGAACTTGACGGTGCCGGTCGGGTTGAACTGGAACGAGCAGTCAGCCGGGTCGGCGGTCACGGTCACGGGCGTTTGCTGGGCGGCATGCAACATCGGGTTCGCGGTCTTGGTCAGGAAACCAAACACCGGGAAGTAGGTGATTGCTGCAATCAGGCAGCCCGCCAGAATGATCGGCTTGCGGCCGATACGGTCAGACAGACGGCCGAAGAAGATGAAGCCGTAGGTGCCGAGGATCAGCGACCAAGCCACCATCACGTTGGCGGTGAAGCTGTCGACCTTGATGACGTTCTGCATGAAGAACAGGGCGTAGAACTGGCCCGAGTACCACACGACAGCCTGACCAGCGGTCAGACCCAGCAGAGCGATCAGGGCGATCTTGCCGTTCTTCCAGTTGCCGAAGGCTTCGCGCAGCGGGGCTTTCGAGGCCGCACCTTCCGCTTTCATCTTTTTGAAGGCGGGCGATTCATTCATCTGCAGACGGATGTAGAGCGAGATCAACAGCAGGATGATCGAGCCAAGGAACGGCACGCGCCAGCCCCAGGCGTTGAAGGCTTTCTGCATGGCAGGGGTGCCATCGGCGTTCATGGTCGGCGCACCGGCGGCGTCCAAGATCGGCAGGTCAGGGTAATGGCCGTTGATGTAGCCCTGAACCGACAGGATGACCATCAGCGACAGCAAAAGACCCAGCGTTGCCGTGGTCTGGATGAAGGCGGTGTAATAGCCGCGCTGACCCTGCGGCGCGTGTTCGGCCACATAGACAGCCGCGCCACCGTATTCACCACCCAGCGCCAGACCTTGCAGCATGCGCAAGCCGATCAGGATGATGGGAGCAGCGATGCCCCACGAGTAGTAGGACGGCAGCAGGCCGACGAGGAAGGTCGACATACCCATGATGAGGATGGTCATCAGGAAGGTGTACTTGCGGCCGATCAGGTCGCCCAGCATCCCGAAGACCAGCGCACCGAACGGGCGCACGATGAAGCCCGCGGCGAAGGCCAGAAGGGCAAACACGTTCCGGGTCGCTTCCGGGAACGGCGTGAAGAACTGCGCGCCAATCATCGCGGCGAGCGATCCGTAAAGATAGAAGTCATACCATTCGAAAACGGTACCGGCGGACGAAGCAAGGATAACCTTCTTCTCTTCCGCGGTCATGGGGCGCGCGCGAACGTTCCCCGCAGTGTCTACACTAGCCATGTGGCCTCCTCCATTTTGTCCAGCCCTAATGGGCCGGGTCCCTGTTCCAGATGCCTTTGCCGATTGTTCTGTCCCCGAAGGGCCCGGCTAAGACGCCTGTCTCCCAACTTCCGCGCCCTTTAGGGGCGGAAAGTATTCCATCAAGCCGCGACGCCTTGAACGATTTGTCCAAGGGCGGTGCGGATATCTGCGATGGCCCCCATCGCGTCGATCTTCTGAAGCACGCCGCGCCCTGCATAATAGGTGATCAGCGGCGCGGTCTGGGCGTGATAGGCTTTCAGCCTTTCGCGCACGGTTTCAGCGTTGTCATCTGCCCGGCGCTTGAAGCTGGTGCCGCCGCATTTGTCGCAGGTGCCGGCGACGGCAGGCTTTTTGAACTGGTCATGATACCCCTCGCCGCAGGCGCAGGTGTAGCGGCCCGAAACCCGGCCCACCATCGCCTCATCATCCACTTCAAGGCTGATGGCGGCAGTGACTTTCTGGCCATTGGCGGCCAAAAGCCCATCCAGCGCGGCGGCCTGCCCGTCGGTGCGGGGAAAGCCATCAAGGATGATGCCCTTGGCAACATCGGGCTGCCCCATACGGTCGCGCAGGATGGCCAGCACGATGTCATCCGACACCAATTGTCCAGCCTCCATCACGGCCTTGGCCTTTTTGCCAGCCTCGGTGCCAGCAGCCACGGCGGCGCGCAGCATGTCGCCCGTCGACAGCTGAACCAGACCGAAGTGTTCCTCCAGCATGCGGGCCTGCGTGCCTTTGCCGGCCCCGGGGGGGCCAAGCAGGATCAAAACGGGTGCGTTCGCGGTCATCTGCGCTTACGCCCGGTTCATGCGGTTGCTGATCAGCTCTTCCACCACCGACGGATCGGCAAGGGTCGAGATGTCGCCAAGGCTGCCATAGTCATTCTCGGCGATCTTGCGCAGGATGCGGCGCATGATCTTGCCCGAGCGGGTCTTCGGCAGGCCGGGGGCCCATTGGATCAGATCGGGCTTGGCAATCGGGCCGATTTCGCCACGGACCCAAGCCTCCAGCTCCTTGCGCAGCTCGTCCGAGGGGGCGATGCCGTTCATCAGCGTGACATAAGCATAGATGCCTTGCCCCTTGATCTCGTGCGGGTAGCCGACAACGGCGGCTTCCGCCACCTTGGCATGGGCGACCAGCGCGCTTTCCACTTCGGCCGTACCCATCCGGTGACCCGAGACGTTGATCACATCATCAACGCGGCCCGTGATCCAGTAATAGCCATCTGCATCACGACGGCAGCCGTCACCGGTGAAGTAATAGCCTTTGTATTGCTGGAAATATGCCTCTTGGAAGCGATCATGGTCGCCCCAAAGCGTACGCATCTGCCCCGGCCAGCTGTCCGAGATGCACAAGACACCCTCGGCCTCGGTTTCGCTTTGACGACGGCCTGTCGACGGGTCCAACACCACCGGCTTCACGCCGAAGAAGGGATTGGTCGCAGAGCCCGGCTTGGCAGGGGTCGCCCCCGGCAACGGCGTGATCATGTGGCCGCCGGTTTCGGTCTGCCAGAACGTGTCAACGATCGGGCGGGTGCCTTTGCCGACATATTGGTTGTACCAGGCCCAAGCCTCGGGGTTGATCGGCTCACCGACCGAACCCAGCACTTTCAGGCTGGAAAGATCATATTTCTCAACCCATTGCGGGCCAAGGCCCATCAGGCTGCGGATCGCGGTCGGCGCGGTATAGAACTGGTTGACCTTGTGCTTTTCGATCACTTCCCAGAACCGGCCTGCGTCCGGATAGGTCGGCACGCCTTCGAACATCACAGTCGTCGCGCCATTGGCCAAGGGGCCATACAGGATATAGCTGTGGCCGGTGACCCAACCCACATCCGCCGTACACCAGAACACATCACCATCATGATAGTCGAAGGTGTATTGATGCGTCATCGCGGCATAGGCGAGATACCCGCCCGAGGTATGCACAACGCCCTTCGGCTTGCCGGTCGAACCCGAGGTGTACAGGATGAACAGCGGGTCTTCGGCGCCCATGGGGCGCGGCGGGCATTCGGGCGACACCATGTCCATCATGGCCAGCACGTCGACATCGCGGCCCTGTACCCAGGAAATCTGATCGCCAGTATGCTTGACCACAAGGCAACGCACCTTGTCAGAGCAATGCAGCAAGGCGGCGTCGGTGTTGTTCTTCAGGCCCGTCCGTTTGCCGCCACGCGGGGCGGTGTCGGCGGTGATGACCAGCTTGGCACCGCAATCATTAATCCGGTTCGCCAGTGCATCCGGCGAGAAGCCCGCGAAAACGACGGAGTGGATCGCGCCGATCCGGGCGCAAGCCAGCATGGCATAGGCAGCCTCGGGGATCATCGGCAGATAGATCACCACGCGATCACCGCGCATCACGCCCTGCGACAGCAGAACGTTCGCCATCCGGTTCACCTTTTCGGACAGCTTCTTGTAGGTGATGTGCTGGGCGGGCTCTTTCGGATCATCGGGTTCAAAGATGATCGCGGTTTGCAGCGCACGGTCGCGCAGGTGGCGGTCGATGCAATTGACCGAGACGTTCAGAACGCCATCCTCGAACCACTTGATGCTGACCTTGCCAAAGGTGAAATCGGTGTTCTTGACGCGGGTGTAGGGCTTGATCCAATCCAGCCGCTTGCCTTCGCGGCCCCAGAACTCATCGGGGTCTTCAATGGATTCGGCATACATCCGGGCATAGCCGGCCGCATCCAGATGCGCGGCTGCGACGAATTCCTTGGACGGTTCGTAAACGCCCGTTGCCTGTCCGGTTTCTGCCATTGGATCCTCCTCAAGTATAAACAGCTTGGCACGCTGGCCCTGACGGCCTGCAGGTTATGCAGGTCTCCCCCGTGCCGGGGATGATAGTAGATTTGTAAATGAAGTTCTAACTCTATTTGCAATAATGATTTTTCTGTAAATAAATTGACAGGTCAAAAGGTCAATTGTGTAAATGCAGCGAAAATCGGCAGAAAAATGACGCCTTTGCAGACTTGTCAGGCAGAAAGAAAATGCCCTTTTTCAGGCCGTTTGTAGAAAAGACCAAAAAAACGCGCGGGAATGATAGCGCAAGCAATTTGGCGCAGCGGTGACTAACCCTATCGCAACGCCGCTGTGCGGGTGCGATTCGCCCTAATCCGCAAGGGGATTTCCAAGCCCTTCGGGCAGGGCATCCAGCCCCGGAATGAAGCGCACCTGATCGCCGTGAACCCCCGCCCGATGCAGTGCGCGGCGCACCTCGGGCCGCGCGCCAGAAATCACCAATCGGCCACCGCGCCGCGCCATTTTGCGCGCCAAAAGCGCCATGGAATAGGCCCCGGAACTGTCGGTCAGCGGCACCCCGGCAAAGTCGACGACAAAGGCACGCGGATGCTCTGACACCTGATCCAGCACCGTGCCCAGTCGGGCAGCCGCGCCAAAGAACCACGGTCCATTGAGATGATAGATCACCACGCCCGCCAGGGCAGGATCCTGCACCTCGTCGCCGTTGCGGCGCTCTTCGATGGTGGTGCCGGCGGACATGCGGTTGATAAAGACCAGCCCTGCCAGCGCGAAACCCACGACAATGCCTTCGGTCAGGTCGCGAAACACCACAAGGCCAAAGGTCGCCAGCACCACCACCGCATCGGCGCGCGAATGGCGGGCAAGGTGCCAGATCTCCTCTTTCTCGGCCATGTTCCACGCCACGACCGCCAAGACCCCCGCCAAAGCCGCCAGCGGGATGTATCCAGCAAGGGGCGCGGCAATCAGCAAAAAGGCCAGCACGAACACCGCATGCAGCATGCCTGACACCGGCCCTCGGGACCCCGCGCGCACATTGGTCGCGGTGCGGGCAATGGTGCCGGTCACGCAAATGCCGCCGAACAAGGGCGTGACGATATTGGCAACCCCTTGGGCCAGAAGTTCGGCATTCGGGCGGTGACGGCGGCCCGACATACCATCCGCGACCACGGCGGACAGCAGGCTTTCAATCGCCCCCAAAAGCGTGAAGGACAGCGCCCACGGCAGGGCGGCCGCAATCGCACCGCCGCCCAAACCTGGCAGCACCGGCGCAGGTGGCGTCCGCGGCAGCGCGCCAAAGCGGCTGTGGATCGTCTCAACCGGCAGCTCCAGAACCACCACAGCAACGGCGGCCAAGGCGACAGCGATCAGCATGTTGGGCGCCTGCGGCAGCCAGCGCTTGACGCCGACGATCAACGCGATGGTCCCGACCGAGACCGCCAGCGCCGATGGGTTCAGACTGGCCCGCGCCGCCCAAAGCGTCTGTAGTTTGTGCAAGACGTCGGCCGGTTCGGTGCTGGGCAGCGTCAGACCCAGCAAATCCTTCAACTGACTGGCAAAAATGATAACCGCGATGCCCGCGGTAAAACCCACCGTCACCGGATAGGGGATAAAGCGCACATAGGATCCCGCGCGCATCAAGGCCAAAAGGCTTAGGAATATGCCCGAGAGCAGGGTCGCCAGCAACAACCCCTCGATCCCGATCTGCGTCGCACAGGCCGCCACCAACACGATGAACGCCCCGGCAGGCCCGCCAATCTGGTACCGCGACCCGCCCAGCAGCGACACCAAAAAGCCGCCGATGATGGTGGTGAACAGCCCGCGCTCTGGCCCGACACCGCTGGCAATGGCAATCGCCATCGACAGTGGCAGGGCCACGATGGCGACCGTCAGCCCGGCCATGACATCGGCACGCAGATCGGCCGCGCGATAGCCTTCACGAAAGATCGAAACGAGCTTGGGCAGAAACTCGGATGGCGGGGCAGCGGGTGTGGGCGCAAGAGCCATGGCGGCAACCTGAATTGTAAGGGGAGCCAGAAATCATGGCGGATCGTTTCAAATGCGATTAACAAACGCTGCAAGGCGGCGCCTGTCAACGGCAATGCCCACCGCCCAGCCCATCCGCGGCGTTTCGCCCTCCCCGGAGCCTTCTTCATGGCCAGCCCCAAAGACCCTGTTCAAGCCGCCGATGCCGAGGCCCGCGCGCTGGCCCAAACCCTGCTTCAGGCCCAACATGCCGCCCTTGCCTGGTCAGATCCCGAAACGGGCCATCCCTCGATCAGCCGGATCGCCTTTGGCCTTTGCCCCGAAGGCTTGCCTATGACGCTCATCTCGGGCCTTGCACCGCATCTGGCGGCCTTGAAAGCCGACCCGCGCTGTTCGGTGATGCTGGGCGAGGTCGGGGCCAAGGGCGATCCTTTGACCCATCCGCGCCTGATGATCCGGTCACGCGCAGCCTTTGTGCCCACCGATGATCCGGCGCGGCCCGCCATCCGCGCCCATTGGCTTAAGGGCCACCCGAAGGCGGCCCTTTACATCGACTTTCCCGATTTTGCCTTTGTGCGGCTGATCCCAGAGAGCGCGCTCTTGAACGGCGGCTTTGCCCGCGCCTTTCGCCTGACACCCGACGATCTGCGGGCGCCGCAGGCTTAGGCCGGGTTGTCGCAGCGCAGGGTGACCATGGCTTTGCCCTTCACCGCACTTGGCCATTGCAGATAGGCCTGCCGGTTGGCCACGCCCTGCTCGGTCAGCACATAGGGCTGCGCCCATTGCACGGCATTTGCCGCATTGCGCAGCGGCCCCTCCAACACGACAGCCTCTACATTGCGGTGCCGCCCGCCAAAGGGCATGTAATCCGTGGCGTCCACCACCCATGTGGTATCCGCCGTGGCCTGCGTATGTTCAACATAGACCGGGCTGACAGAAGGCTGACCAACGCCCGTGTAGGTGTTGTTGGCAAAGACCACATTGCGGAAACTGGCCGGGTTCAAGGTGCCGTTGCTGGTGTCCACCCGCTCCACCCGATCCAATGTCGCCCCGCTGGAGCGGAAGACATTGTTGGTCACGATCAACCCGTTCAAGAAATGGCCCGCGCCCTTGGGGCTGACGGTGATGAAGCTGAAGGCAGGGCTGCTTTGGCCATAGAGAAACAGGTTTCCGGTGACGGTCAGCCCGCCAAAGGTATAGCTGGCCCCGAAATCCGGATCGGGGTCATATTCATTCGACAGTTCGATGAACTGGTGGTCGATATAATTATTCGACACGAAACTGCGCACGTTCGGCGTGGTAAAAATCAACCCCGCCCGCAGATAGGTCGCCGAGCCCTTGGTATCAGAGAATGTGTGATTGCCCGTGACCGTATGGCTGCCCCCTGCAAAAACCCCGAAATGTGCAACATAGGCGGCGCGGTTGTTGCGGATCTTGCTGTCATTGGCATTGATGTTGAAGGCGATGATGTCTTCAGGCGGGGTCGATCCGCCGCCATTGAACAGACAGCCGTCAATCACCAACCCCTGACACCCGCCCCGGAATGAGGTGATCGCCTTGTTCAACGGCATCATGAAGGTGCAGCGGTCAAACCGGTTGATGCTGCCATCATAGGCCAGGTTGACGGCACTGGCCTGATACCCGCAGGAGAATTCGATATCGGCGATTTCAAAACGGTTCAGCTCGGTAAACCCGCTGAAGTCCAACAGATATTTGAACCGCTTGAACGTATAGGTTCGCGTGCCGTTGCCGCCCCACAAAGGCTGGCTCAACTCCAGCGTTCCTGCCCCGACATTCTTTGCAGCGACATAAACTTCGCGGCCCACCCCCGTGCCAGACAATCGGGCGCCGACAGGGATCGCGGCGATGTTGGTCACGGCGGACAACTGTTTCGGGCTGGCCGTGTTATAGGTGCCAACGGCAGTCACAGTGACCGTATCCCAAGCGCTGCCCGAGGCCGCCGACAAAAGGCCATTTGACAGCACACGGCGCTGGCCAAAGCTGGTGATGCCCGCCAGCCCTGCCACATCAATGGGCGCGTTCAGTTCAATGCGACGACCATTCAAATCCAGCGTGGTGTGATCAGTAAAGTGGAACAGCACCTGCAGGGCGCGGCGAAAACCCTCCAGCTCTGTCCCGAACGCGGCAGCGTAGGTGTTCAGATCGTAGTCGCGCGTGCAGGACAGCCGTTGGTCAGCGGGCATCACCAGCCTGCCTTCGAACTTGACCGGATTGTCAAAGGTGAAATGGCTGCCAAGGAAATAAGTGCCGGGCGACACCAGAACCGTCTTGCCATTGGCGGCGGCATCGGCCGCCTCGAACGCCGCCCAATCATTGGCAACCCCATTGCCGATTGCGCCAAAGTCCCGCACGTCGACCCAATCGAACATCGCTGAATGAAAAACCGCCGTGACATCCTCGATGGTGATGTCGTCGATCCGCACCACGCCACCTGCTGGCCCGGTCAGGTCAAGGCCGAGATGGCCATAGGCCGGGGTGGTGCCCCAGACCATATCAACGCCTTGGCGATTGCCGGAGCCGATGATGGCGCTGACCGTCACCACCTGACCATAGGCGGTCAGCGGCACGTCCGAGCCTTGTTGATCCGCCGTCGCCACATTCGCCCCGCTGGCATTGCCAGCCCAGCCCGCGATCCGCACCGTGGGCAAAGGGCCACTGACTGCCTTAATCTTGGCGGTGACACGCAGATACAGCCCCGGCTGAAACGGGATCTGCTGAAAGCAGCGCAGCTTCAACAGCGAGGTGGTCTTTTGCACCTCAAGGCACCCTGCGAAATCCTGATCCGAGGGCACATAACCCGCGTTGGGCTGGCCCGCATAGCTGGCATTGCCCGGCCGCCCATCCTCGCTGGACCACAGCCCCAGCCCTGCCGAAAACGCCGGTGGCATCAGGACCAGACCTTCGGTGATTGCCTTGTTCATCTTGGAAAACCTCGCCCTTTGCATGATCTGCCGGATGGCGTGCGCAACCGCTCACGCCCTGCGCAAGGATGTGCCAGAGCGCGGTTAACCGGGTACGCAGCCATCGCACGGTGCCAAGTGCGCGGGCGCAACGGGCAGGCATACGCGCCGTCGCGTCAAAGATGGCGCGCACCCGCTGATCGCGCGGGATCAAGGTTGCGAATCGCACGGCCCGGCACCCCGGGGGCCAGACGGGTCGCGCATTGGCAGTGCCAAAGGGCCTACGCGCAACTCCAAGCCACAGACTGTTGCCAAATTGACGAAACTTACCATCCTTGGTCTGCCGAATTTCACTTTCATGGCAGGAGTTTGTTGTCTTTACGCAAAGGAGCGCGTTACATGGCGGGCGAAGAGGCATGCTTAATTAAGGGTAGACGCCTCTGAACCCAATTTGACTCTGCTTTAACCTGGAGGTCCCTATGAAAAAGATCGCTCTCGCTGCCGCTCTGTCGGTTGCTGCTACCACCGCTTTCGCTGGCGGCATGGCTGAACCCGTCATGGAACCGGCCGTTGTCGAAGCCGGCACCTCGTCGTCGGGCGGCATCATCCTTCCGCTGATCCTGCTGGTGGCTGTTGCTGCTGCGGTCGCGTCGAACTAATCCTTTCCGGATTAGATCAAGATAGGGGCGGTAGGTTTTCCTACCGCTCTTTTCTTTTGTCCGGTCCGTTTCTTTTTAAGCGCCCACGTCGGGCCAAAAGACTTAGCCCCAGACCCCCGTCAAAATATTACGCGTGACTTGTTCAACGGGACGCTCATGAGCGATCAGGCCCGCCACCCATTCACAAGATCCGGCATTGAACACCGCCCCCTTGCCCCGGCGGTATTCCACCATACAGCCGTTGCCCCTGCTGGCCCGCCCCAAGGTTTCGGCATCCACCCGGCCATAGACCTGCGCCGCCACCTCTTCGGCATCCAGTGTACCGATAAAATAGTCCACATCATGCGGCCCGGTGGAATGGGCCAGCGTCGTGGCGGGTGACAACCCCACAATGGTCAAAGCGCCTTGCAACCCGGTGCCTTCGGCCGCGTGCGGCAAGCCATGGGTCATGCCATAGTCAATCCCGTCCACCTCATAGCCAAAGATCTTTGACGCCGCCCCCAGCACATCGCCATAGCCAAGCCCGGTGCCCGCCATCGCCCAATGTTCGGGCCGATAGATCGCAAACCCGCCCGAGCCATGGGCGGCGCAGCGGCTCCATCCGGCATAGACGCCCATGCTGCCGGTCAGCCCCATGGTTGCCACGGCAGGGCGGGCAACGCGCGGGTTGTCCCAATAGCTGGTCAGACGGTTGCTGGCCGCAAGCGGATCCGCCTGCTCGGCCGTGGCTTTGAAACAGGTCTGGGTCAGAAGGTCGCCCGACAGCCGGGTTTGCCAAAAGAAATTCCCGCCGAACCGCGCGAGTTCGCCGCCCGCATCCACCCAAGCCTCCAGATGGTCGCGCATCTCCCATGTCCAATATTCGTCATGGCCGACAATCAGGGCGCGCATATAACCTGCCAGCGCGTCAGGGTCGCGGTGCAGGTCGTGCTGGGTCAGATAATCCAGTCCGATGCCCTGCCCTTCGCACCACAGGGCAAAGGGCCGCTCAAAGGCCGCCCACCCGGATGAGGCATATTTCTTCGAAATCCCGTTGGCGCGGGCGTAATCCATATGCGGATAGCGCGGGCGCGACAGCAGCGGCGAGGCATGCGGGATACGCGGGGCATCCTCGGGCCACGATACAAACCCCTTGGCCCATGGGCGCAGCAGGCTGACATGCGGCGCAAATTCGCTGCCGCTTTCCCCTGTCAGCCCCTGATAATGGTTCGACCCGCCCCAGTCATTGTAAGCGCACCACGTTCCCGTCGCGAGGATCATGGCAATCCGCGCCTTGGGCTGGGCGGCTCGCAGCACGAACATATGCTGCGACTGATGGCCCGGAATGCTGAACGTGATCGTGTAAACCCCGCTCTGCCAATCGCCCGGAATCTCAAATCGCAAAACCTCTGGCCAGCCGCAGCCCGTGAACGAGTAATCGGCAGATGTCGTTGCAAAGGTGGTGGCAATCTCGCGGTCCAGCACGGTTTCCGGGTTGCCCCCGTCGCGGGCGATCACCAGCCGCGCCGAAGGGGCCGAAGACATGGCATGCAGCACAAACGTCTCGCCCGGCCTATAGGATAGCCCTGCGGTATAGCCCCAAACTTGCGCGCGCGTCGGATCATCCGAGGCCATTTCATAATAATGGCCCGTCACCGGGCTGCCGTCATCATAGGGTCCAGCAGTAAAGAACCCCTGCAACGTCATGGCCTTGGTCCCATCAGACGCGCGACATCCAGCATGCGGTTGGAAAAGCCCCATTCGTTGTCATACCAGCCAAAAACCCGCAGCATGCCCCCCTTGGTGACCCGCGTTTCCGGCAGGGCCATGATGATGCTTTCCGCCCTTGCCCGCAGGTCGGTCGAAACCAGCGCCTTTTCGGTAGCACCGATCACCCCGCCCGCCGCGGCCAGCACAGCGTTCACCTCGGTCGCCGTGCAGGGCCGTTCAGTCATGACCGCCAAATCAACCGCTGAGACGCTGGCCGTCGGCACCCGCACCGCCGACCCCTCAATCCGACCGGCGATCTGCGGCAAAACTGTATCCAACAGCCGCTGCGCGCTGGTCGTCGTCGGCACCATCGACAGGGCCGCCGCGCGCGAGCGCGAAAAATCCGCCGCCGGGGCGTCCACCGTCGGCTGGCTGCCGGTATAGCAATGGATCGTGGTCATCGACCCCGTCACAACGCCCCAATGTTCATGGATCAGCCGCGCCAAGGGGGCCAGCGCATTGGTCGTGCAAGAGGCGTTCGAGACAATCGCCTGCCCGCCAAGTTCATGGTCATTGGCCCCCAGAACCACCGTCAGATCGGCGGCCTTTGACGGGCCGGAGATCAACACACGCGCCGCACCTGCCCGCAGGCCGCGCTCTGCCACATCCCGCGCATCAGCGCGCCCGGTGCATTCCATCACCAGATCGACACCCGACAGGTCCAGCCCGGAAATATCCGCTGTCCGGTGCAAGGGAATGGCCCGGCCATCCACAACCAAAGCCCCGCCGGTCAGCGCAACGCTGCCGCGCCACGGCCCGAAAACACTGTCGAATTCAAAAAGGTAGGCGCACATCTCGGGTGCGGCGATGTCATTGATGCCGACAATCTCGATCCCCGGGGCGGCACCTTGCGCCCATGCGCGCAACACCGACCGCCCGATCCGGCCAAAGCCGTTCACGAATACCTTCATCGTCTGCCCTCGTCCCGAATGGCGCCCTCACCGCGCAGATCACCACGCGGCGCGGGCGCATGCAACCATGGCCCGATCATTTGATCAAACTGGACGTATCCGCCTCAGGTCGGGTTCGCCGCCGGTGCCCCACCTTCGAACCGGTTGCCACGGCGATAATCACAGGGTGCTTCTTGCATCTGCAAATGCAGCCCCGTCCCGGTGAAGGGATGTGCGCGGGCAAGGTCTTCGTCGAACTCGATGCCCAAACCGGGGGCCTCGGGCGGGATGATGTAACCATCTTCCCACTTGATCGAATTCTTGATGAGCTTCAGGTGGAAATCGCCGCCCGTTTCAATGGTTTCGGCGATCAACAGGTTCGGAATGCTGGTCGAAAGATGCACGTTCGCTGCCCATTCCACCGGCCCGCAATAGAGATGCGGCGCCATTTCGGCGTTGAAAATCTCGGCAATGGCCGACAGCTTTTTGGCCTCCATGATGCCGCCCAACCGGCCCAGCGCAGGCTGCAAGATCTTTACCCCGCCCGCACGAAGCAGCGTGCCAAACTCGGCCTTGGTGGTCAGCCGCTCGCCCGTCGCCAGCGGAATACGTACCTGCCGGGCGACCTCGGCGAACTCCAAAAGGTTATCCGGCGGAATGGGCTCTTCATACCACAGCGGGTTGTAAGGCTCCAACTCGCGGCCCATTCGGATCGCGCCCGGCGTGGTGAACTGACCATGCGTGCCAAACAGGAGGTCAGCCTTATCGCCGACTGCCTCGCGGATCTTGCGGCAAAACTCGACAGAACGGGTGATGTCCGACATCGCAGGCTCATGCCCGCCCCGAATGGTATAGGGGCCAGCCGGATCAAACTTTACCGCCGTAAAGCCCATCTCCACATAACGCGCCGCCGCCTGCGCCGTCATGTCGGCATTGACCCAAAACTCTGACGCGTCGTCGCCCGGCTGCGGGTAAAGATAGGTATAGCTGCGGATGCGCTCATTCATTTTGCCGCCCAACAGCGCCCAGACCGGGCGGTTGCGCGCCTTGCCCAAGATGTCCCAGCACGCAATTTCAAGGCCCGCAAAGGCCCCCATCACCGTAGGGTCGGGGCGCTGGGTGAAGCCCGACGAGTAGACCCGGCGATACATCAACTCGATGTTTTCGGGGTTCTCGCCTTGCATATGGCGCTCGAACACATCTTCGATCACCGCACGCATCGCCTTTGGACCAACGGTCGAGGCATAACATTCACCGTAGCCTACAAGGCCGGTGTCGGTGGTGATCTTCGGAAAGATCCAATAGCGCCCACCCCAACCCGGCGCCGGGGGCGCGACGACGAAGATTTCAAGATCTTTGAGTTTCATAGCCACATCCTCCGCACTTGCCGCGAGGCTGACGCGAGGCGCGGGCAGGATCATGTCAGTTCGCGACAAAACTCGTCGCGATAAGGCGATCAATCACAGCAGCCAGCGGCTCTGGCATCGACAGATGCGGGCAATGACCCGAGTCAAGCTCCTCCTGCGCCATGCCTGCCGCCATGGCCCGTTGCCAATCGGGGGGAATGGCGCGGTCGTCGCGGGCGATGATGGCCGCGCGGGGCAGTTTGGGCAGCGGGCCGGGAAAGGGCGTTTCCTGCGGGCCGATCGGCTCTGGCCCCATGCGATCGGTCATATCGTCGGTGTCGTGAAAAAACAGCGCGCGGCAACGTGCGGGATCGAAACGATAGCTTTGACGGTTCGGGCTGATGTGGAACGCCCCGCGCATCGGCTGGGATGGCCCCATCCGGCGCAGATCAGCCAACGACCTTCCGGGTTGCGGGATATAGGCGGCAAGATAAATCAGGCCGATCACCCGGTCAGGGGCCAGCGCCGCGGCTCTTGTGATGGGCAATCCCGCCGCCGAATGGCCAACCAGAAGGGTTGGCGCAGGGGTCGCGGCCAGAATTGCGTAGGCCAACTCGTCCAGCGTGACCTCCGCCCCATCACGCCCCGGCAAATCAATCGCCCGCGCCGTATGCCCCAAAGCGGCAAGAGCCGGGATCAGCCGTTCCCAAGCCCAGGCCCCAAAGCCCGAACCATGGATCAGCAAAATCTCAGCCATGGCCAATGCTGCGCAGGAAATCGTCCAGCAGCGCCACAAACTCCGCTGGCCGCTCCACCATCGGCAAATGCCCGGTGCTGCGCATCAACTCCCAGCGATGCCCACGGATCAGGTCGGCGGTTTCACGCACCAGATCGGGCGGCGTGGTGCCGTCATTGGCCCCCGCAACAACCAGCGTCGGAAGGCCCAGCGCGGCCGTGGTGGTGTAGAAATCCGCCCCCGAAATCGCATGGGCACAGCCAATCCAGCCAGCCGGGTTCATCGCCTCCAGCGTCGCGCGCACCTGCGGCATGGCGGACGCATCTTGCCATTTGCGGCCAAAAATCCGCTCCATCGCGCCGGGGGCATAGGCGGCAAGCCCCTGCGCCTCAACTTCAGCGGCACGTTGCTGCCACAGGCCCGGCCCACCGATTTTGGCCGCCGTATTGGCCAGCACAATGGCCCGCACCAGATCAAGCCGCTTGGTCGCAAGCCCCTGCGCCACCAGCCCCCCCATCGAAGACCCAACCACGACAGCGTCGGCCAAACCGAAATGCTCCATCAGGCTTTCGGCGTCGCGGATCAGCGCCCCCATCGAATAGGGCGGCGGCGGCACATCCGACCGCCCATGCCCGCGCCCATCAAACCGCAGGCAGCGAAAGCGCAGCGACAACGCGGCCACGCATGCATCCCAAAGATGCAGATCAGTGCCCAAGGCATGCAGAAACACAATCGCTGGCGCACCTTCTGGCCCGGCAATCTCGGCGTTCAGCCGCAGGTCTTGTCGCCAAATCAGGGCCATGGGGTATCTCCGAAGCGGTAAAGGGTTTCGCGAAATAACCCCGCATCAACATTGCCACCAGAGGCCGTGCAGATCACCGTCTCTGGCAAATCCTGCCGAAAGAGCGCCGCCGCCAAAGCCACTGCGCCGCCCGGCTCAACCACGATCCGCAGATGTTGGAAGGCCAGCACCATGGCCCGCAACGCCTCATCATCCGTCACCACAAGACCCGGACCGCAAAGGCGCTGCAGAATGGGAAAGGTGATCTCACCGGGGCTTGGCGTTACGATGGCATCACAAATCGATCCGGTCGCCGCTGCATTGCGTTCCCGCTGGCCGCTCGCCAATGATCGCGCGGTATCGTCAAAGCCCGCAGGCTCTGCCGGGCGCACCCGCAACCCCGGCGCGCGGGCCTCCAGGGCCAACGCGACCCCAGCGGTCAGCCCACCCCCACCGCAACAGGTGATGACATCAGCCGTGGCTATCCCCGCCTCTGCCGCCTGCGCGGCGATCTCCAACCCCACCGTGCCTTGGCCCGCAATCACCTGCGCGTCGTCAAAGGGCCTGACCAAGGACAAGCTGCGCTTGGCCGCCAGTTCCGCCCCAATCGCATCGCGGTCCTCGTATGCGCGATCATACAGCACCACTTCGGCCCCATAGGCACGGGTATTGGCAATTTTGACGGCAGGCGCATCCGAAGGCATCACGATGACACAGGGCGCGCCCAAACGGCTGGCGGCATAAGCCACCCCCTGCGCATGATTGCCTGACGAATAGGCCAGAACACCTTTGGCCCGTGCCTCTGCGGGCAGGGCAGTCAGCGCCGCCCAACCACCGCGAAACTTGAAACTGCCGGTCCACTGTAGACATTCAGCCTTGACGAAAATGCGCCGCCCGGCCAGCCGGTCCAGCAAAGGTGCATTCAGCAGGGGCGTCACCCGCGCCTGCCCGGCAAGCCGCCCTGCCGCCGCTTCAATCAGGGCCACGGATGTCATGTGCAGGCCCCGATGAATGCTGTCAAAACCGCCACCGCCTCGGGCTCATCAAGGAAAGGAATATGCGCCCGGTCCGGCACCTCGGCGCACATCATGTCAGGCCGGCGCCGCTTCATCTCGGCCATGGTTTCGGTCGTCAGCAGATCTGAATTGGCCCCCCGGATCAGTGCGACGGGCAGGCCAGAGGTCGCCTCCCACAGGGGCCACAGATCCACAGCCGGGCCGTTGAAGCCCGCGATAAACGCCTCACGCAGGGCCGGATCATAGGTGATTTTCAACCCTGTCGGGGTTTCTTCATAAAACTTCGTGACCTCCTCCAGCCAACGGCGGCTGGGCACATTGGCAAAGCCCGGACTGTAGCGCGGCATTTTCTCGGCAATCTCGGCCAGCGTTCGCGCCGAAGGGTTGCGCCCGACATAGTCGAAAATCCGCTCCAACCCCGGACGGTGAATTTCCGGCCCGATGTCGTTCAGGCACAGCCCCAAAAGCCGATCCTTTGCCACGGCGGCCAACATCATCCCGATCAGCCCCCCGCGCGACGTGCCCAAGACCGCCGCCTTGCCCACCCCCAGATGATCCAAAAGCTCCAGCGCATCCTTGCCCTCTTGCGGCACGGTGTAACTTTGCGCCCCCGTCCATGCACTTGCCCCGCGCCCGCGGTAGTCCATCCGGATCAACCGCACGGGGGGCAGATGCGGGATCATATAGTCAAAATCCGCCATCGTCCGCGTCAGCCCCGCAAGACACAAAAGTGGCAACCCCTGCCCTTCGTCACGATAGGCAAGCCGGGCGCCGTCCGAGGTGGTAAAGAATTGGGGCATGGCGGTCTCCTTCGCGGTGCAGAGTTGCATGCGCAAGGACCGACGAAAAGGGGGCCTCGCTTGCCTGCCGCAAGCGCAAGGAGTAAGGGGCAGACAGCAAAAGAGGTGTTTCATGGCCGAGCCAACCGAAGAGCGCGCAAAGTCGAAAAAGGTCGGGGCGCTGGCAGCGCTTTGGCCCTTCGTGCGCCCCTATCGCCTGATGGTTCTCATCGCAGGCTTGGCGCTGATCCTGACCTCGACGGTCAGCCTTGTGCTGCCGATGGCCGTGCGCCGCGTGGTCGACAGCTTTGGTGCGGGCAATCTTGCCATTCTGGACACCTATTTCACCGCCTTTCTGCTGATCGCAGCACTTTTGGCGCTGGGAACCGGGGTGCGCTATTACTTCGTCACCCGTCTGGGTGAACGTGTGGTGGCCGACATCCGCCGCGCCATTTTTGACAAGGTGCTGGGCATGTCGCCCGCATGGTTCGAACGCATCATGACGGGCGAAATTGTGTCGCGGATCACCACCGACACCACGCTGATCCTGTCGGTGATCGGCTCCTCCGTCTCCGTCGCGCTGCGGCATTTCCTGACGCTGGCCGGTGGCCTTGTGCTGCTCGCGCTCACCTCGGCCAAGCTTGCCGGGATCGTCCTCCTTCTGGTGCCGGCCATTGTCGTGCCGATCATCGTTCTGGGCCGCCGCCTGCGCCGTCTCAGCCGTGAAAACCAAGATTGGATCGCCAATTCCTCGGGCAAGGCGACCGAAGCGCTGGGGGCCGTGCAAACCGTGCAAAGCTTCACGCACGAGGCCGCAACCCGCGCCGAATTTGGCGCGGTGACCGAACACTCTTTCCTTTCCGCCAAGACCCGCATCGCCACCCGTGCCGTACTGACGGTCATCGTGATCTTCCTTGTGTTCGCAGGCGTTGTCGGTGTGCTGTGGCTGGGCGCGCGCGATGTGCGAAACGGGGTGATGACGGCGGGGGAACTCGTGCAATTCGTCATCTACGCCGTGCTTGTGGCCGGGGCCGTCGGCAGCCTGTCGGAAATCTGGGGCGAACTGCAGCGCGCCGCCGGGGCAACCGAACGCCTTGTGGAAATCCTGCAAGCCGACGATCCGGTGCATGACCCAGCCCATCCCACCGCCCTGCCCACCCCGGTGCGCGGCGAAATCACCTTGGACAATGTCGCCTTCCACTACCCCTCGCGCCCCGATTACCGCGCGCTGAATGGCGTCACGCTGACCGTGGCGCCGGGCGAAACCGTGGCGCTTGTCGGCCCTTCGGGCGCGGGCAAGTCGACCGTGCTGCAACTCTTGATGCGGTTTTATGACCCGCAGTCGGGCACCATCCGCCTTGACGGCATCGACCTGCGCGCGATGGGCCGCGAAACCTTCCGCGCCCATATGGCGCTTGTGCCGCAAGACCCGGTGATCTTTGCCACCAGCGCCATGGAAAACATCCGCTTTGGTCGCCCCGGTGCCACGGATGCCGAGGTGATGGAAGCCGCCCGCTCCGCCGCCGCGCATGACTTCATCACCGCCCTGCCGCAAGGCTATGACACCTTCCTTGGCGAGCGTGGCGTGATGTTGTCGGGCGGGCAAAAACAGCGCATCGCCATCGCCCGCGCCATCCTGCGCGACGCAAAGGTGCTTTTGTTGGACGAGGCCACCAGCGCCCTTGACGCCGAAAGCGAACGCGCGGTGCAAGAGGCCGTGGATCGTCTGGCGCAAGGCCGCACCATGCTGGTCGTCGCCCACCGCCTTGCCACGGTGAAAAAGGCCAACCGGATTGTCGTCTTCGACGAGGGCCGCATTGTCGCCATCGGCAGCCATGAAGATCTGGTGGCCGAAGACGGGCTTTACGCACGCCTCGCGCGGTTGCAGTTTACCGATGGGGCGGTGTGAGGGCCCAATCCAACGAGGGATGCAAAGAACCTCGTGGTATGATCGACGCGTGAAACGACTTTTCTTAAGGGGTAAGCAAGATGGGAGGAGCGGGAGCAGGCGCAGGCGTTTTTCTGTTCGTTCCCCTGCTCCATGGCGCGCCGTTCTTTTGGCTGATCGCCGCCTTGACTGCCTGGATACTGGTGCTGCCCAGATGGACCTGTGCGACGGTCATGCTTTCGGTGGCATCGTGCGGTCCGCTCGCCTTCCTTTACCTTGAAGGAGGTCAGACAACCCTTGGCAAAGCCTTTGCACTGCTGAATCTTGGCTTTGCCGTCAGTGGGACACTGGCGATACCGGCCACAATCGCGTTGCGCATACTGATCGTTGTCTTGGCAATCAGGGCCCGCAAGCGATAACGCTCTGGCCCCGGTCCTGCCCATGCGAATGTCTGCATGGCGCGACAAACGGCGGCAGCATGCGTCTCAAAATACCTCTACCGGATACCCCACCCCGGTCAGATACAGCCCATCCGGCGGGCAGACCGGCCCGCAGGCGGCGCGGTTTTTCGCCTCCAGCGCGGTTTTCACATCCTCGGGTGTCCAGCCTCCCGCGCCGACCCGCTCCAGCGTGCCGACAATCGACCGCACCTGATTGTGCAGAAAGCTTCGCGCCCGAAGGGTAAAACGGATTTCGCGCCCGCCGGGATAGGGCATCTCTTCGATCCCGATCTCGTCAATCGTCTTCACCGGGCTTTTCGCCTGACACATCGTAGACCGGAAGGTGGTGAAGTCATGCAGGCCGATCAGATGCGCCGCGCCCCTCCGCATTGCCGCAACGTCCAGCCGGTTTTGCACCCGCCATGCCAGCCCGGCATCATGGGTCAAAGGCGCGCGGCGTTCGATCAGACGGAACAGATAGCGCCGCTCCAGCGCTGAAAACCGGGCGTGAAAATCATCAGCTACCTGCGCCACCGCCAGAATTGCCACCGGCGCGGGGCGCAAATGGAAATTCAACGCCTCGCCCAGCCGAAAGGGCTGCCAGTCGCGGGCCAGATCGACCGTCGCCACCTGCCCCGTGCCATGCACGCCCGCGTCGGTGCGGCCTGCGGCGGCAATGGTGTGCGGGCCGGGCTCCAGCCGTTCCAACGCCGCTTCAATCGCGGCCTGAACAGAGGGCATGCCCTGCGCCTGCCTTTGCCATCCGGCAAAGGGCGCACCGTTATATTCGACTTTCAGGGCATAACGCGGCATGGCCAGCCAATAGCGTGATGCCACGCACCTGTCCATTCCCCCTACCCATTCCGTCCCGTGATGCCTATCTTAACCGCGCAAGCATGAGGCACAGTTTGGTTTTCTCTGCCATCACCGACGGAATTACCCGGCAAATCGAAGGGGCCATGGCCACCGTCTCGGGGGCCTTCTTTGAACCCGTTCTGCGGCTTGGCGTGACGGGCCTGTCGCGGTCGGGCAAGACGGTGTTCATCACCGGATTGGTCGCCAACCTGCTGGACCGTGGGCGCATGCCCCAACTGAAACCCGCACCCCGGATCGAGGCGGTGCATCTACAACCCCAGCCCGATGTCACCCTGCCGCGCTTTGGCTATGAAGATCACCTTGCCGCAATGACGGGGGACAATCCGCGCTGGCCCGCCTCCACCCGCGCGGTGTCGGAACTGCGGCTGTCGTTCCGCCTGTCACCCTATGGGCTGCTGGCCGGTGTCTCTGGCCCCCGCACCCTGCATGTCGATATCGTGGATTACCCCGGCGAATGGCTTTTGGACCTTGCCCTGATCGGCAAGACCTATGCCGATTGGTCCGAGACCACCCTTGACCGCATCGCCAAACGCCCCGAGGCGGCCGCCTTCATGGCCCAAGCCCGCGCCGAGGATGGTGCCCTGCGGCTGGAAGAACCAAACGCCCAATCGCTCGCCGCCGCCTTCACCGATTACCTAACCCGCGCCCGCGCCGCCGGATGGTCCGACTGCACGCCCGGTCGCTTCCTACTGCCCGGGGACCTTGCGGGCAGCCCGGTTCTCACCTTTGCCCCGCTGCCCAAACCCGCCGACGCCCCGCGAAACAGTCTGTGGCGCGAGATGGAACGCCGGTATGAGGCGTACAAATCCCGCGTCGTCAAACCCTTCTTCCGCGATCACTTTGCCAAGCTGGATCGCCAGATCGTGCTGGCGGATGTCTTAGGGGCGATCCACCAAGGCCCGCAAGCGGTTGAGGATCTGCGCCGCACCATGGCCGAGGTTCTGATGGCCTTCCGCCCCGGCCGCAATGGCTGGCTTTCCGGCATCTTGGGCGGCAAGCGGGTAGAAAAGATTCTGTTTGCCGCGACCAAGGCCGACCATTTGCACCATCTGCAACACCCCGCCCTGACCGCCATTACCGAAGCTCTGCTGCGCGATGCGCGCGCGCGGGCTGATTTCGCCGGGGCCGAAACGGCAGCCCTATCACTGGCAAGCTTGCGCTGCACGGTTGAAGAAATGATCCAGCGCGACGGCGCCGCGTTGCCTGCCGTTAAGGGACGGCTTTTGTCTACGGGCAAACAGGCTGTGATGTATCCCGGCGAATTGCCACGCGACCCCGCCCGCATCCTT
>Ga0255097_1000214_pt1 | contig 30633 bp, 9 predicted proteins | sample Colum_Atlam_RepB_2_FD_188436 | JGI IMG/M metagenome (GOLD analysis project Ga0255097, IMG submission 188436) | Freshwater microbial communities from Columbia River, Oregon, United States - Colum_Atlam_RepB_8d | ecosystem: Environmental > Aquatic > Freshwater > River | place: USA: Oregon...
AATCGGACCTGCCGACGGTTTTGGTTCCCGGCGGCGTCACGTTGCCGCCGGAGCGCGGCGAAGATGCCGGCACCGTCCAAACCCTCGGTGCCCGGTTCTCCCATGGACTGGTCACGTTGGACGAGGCAGCCGACTTGGGTTGCCGGGCCTGCGGCACGCCCGGCGGTGGTTGTCAGTTCCTGGGCACTGCCGCCACCTCGCAGGTGGTGGCCGAGGCGTTGGGCCTGGCCTTGCCGCATTCGGCGCTGGCCCCCAGCGGCGAGCCTATTTGGATTCAATTGGCCCGCGATTCTGCGCGTGCGCTCATGGCCCGCGAGGCGGTCGGCCTGACCACGCGCGCGGTACTGACTGACTCCGCGTTGCGCAATGCCATGACCGTGCACGCGGCTTTTGGTGGTTCGACCAATCTCTTGCTCCACATCCCGGCCATTGCCCATGCGGCTGGTCTGCGTCGGCCCACGGTGGACGATTGGATCGCCGTCAACCGCCGCACGCCCCGTCTGGTGAGCGTGATGCCCAATGGCCCCACTCATCACCCCACGGTGCGGGCGTTCCTGGCGGGTGGTGTGCCCGAGGTGATGCTGCATTTGCGCGATCTCGGCTTGCTCGATCTCGAAGCGCTCACGGCCACGGGCGATCGGCTTGGGGACACCCTCGAGGCGTGGGCGCGGTCCGAGCGCCGGTCGGTGCTCCGCCAACGATTGCAGGAGTTGGACGGCGTCGATCCCGACTCGGTGATCCTGCCGCCGCCGCTGGCCCGCGAGCGTGGCCTGACCAGCACAGTCACCTTCCCGCGCGGCAACATCGCCCCCGAGGGTGCGGTGATTAAAAGCACGGCCATTGATCCCGCGATGCTCTCGGCCGACGGTGTCTTTGAACTCGAAGGCCCGGCCAAGGTTTTCACCCGCGAGCGCGACGCCATCGCCGCCATCAAGGCGGGCCATATCCGGGCCGGTGACGTGCTGGTTCTGGCCGGAGTCGGCCCCATGGGCACCGGCATGGAAGAGACCTATCAATTGACCTCGGCTCTCAAGCACCTGCCCTTCGGCAAGCATGTGGCGCTGATCACGGATGCGCGCTTCAGCGGTGTCTCGACTGGCGCATGCATGGGTCATGTCGGACCCGAAGCCTTGGCCGGTGGCCCCATCGGCCGATTGCGCGACGGCGACCGCATCCGCATCCGCATCGACTGCCGAAATCTCGAGGGTTCACTCAATTTGGTCGGCGACACCGCGGGCCTTTGGGAACCGGGACGTGCCGAGCAAGAGTTGAGTTCCCGCACACCTCATCCGGGACTGTCCCCGCACGAAAAACTCCCCGCCGACACCCGTCTCTGGGCGGCCTTGGTCAAGGCGAGCGGCGGCACCTGGGGTGGGTGCGTGTACGATGTCGACTCCATCGTGGCGGCTTTGGAGCGGTGTCATTGATCGTTGAATACCCCTGACGATTTTCCGCCGATGAAACCCCGAGTTGTTGGCCGCGTCACCGCTGGGTGGTCTGTTGGTTCTCGGCGTTGGCTTTGCGTGGATTTAGGGATATGCGGAGCCGAGACCTGAGAGTGGTGATTGGATGGTCATCCAGCGGAACCGCTTTTGCGCTGCCGTTTCGCAGGGGGGCGAGGCACGATCCCGTCACCATGCCCCGACTGTTCTTCATCTTCTTGGCTGGGATAGCATTTCTGGGAATCCAGCCGCTTCAGGCGGAGGATGCGGGGGCCCTCTGGCGAGTCGTCGTGCTGCCGGGTCCCATTCCGCCCCCGGTGGCTGGCACGCCGTCGCCGTGGCGTGCCTATCGGGCCTGGGTGAAGCCTCATGACAGCTTCTTCACGCCGCATGAGCGGAATTTGTTCGCCGAATCCGTCACCTTGAATATTCGTGGATTCTCCGGAGCTCATGAGGTTTTCGTGAACGGAGTGTCGGTTGGTCGGGGTGGTCAGTTCCCACCGGAGTATCGAGATGGAGTGGATGGCAATCATCGGCACAAGATCCCGCCGGGGTTGCTGAAGCAGGGACAGTGGAACGGCATCGTCCTTCGTGCGTATCACCCGGAAGGACAAGCCGGCTTTCGAGGAGAGGCGCCCTTCCTCATGGACTATTTCAACGAGGCCATCCTCGAGGGAGAGTGGGAATGGCGAACGGTGGAACCTTCCGAGGTCCAGAGCAGCCTGTCGCTGGCTCAGGTTGATCGGCCGGCCCGCGGGGGTTTCGATCGTTACCATGAATCCCACCGCGTTTTGGGCGAGGCACAGCAGTTCGTGCATGGACCCAAAATGACGCCTGCCGAAACCATGGCCCGTATGAAACCGGCGGAAGATCTCCGGGTGGACCTCTTGCTGAATGAGCCCGAGGTGGCCCAGCCCACGCATTTCAGCTTCGACGCCCGGGGGCGTCTCTGGGTGGCCCAGTATCGCCAGTACCCCTATCCGGCCGGCTCCCGGATGCTCAGCCGCGACAAGTATTACCGGGCCCAGTACGACCGGGTGCCCGAGCCGCCGCCGCGCCATACACCGGGGAGAGACCGGATCACCGTGCACGAAGACACCGATGGCGACGGGTTGCCCGACCGGCACACGGTATTCCTCGACGGACTCAACATGGCCAATGCCGTCCTGCCGGGGCGGGGCGGGGTCTGGGTGATGAACACGCCGTATTTGTTGTTCTTCCCGGACGCCAATGGCGACGACATCCCGGATGGGCCACCGGTGGTTCACCTCGCTGGTTTTGGACTCGAGGACACCCACTCGGTAGCCAATGGATTGGTCTGGGGGCCCGACGGTTGGATTTATGGCGGGCAGGGCAGTACCACCACCAGCCGGGTGGTGCGCCCGGGACTCGATGTGGAAGGATCACCAGGAGTCCATTTCGAGGGCTGCATGGTGTGGCGCTATCACCCGGTGAGTCGCGAATACGAGCTGTTTGCCGAGGGCAGCGGGAATGTCTTTGGGCTGGAGCTGGACGGCGAAGGCCGCCTCTTCAGCGGGCACAACGGCTCCGAGACTCGCGGCTGGCATTACCAGCAGGGCGGCTACTACCTCAAGCAGGGAGCTGATCCCGGGAAGTTCGGTCCTCCGCGCAACCCGTACACCTTCGGGCAATTGCCCTGGATGGCTCCGGCTGCCCCATTCCAGCGCTTCACCCACATCTTGTCGGTGGTGGAAGGCGCGGCATTGCCGCCATCTCGGCAGGGGCAACTGTGGTGGCTCGATCCGCTGCACAACGTCGTGCTGGCCACCGACCGTCACCCACTCGGTTCCACCTTCGGCACCCGCGATTTGGGGCCGGTGCTCCATTGCAGTGACGAAGCATTTCGTCCGGTCTATCTGGCCAATGCGCCGGACGGGTCGATGGTCATCGCCGATTTCTACGAGCACTACATCGCCCATGGTCAGCACTACCAAAGCCAGATCGACCCGACCACAGGGCGTCTCATCCGCTTGCGGGGTGCGCATCAGCCCCTCGTGAACGACGTCCGACTCGACAACAAAACGCCGGAAGCTCTCTTAGCCGCGTTGACCCATTCTAACCGGTGGCATCGGCTCATGGCGGCCCGGGTATTGGCCGAGCGCGCCAGCCCGGAGTGGGTGGCCCATTTGAAGGAATGGGTGGTGGCCCATGACGCGCCCATCGCTGCCTTGTGGGCGCTGCACCAGGCGGGTGGCCTCGACGAGCCCCTGGCCGTTCGGCTGATCGAACATCCGTCGGCGTTGATCCGCGAGTGGTCCGTGCGTCTGCTCGGCGACCGTCGCCGCATCGGTGGCCTGTTGTTCAATGCTTGGTTGCACCGGATTCCCCGGGAAACCGAGGTGCGTGTGCGGGCCCAGATGGCGGCCACCGCGCGCCGATTGCCAGCTCATCAGGCTTTGCCTTTGGTGGCAGCACTGGTGACCCAGGACGAGGATGTCCGCGATCCGTGCCTGCCTTTGTTGTGCTGGTGGGTCGTGGAGTCGCACTGGCCGAGCGCCCGACCGGCCGTCCTGGATCTTTGGAAGACCGACGATCTCTGGAAGCACCCCATGGCTCGGGAGTCGCTCCTGGGGCGTTTGATGCGCCGCTGTGCCGGTGAGGGACGACGACAAGATTTGCTCGACGCGGCCTGGTTGCTGGACCGTGCGCCGAATCCGGAATCCGTCACCGCGCTCATGGCCGGGTTCGAAGAAGCCTTCCGCGGACGAGACGCCTCCGCGCTGCCTGAGGAACTGGTTCAAGCGTTGGCGCGTCGAGGGAAGGCCTCCTTGAGCCTTCGACTGCGCCAACGCGATCCGGCGGCCGTGCCCGAGTCGCTCGATCGCTTAAAAAACCCGGCCACGGGCATCCCAGAGAAGGTGGAATTGCTCAGAACTTTGGTTGAAATCCGAGCTTCGGGGCTTCGGAACGTATTGTTGGCGTTGTTGCGCGACCAACCAACCCTGGTTCGCCAGGCGGCCTTGTCTGGTCTGGGTTTGGAGGAAGATCCTGCGCTAGCAGCCGTGGTGCTCCCGCTTCTCCCGGGAGCGTCGCCGGAACTGCGCAGTTCAGCTCTGAATTTCCTGGTGAGCCGGCCGGCTTGGAGCCTGTCCCTCCTGGATGCGGTGTCTCGGGGGGAGGTGCAGGCTCAATCTATTCCGGCCGAGGTGGCTGAACGCCTGCGTCGATCGCCGGATGCCACCGTGCGTCAGCGTGCTGTGGCTGCGTTGGCCGCGTCGGTCCCGGTCCCGAATTCGACGACCGTCCAGCGGATTCGGCAAATCGAAGAAGTTCTCAAGAAAAGCCCGGGTAATCCCTACGCTGGCGAAGCGCTCTTCCAGCAACGGTGCGCCGCCTGCCACCGACTGTTCTTCAAGGGCGGATCCGTGGGGCCGGACCTTACTTCCTATCAACGCGACCATCTGGGGACTCTTCTGACGAGCATCCTCGATCCCAGCGCTGAGATTCGCGAAGGCTACACTTCGGTCGAGGTGGAGACCCGCGATGGGCGGACTTTGAGTGGATTCCTGACCGACCGGGATGACCGGCAGATCACGCTACGGGGACTGGATGGCCAAGATCAGGCCTTGCTGGTAGCGGAGGTTCTGGCGGTGCGTCCGACGGGCCGCAGTTTGATGCCGGAGGGGCTGCTGGAGGGATTGAGCGACGATCAATTGCGGGATTTCTTTGCGTTTCTGCGTAGTTCCCAGCCGTTCAGTCGGTGAAAAACGGAGCCTCTCGGCCATGAGAGGAATCGACTGGGGTGCGTTCAATTCACCGGATGGGTGGCTGGTGGCTGGATTGGAAGTGATCTTGATCGCCGATGGCCTTTTTCGAGCCGTCGGTGCCCGGCTTCAGAAATTGAGGGGTGTTACAAGTTGGAAACAGGTTGGGGTCTGATTTGTCACCCAATATGCCTTGAAAACTTGGTTGACAGAATCGGACGGGAAACGCCAAAAGTTATCCGTTCCCAACAAGACAGTTAAAAACCCAGTTATGAAGCATCAAAAAGTTGCCTTATCGGCACTTGCTGCTGCGGCGGTCTTCGCCGTCGGCCAAGCGCAAGCACAGACCAAATTGGTCGCATGGTGGGACTTCGAAAAGGTTGAATCCGACGGAGTCTCAGTCAAATCAGTGATCGGCGGATATGCCGGTCAGATCAACGAACTCGCCGTGTTGACGGCTGCCGGCGGCGGTCGCCCCGGTGGCGGCAAGGGCTTCGATGTGTCGATTGCCAACAAGGGCTACTTGCTGCACGAGTCTTCCGGGACCGACAACCCGTTGAACGTCGCCGCTGCCGACGACAACATCACCATCACCCTGTGGCAGAAGAACAACACGAATCCCAACTCCAGCACCTTCTGGGCGGTCGCTGATGACGCTGGTCGCAGCACCCAGGCGCACATGCCTTGGTCTGACGGCACCATTTATTGGGACACCGGTGGTTGCTGCGGCGGCGATACCCGCCTGAATCAGGCTCCGGAGGGTCACGATTGGAATTCCTGGCATTTGTATTCCTTCGTCAAGCGCGGGACCACCAAGGAAATCTGGATCGATGGCAAGCTGCTCAAGACCGCCGACGGCTACAAGCCGCACAGCGTCTTGAACACCAAGCTCTTCATCGGTGGTGAGAACGGCGGCAATCCGCCTGACGCCGTCGTCGACGACTTCGTCATCTGGCAGGGCGCCCTCAGCCCGGAACAAATCGCCAAGCTCGCTGGCGGCGCCAAGCCGAGCGATCTGGTGATCGACACCGACAAAGACGGCATCCCTGACGACTGGGAAACCCAGTACGGCTTCAAGCCGAATGACGCCGCCGACGCCAAGAGCGATCCGGACAGCGACGGCTTCGACAACTTGGCCGAGTACAACGCCGGCACCGATCCGAAGGATATGACCCCGCCGACTTTGGTCAGCGCGTCTGCCGCCGCTTCGGGCACCACCTTCACCATCGTCTTCAGCGAGAAGGTGGATGCGGTGACCGCGGGCGCCACGGCCAACTACACCATCACCCCGTCTTTGGCGGTGACCGGTGTGGCTGTCAAGGGCAACACGGTGACCCTGACCACTGCCAAGCAGAACCTCAACGGCACCGAGTACACGATCGCCGTGAGCAACGTGCAGGACTTGTCCAAGAAGACCATTGTCGCCGCATCCAAGGTGAGCGCCTATGCCTTCGTTACCCTCCGCGAGGGCGTGATGAAGTTCTCGGCCTGGTTCGGCATCAGCGGCACCCCGGTTCAGAACTTGTTGGATGACCCGCGTTATCCGGCTACCCCTGATCGGGTCGGCGCTGCGTTCGGCTTCAACAGCCGCGACGTGTTCGGCAACGATTCGAACGACAACTACGGTGCGACCCTCGAGGGCGTTCTCACCCCGACCGAGTCCGGCAGCTACCGCTTCTTCGTCTACAGCGATGACGCTTCGCAGCTGTTCCTGAGCACCGACGACAAGGAAGCCAACTTGGTGCAAATCGCCGAAGAAACCGGCTGCTGCAACTTCTTCACCGAGCCCGATAGCCCGCGTACCTCTGAGCCTGTCGCTTTGACCGCTGGCAAGAAGTACTTCATCCGCCTCATCTACAAGGAGGGCGGCGGGGGTGACTACGGTCAGGTGGCCTGGCGTAAGGAAGGCGACAAGACCCCGGCTTCTGCCTTGAAGCCCATCCCGGGCAAGTTCTTCACCTCGGAAGCCGTGGCCTCTCCGGCCGGCTTCATTCAGAGCGTGACCCCGACCCCGAAGACCGTTCAGGCCGGCAACAATATCGAAATCGTTCACGTGGACGGCCGCACCCCGCAGACGGTCGCGACCACCAGCTTGGAAGTCGACGGCGTGAAGGTGGCCGCCACCATCGCGAAGTCTGGTATCTACCTGACCGTGAACTACGTGGCCGACTTCGCCGCGAACACCAAGCACAGCGCGAAGCTCAACTACCTGGACATCGCCGGCAAGCCGACCTCCTACGAGTGGTCGTTCAGCACCAACCCGCTCAATGACGCGAATGCGCTGTTCATCGAGGCCGAAGACTTCGACTTTGACGGCGGCCAGACCATCACCGATCAGAAGATCGGTATGAACGGCAAGTATGCGGGTGACGCCTTCAACGCCAAGGCCGGCATCCCGGGTGTCGACTTCAACAACCCCGGTGGCAACGCCGGCCAGCCCTACCGGCCTGAGACCGGTGTGGCGGCGGGCAAGGGCCCGAACGGCGGTGGCCGCAACCGCGGTCTGTTCGACGTCGACGTGAACTACACCGTCGGCTGGAACGACGCCGGCGACTGGCAGAACTACACCCGCACCTTCCCGACCCCGGCCAAGAAGTACTCCGTGTACGGCTTCGCCTCGTCGGGCGGTTCGCCGATCCAGTTCACCCTCGATCAGGTGACCGCGGGCGTGGGCACCGAGACCCAGACCCTGAAGCCGCTGGCCGAGCTGAAGCCCGGCCGCGCGACCGCGGGTTGGGACAGCCTGGAACTCTTCCAGTTCACCGACCCGACCACCAAGGCCCCGGCCGTTCTCGAGCTCGGCGGCAAGGTGACCCTGCGCCTCACGCTGCCTGCGGGCAACGGCGACATGGACTACATCGCCTTCATCCCGGCTCCGGATGAGGCTCCGAAGTTCACCAGCATCGTCCGCAACGCCAATGGCTCGCTGACCTTGACCTGGACCGGTGGCGGCAAATTGCAGTCCGCTGCCAGCCTCAAGGGTCCGTGGACCGACGTTGCTGGAGCGGCCAGCCCGTTGACGCTCACTCCCAATGCCGATGCGCAGTTCGCTCGGATCGTCAAATAACGGTTAAGACCCGTTCTTGAATCAGGGGGACCGAGGATATCCTCGGTCCCCTTTTTCAATTCGGGTTGGTAGTTGTCTCAGATGCCAAAACGGACTCGGTGAAGGGAAACCCAGCCATGGGATCACGGTTTTCGGATGGGATTTTGAAAGGTTTGGGACATCCCGCCTCGGTCTTCGTCATGCTCTGGATGGCGTGCTTCAGTCATGCCGCGGACCAACCGCAAGGTGCATCGCCAGCCCAGCCCGTCCCGCTCATTCAGTCCGCATCTTCGCCCGATTTTTTGGCTCAGGGCCGTGAATTGGCCCGCGTGCATTGTCAGGGTTGCCACCTTCAGCCCGATCCCGATCAACTCGACAAGGCCACTTGGTATGAACAGACCTTGCCTCGGATGTCCATCCGGCTGGGATTCATGCCCCAGTCCATCGATCGGCATCCTGAATCCGATCTTCTGAAGGCTTCCGGCCGCTTTGCCACCACGCCTTACATTCCGCTCTCCGACTGGAAGGCGATCACCAATTTTTACGTCTGCAGCGCGCCCGAAAAACCGCTGCCGCAGGTGCGATCCCAACCCATCCGGGTGGGATTGAAGTCCTTTCGGGTCGAGCCGGCGGCTGCCACCGAGTCGGGGGGGCCGGAGACGACCCTCGTCCGCATTGATTCCCAGAATCGGCGTGTGTTTGTCGGCGACGCCCGGCGCAAGACCGTGGAGCTGCGGGGACCAGACGGATCCCTGCGCCAAACACAAGCGATCGGCAATGTGCCGGTGGGTCTTTCCTTCGGTTCGAGCATGGGCCTTTTGGCATCCATCGGCAGTTTCATGCCGTCCGACCGGCCTCTGGCGGATGTCCGGCGTTGGGACGGCACCTTGGGATCATTGGGCACCTCGGCGCCGATCTTGACCAACCTCCCGCGGGTGACCCAAGCGATTCTCGAAGACCTCAATGGCGATGGCCGGCAAGACCTGATCGTCTGCGCCTTCGGCAATGTGATGGGGCGCTTCTCGTGGCATGAGAATTTGGGAGGCGGAAAATACGCCGAACACGTGCTGTGGGATCGTCCGGGTGCCATTGCCGCCCAAGTTCTGGATTTCAATCAGGATGGCCGCCCGGACATCGGTGTGCTGGTGGCCCAGGAGACCGAGTCGTTCTTCATTTTTCTCAATCGCGGAGCGGGGGAGTTCTCCATGCAGGTGGGATTCCAGCGATCTCCGCTCTTCGGGCATACGTCGTTCGATGTCGCCGACTTGGACGGTGATGGGCGTCCGGACCTGGTGGTCACCAATGGTGACAACGGAGAATACGCATCCCCCATCAAGCGCTATCACGGCATCCGGGTTTACATGGGTCGACCGGATCTGACGTTCAAGGAGAGTTTCTTTTATCCGCTCAACGGGGCGTTTAAGGCCTTCATCCGGGATTTCGATCAAGACGGTCACCCGGAAATTGCCGCCATTTCGTATTTTCCGGACTATTCCCAGTCGCCGGAAGAAGGATTCGTTTGCCTCGAGAACCGCGGCAATTTCCGGTTCGCGGCCGCCACCTTCAAGGAAAGCCTGGCGGGTCGATGGCTCACCCTCGACTGCGGCGATTTGGATGGAGACGGCGATGAAGACCTGGTCCTCGGATCCCACATTCATGGACCCAGTCCGGTGCCCGACAATCTCAAGGCCAATTGGGAGCGTGATCGCATCCCCTACATGATCTTGCGCAACACCACCGTGGATCGAAAGGGTCCATGAGGCGTGCTATCGCCACCGGGCTCGGCGCCCGAATCCTGGCAGCGACACGGCCTTGGGTTCTCGGGTTGGCGGCCTGGGTGGTCGCCCCGTGGATCTGGGCGGAAAACTCGGCGTCTCCCTCGGGCAAACCGATGGGCGAGCCGGGCCCAGGTTTTCGGAGATGGCGTCTACCGGTGCGCACTCCTTCGGGTGGTGGAGTGGGTGCAGGTTTTCGCGCCTTGGATCTGGGTCGTTCTGGCATCCAGTTCACCAACCGACTCGAGGAGGCTTCCGCGGCCCGGAATCGCATTCTCGAAAACGGTTCGGGCGTGGCGTTGGGCGATGTCGATGGCAACGGCCTGCCGGACCTCTACTTGTGCAGTTTGGAGGGCACGAATGCGTTGTACCTCAACCGCGGTGGGTGGCGCTTCGAGGAAGCGGCGAAAACAGCCGGCGTGGATTGCTCAGGTCAGCGATCCTCCGGGTGCCTTTGGGTGGATGTAGACGGAGACCGCGATCTGGACCTGCTGGTGAATGCCTTGGGCGGTGGCACGCGGTTGTTTCTCAATGACGCGCTGGGCCGATTCACGGAGTCGACCAATAGCGGTTTTGCCCGGCGCCTGGGGGCGACTTCTCTGGCTGCGGCCGACATCACCGGAGACGGTCTCCCGGAAATCTATGTGACCAATTACCGCACCACGACTTATCGGGATGGATTCGATGGAGCCAAGCCATCCCTGCGGGTCGTGGACGGAAAACCCGTCGCGGTTCCGTCTTCGCGGTTTGGAGCCACGCGGGTCCGTGGGGGCGGTGTCATGGTCAATGAGCGTGGGGAAGTGGATGTCCTCTATCGCAACAAGGGAGGGGGCGTCTTTGGCCCGATTTCTTGGACGGCGGGAGCGTTTTTGGATGCCCGTGGCCAAGCCCTGACGGAGGCCCCGCATGATTGGGGCCTCAGCGTGGCTTTTCGTGATCTCGACGGGGATTTGCAGCCGGAGATCTATGTCTGCAACGACTTCCTGCTCTCGCGGGATGCGTTCTGGCGCAACACGGGCAGCAAGGGTTTTCAGGCAGTTCTGCCCGAGGCCATCCGGCAGATTTCCATGTCGTCCATGGGTGTGGATTTCGCCGACATCAACCGGGATGGCATCGATGACTTCGTGGTGGTGGACATGCTCTCGGCCGATCCGGCCGCCCGTCAGCGCCAGCGTGCCAATCACCTCACCGCCTTCGATTGGCCGACGCATGATCCCGCGTTTCGACCGGAGATGTCGCGCAACACCCTCTTTGTGGGTCGCGGCGATGGCACTTACGCGGAGATCGCCCAAATGGCCGGAATCAGCGCCACGGATTGGTCTTGGTGCCCCATCTTCGTGGATGTCGATCTGGACGGGTTCGAGGACCTCATCGTGGGCACGGGCAATGACCATGACGTCCTCGATGCCGACCTCCTGCGGGCAGTGCGTGGAGCCGATGGTCGGGATGCCTCGGGCGATGCCGTGGAAAACCTGCGCCGCTTTCCTCGTCTGGAGACGCCGATGGCCGTGTTCCGCAATCGCGGTGATTTGACCTTCCAGAACATGGCGGGGTCCTGGGGATTGTCCGTGCCGGCCATTCGGCATGGTATGGCCTTGGCCGATTTGGATCAGGATGGCGACTTCGATTTGGTGGTGAACCGGCTGCAAGGACCCGCTGAGATCCATGAAAACATCGGCACGGCGCCTCGGGTCGCGGTGCGGTTGCGTGGTTTGGCTCCGAATACCGGCGGCATCGGCGCCCGCATCCGTTTGTTGGGCGGGCGCGTGCCACTGCAAAGCCAGGAGATGATGAGCGGCGGTCGCTACCTTTCGTGTGATCAAGGCCTGCGGGTTTTTGCGGCGGCGCCCGCCGGATCCATGACCCTCGAAGTGCAATGGCGCTCGGGAAAGTTGTCCCGCATCGAAGGGGTCGAGGCGGATTGTCTGTACGAAGTGGATGAGGCATCGGCAGCAGCGTCAGTCCCGACCCCCAAGCCAGAATCCATCCAAAGCCTCTTCAGCGATGCCAGCGCCGTGTTGGCCCATGTCCATGAGGATCCGCCCTTCGACGATTTCCAGCTCCAGCCGCTCTTGTCGCGCAAGTTGAGCGAGTCGGGTCCGGCATTGGCCTGGTTCGATCTCAATGGCGACGGAGCTGAAGACTTGTTGGTGGGCAGTGGAGCCGGAGGAATGCCCACCGTCTTCCACGGGGACGGTCGGGGCGGATTCACCCGACAGGCGGATTCGGTTTTGGCATTGCCGTCGCCCTTGGACACGACTGGCATCGTCGGGGTCAACCTGGGTGGTGGTCGCCGGGAGGTTGGTGGTCGCCGGGAGGTGGTGGTCGGAATTGCTTCTCAGGAGGATCCGGGATCGCAGCGGCCCCGTGCTCGTGTGCGGGTCATCGGTGCCCCGGATTCGGAACCGCTCCTGCCGGAAGCGGTGGCGTCATCGGGGCCCGTTGTCGCTGGGGCGGTGAGTGGCGTGGGGAGTCTCGTTCTCTTTGTGGGTGGACGGTGCATTCCGGGTCGTTATCCGGAGGCGGCCGACTCGGCGCTTTGGGTCCGTGAGGGAGATCAATGGAAAGCCCATTTGGCCGCCAACGAGGTGTTCCGTTCGACAGGCTTGGTCAGCGGGTCCGTGTTCACGGATCTCGATGGGGATGGGAACTCGGAGTTGGTGCTGGCCTGTGAGTGGGGGAGTCCAAAAGTCTACGCTTGGGTCCAAGGGGTTCCGGTGGATCGGACCCGTCAGTGGGGACTCGAGGATTTGACCGGTTGGTGGAACTCCGTCCAATCCGTCGACTGCGATGGGGACGGGCGCATGGACTTGGTGCTCGGCAATCTCGGGCGCAATTCCCGCTGGCAAGATCACTTGGACCGGCCCGCCCGGGTGTATTTTGGAGATGCCGACGGCGACGGCCGTTTGGAACTGCTCGAGGCCTTTTGGCATGCAGGAACGCAGAAATGGCTGCCTTGGCGGGATGCCGAGACCGTGGGGCGATCATTCCCCGGTCTCTCGGAGCGTCTGCCCACGTTCCGTGCCTATGGTCAGGCTTCCATTGATGACATTCTCGGCTCCCGCACCGCAGATTTCCGCCGTCTCGAAGCGTCCACCGGTGACTCGTTGGTGCTGTTGAATCGGGGCGGTCGCTTCGAGCGTCGGCCTTTGCCCATCGAAGCCCAGATGGCCCCGGTGTTCGGGATCGCGGTGGCCGATTTCGACGGCGATGGTCGAGAGGATCTGGCCCTGGCCCAGAATTTCTTCGGCGTGGAGCCAGAGACCTCCCGGTTTGATGCCGGTCGAGGGTTGATCCTGACGGGCGTTGGGGATGGTTCGTTCCGCCCCATCGACGGAACTCGTTCAGGCGTGATCGTCTGGGGAGAACAGCGGGCCGCGGCCGCTGCCGATTATGACGGCGATGGGCGCACTGATTTGGCGATCAGTCAAAATCGGGGTGCGACGCGCCTGTTTCGGAACACTGGAGGTCGGCCGGGATTGAAGGTGCGGTTGGAAGGCGGTGCGGACAATCCATCAGCGATCGGTGCCCAAGTGCGATGGGGTCGAGAAGGGCGTTTTGGGCCGGCCCGGGAAATCCATGCGGGTGGCGGCTATGGGTCGCAGGATTCGGCCGCACTGGTGCTGGCATCGACCGAAGCCCCAGCGATTCTGAAGGTCCTTTGGCCGGGAGGGGTTTCAACCGAGAGTGCCCTGCCTGAGAATGCCCGTGAGGTTCAGGTGCGGCGTGAAGGTGCCTCGGCAGTGCTCACTGTGGTGCGCTAACAAAAAGCCTTATGCTGTTAAAGGAGTCTCGAACCCAGCCGGGCGTGAACTCATCAGCGCAACTGGAGTCGCAGGCGGAAATATCTCTGAGCGTCGGTGCTGACAGGGACCGTCCAGCGGAGCGTTTCGAGGCCATCGCCAAAAACCGGAATTCCCGAACCACTGGTCATCGGGATGGGCTGCCAATGTTCCAGATTGCTGGACTGTTCCAAAAAGGCGTCGGCTCGGTCGGCCGACAGGGGATGGGCGAGGGACAGACTGATAGCACCGTCGCTCCCCAACCGGAAGGAGGAGCGATGCAGGGTGGGTTGGTCTTGGGGGTCGGTGTCGCTGGTTCCTTGGAAGTATTCCTCCAGAGCATTCCATCCGTCACCGTCGCCGTCGGTCGTTGGGGAACCGAGGAAAGGCCGGGAATCCGAGGTGCCGGGAGTGCCGCCGGTGACCGTGCTAGGGCGCCATTGGGTTGCTTGGGCGGGGTCGCGGCCTTCGGTGGAGGTTCGCAAAGTGAGGGATGAGCCACGCCCGTCGGCTTCGGTGGGCCACGGCGGCGAATCGTCGTAGGAGGTGAGCACAATCAATCGGCCTGAGGGGGCCAGCAGACGCACGGTTCCACCGCCGTGGCTCAGGCGTCCGGAGAAGGGGGCGAGGACTCGAGGGAGTCGACCGTAGCGAGCCTGGAATGCCACGGGGTCGGCGATGAACACGGCCCGCTCGCCGGGTCTGAGGATGGCGCCACTCGGGACCACGGCGTCGATGTCGCCCGACAAGCGGCTCCCGCCGATCAAGGCCCAATGGTTCGTGCCCCGATGACTAATTTCGACGAAGGACTCGGCGTCGTTGGTGCTCGGGTGATAGTGAATCTCGCTGACCTCCAGGTCGGTCTCGGCAGCGACGGTTTCTGGGGTCAGAAAGAGTGCTTCGCTCCCAGCGGAGGCGCCTGAGCCAATGCGGCGTTGGGCTCGGATTCGCAAGGAATGTCCGAGGGAAAGGGGCTCTGTGTAGGCAAGGGCGGTGTGGGTGGGTTGGCCGTTTGAGGTCAGCGGATCCGAGCCGTCGGTGGTGTAGAAAAGGTCGGAGCCTCCGCTCAGGGTGATCCGGGTTCCGGTCGGTAACACACCGCCGGCAGGATTTAAGGTCACGGCCGGGGTTGGGATCGGTGTCTCGAGGCCGACCCGCCGGAAGCGGGCTAGGGCGATGGCGTGGATCCGGGGCCAATAGGTGGTCTTCATCCAGGCCATTTCGGTGATCCAGTCGCTGCGTTTGAGGGGCGTGGTCTGTCGGCTGTCACCCCAGCGCGCCGACTCCGCGACGATGCTGCGGTCGATTTCGGCCTGGCGACGCTCCCAACGAGCGCTGTTTTGTAATGGGGTCAGCAGACCGAAGCCTTGCGTGAGTTCGGAGACGCGCGCGGCGAATCGGGCGCGAAAACGGGCGTTCTCGCGGAGCTTGGAGTAGAGGAAGGCGGGTGAATCCTTGGGTCCGCTGACCGACTCGAAGGCTTCGCCCGTGTAGGTCTTGGTTTCGGTCAGAGAGAGGTTCGAGATTTCTTGGTCCCAGGTGAAGAAGCGGAATCCGCCGCGGTTGCCATCGCGACTGCGGGCGCTCCACCAGTTGTGGTTCGGCCAATCAATGGCGCCCGAATAAATGTGGAGGATCATGTAGTCGATGAGGCTGTCTACCTCCAGATGGACCGGCATGGCTGGGTCGCGAGTGCCGTCACTCCGTCGACCCTGAAGTTTCCAATAGGCCGCATCGGAGCTGAACCCGGATGTAGCCAAGGTCATCATGGCGTCCCACGCCGTGCGATGGCCGCTCTCCACTTCACCGACATCCTTGATGATGTCGTAGTCGTCCGGACTTCCGCCGAAGTTTTCCGACAACCAGGCCGCTTCGGTTCGCTCGGCCAGATTGTATTGCCCCCAGTAAAGTCCGTTGAGAAACAGATGCACGTAGCGGCTGTGTCCGCAGGGCCAGCCCAGAGCCTGCTGGGTGTCTTTCATCCAGACATCCCGGAGGTAGGTGGCCTTCTTGCGGGTCCAGGGTGTGGCATCTTCGACGGCCCAACTATCGGTGGATGAGGCTCGCAAAGTGAGTTCGTCGAACGAGGTGACCCGGGTATCGTCAAACAGCGGGAATCGGAGTCGGGAGGGGCCGTAATCGCGGGAGAAATTGAGGCGGAAACTGTGTTTACGCGCATGCCAGTGTTGTCGGCTCAGACCGCCGTGGATCCGCAGTCCGGCGTCGATCTGGAAGCCGGGTCGTGGGCTCGACTCAGAGCCTGCGGGCTCGAGCCACTCGGCCGACGCGGGTCGAACCCACTGCGACCCTTGGCTCGCGCTGTTGGGATAAATCCCGGTGGCGGCGTCGAACAGATCGTTCACGTCAGCGGTGATGCACACCGACGGCAAAGACCGGATTGCCTCGGCGATCCCGTAGCCCGGCGAAGTGGTCCGAATCACGTCGGGATCCATTTCGTAATCGGCCGGGACCGGTTGGCCGGGCATGGGGCCATAGGCGCCGTAGACGCCCCAAGTAGTCGGGTAGCCGGGCGGTTGCGCTGATTGGCGTTCGACTTGGTCGGCGAACAAATAGGTGTGGGTTTGGACCGGAGAGGGTTCCTGGTCGGCCGCAAAGGCCATCGCTCGGACGGGGCCGCTGCGGGAAACCAGGATCTCGACGGAGGCCACGCCGGAGGCAGGATCCGGATCGACCCGGGTGCCATGGGTGGCGGTTGGCGTGCTGCCATCCAGGGTGTACTGCAGCCGTGCTCCCGGGGTGGAGCTCGTCAGGCCGATCCGGATGGGCCCGGAAAGGAATCCGCGCCCCTTGGAGAAGGTCGGTGCGCCGGTGAAGCCGGAGATGCCGGGGCCGTTGGGGTCACCCGGGCTGGGAGTTGTGAAGAAACGATGACCCAGAGACTGGCCCATGCGCAGTTCCGCCTGGATCAAGAAATCCGATCCCGCCGCTCGGTCGTTCAGCCCCTCGAGGGCCAAGAGATTAGGGCCGGTCTGTAGCGGCCATGGGGGTGATGCCGACAGGTGCCAGGTGACCCGTCGCAGTCCCTCGGCTTTCGAGCGGGACCGCTGGACCGGGACATTATCGCGAGCCACCTCGTGGCCATTAATCCATGCACGAATTCCATCGTCGTATCGCAAGTTCAGTTGCAGCCAGTCGGGAAGCCCCCCGCCAGGAATTGTGAATGGGATGCGCAAGCGGGCTTGTGGCGTCACGCCTTGCATCTCTCTCGCCAGGTCGGTTCGGATCCACGAGCGGTAACTGCCGATCGAGGTCGCCGGCAGGCCCGCGGCCAGGGCCTGGATGTCCGTGCTCGAAAGGGCTCCGGCCCAGATGGCTATCTCGTCGAGCTTGCCCGGGTAGGAACCACTGCCGTTGGCTCCACTGCCCAACCACAGCGATCGGATCGCCGGGAGTGGGATCGCTCCCGCGCCGCTGTGCCATAGGATTCCATTTTGCCAAATCTCCTTTCGAGGCCCGTCCTTGAGGAAGACATAATGGTTCCATTGGCCGCGCCAGCGGGAGGAGTCCAGTTCCTGGCGCGAGATACGGGTGTCGCCGGCACAGCATCCGGAGGTGTCGAAGTAGATGACGTTGTCGGACCAAGGCAGGTGGACCTGGATGCTGCGCGAATCGCTGGAACCCGCTCCGCTGTCGAACCAGAACACACTGTGGCTCATCGGGAGCTTCGCCCCCCCGAAGGTCCACAAACTGATCGTCACGCGGTCTCGGGCCTGCAGCAGGTCGAAGGCCCCTTGGGCCGCGGCGTCCACCCGGACGGAGGCTCCAGTGCCGCCCGAACCCAAGTCCAAGGCCCGGTCGCCAGGCTTACCGGATCGTCCACCGCCCGAGGCGGTGAACCCGGCCGGGCCGATGAGTGTTCCATGGGCCTTGCGCCCGCTGGAGTCGAAGGCGGTCCGCCCTTGCGAGATGTCGTTGAACGTCCAGTAACCCAGCAAGGTCTCGCCAAGATCTTCAGACAAGTCGTCGTAGCCGACGGCGGCGGTGGCGGGTAACCAACCGGAGTCATCGAAGGGCTCTTGGATACCGTTCCAATCGACGTCGTTGGCGGGGGGCGAAGGAAGGCTCAGTCGGGAAGCTCTCGAATCCTCTACCCGCAGTACCGCTGTTTCCCGAAGCCCGGTACCGAAGGAGACATCCGGACGCTGCGGTGGATAGCTGGGGGTGAAGGCCGTGGTCGGGGTATTACCTGTGGGCGGAAATAGGGCGAGGTATTCGCCATTGGCGTTGAGGTTGAAATTGGAGTGCAACGGTCGCCCGGCAATGGCGCGGTTTTTGCCTGAGGCGAAGACCAACAGACGCCCCCCACCCTGCAACACCACCCCTTCCGGAAAACGCCATTGTCCCGAGGTGTTCGCTCGATCGCTCAGACGCCAACCGGCGAGATTCAAAGCCTCTGGCCTCGGGTTGCTGATCTCGATCCAGTCGGAGGTATCGCCGTCTTCGTCGCGCAGTCCGGTGGCGTTATCGGCGAGGAATTCTGAAAGAACCGCCTGGGTGCGTGCAGTGGAGGCCCACCCGCTCACCAGGCCAACCAAGACAATGCGGCCGAGTCGCAACAGAACTCCTGGGACAAAGGGGCGCATGGCTGTCTGGGCACTCTACCGAGAGCTCGGCATGATGTCTTGCCCCAACCGGAGTGAAGCGCCATGAACTGGAAATCAGCCCGTTATCGGGCTGGCGGAAGAGCGGCCAGAATGGCATCCCAGAAGTGGATCCGTTCTTCGATGGCAGCCGAGGCGGCTGCTGCGGCTTCCTCCCACTTTCGGGGATCCTCTCCGCATAGTCGTTCCACCATCTGACGAGCCAGTTGCCCGTGATGACCTCCGTCTAGTGCGATGTGCCGCTCCAAGTAATAGCGCAATAGCCCGAACTGAGACTCGCCAGAACTGACCAGCGAGGTGACCAAGGGCAGAAACATCTCCGGGATCACATCTTCGCGTCCGTAAGTGAAGGCAGCAGCCGTCTCATGAATTTGGCCGGTGCAGGCGAGCTTTAAGGTGAACCCCGTGAATTGGCGGACTCCGGGCGGCAGACCGGGTTTTGCGAGGACCGACTCCGGGGATTCGCCGGCCTGGATTGCTCCGAGAAAAGTATCGATGGCCGAAGTGTCGGCGCCCGCCTCCTGCATGGCCCGGTGATAAAGTTCGAAGTGGCTGGAGCGCCTGCCCTCCGGTCCGAGGTCGGATTCTTCGCCGCAGACAATTTCGTTGATGAGGAATCGAACTTCCGGATTTCCCACGGGCATCCAGGGAAGAGTCACACAAGTCAGGTCCCGTTGCAGACGTTTGAGCAACGACATGAAATCCCAGACAGCAAAGACATGGGACTCGAGGAAGGTGCGTATCGCAGCCGGTCGGTCCACACGCTGGTAGATGGGGTGCTGCAGCAAACGCAGGCGCACCGCTTCCGTGCGAGAGTGAATGAGGTCAGGACGTAGTTCCATGGATGATGCGACGAGCTTTACCAATGCCTTGAAAGTTCACCCGGGTCAATGCGACCGAGAAAAACGGTCAACGCGACGGACCGTGTTGTACTCCGCCGCTGGGGGCGGTCCGTATCTGCGGTGGGCCTGCTCTGCGATGTTCCATGTCTGCGGACGTGGCGCTTTCGGAGAAATCGCCTTACCTCGGAGGTGCGTGGGTGACGTGGATTTTTGGGAGGACTCTCTGCTGTGGCCGGATGAGCTTCCGAGGTAGGGACCGATCTCCGAGCGGTCCGGCACCGCAGACGCGGGTGTTTTCGGAGAAATCGCCCAATCACGGAAGTGTTCGGGGAATGCTCAGTCAGCGGTGGCCTTGGATGGATGCACCCGGCGATCCCCCGAACCGTACTTGGGAGCGGGGAGTGAGAGTCAGATCCTGATCGGTGAACTTCAGGGTGTAGGTCGTTTGGAAGGGGGTGCCGCGGGCACAAATCTTAACGGTCCACGTGTCGTCTGAGGTCCACGCAGCACTGGCACCGAGGGCTTCATCCCCGAAAGAGCCGATGGTCCCGCGCGGGGCGTCGCCCAAATGGCCATGGCCGGTCATCCAGCGGGCATGACCGCAGCGCAGCGACTCTGTCTTGCCAGAAAAAGTGCGGGTCAAGAGCCACCCCTCGGGCCCGGAGGTCTCCAGGGTGAGCGATTCGAGGCCACTGTCATTGGTCCCGAATCGGAAGGTCTTGCCCAGCACGGTCGCCGCGACGGGTGAGGTGGCGTCGCCCGAGGGCAGGCGCACCTGAAGGCCGAGCAAGCGACGCTCGAGGCGTTCCCGGGCAGGGGCATCGCTTTTAAGAGGGCCCTTGTGGAAGGCCGGCAGCAGGGTGTTCCAGAGTTGGTTGAGCAGGCCCGCCATGTCACTGACGCCGCTGGTGACCGCGATGACCGCATCCTGTTCCGGCAAGACAATGCAGAACTGACCAAAAGCCCCGTCGCCGCGGAAGGCCCCGTGCCGACACCGCCAGAACTGGTAGCCGTAGCCGTGTTCCCAATCGCTCTCCGGGTTGCTGCCGTTGGACATTTGCCGAGACGTCGCGGTGCGGACCCAGTCGGCGTCGATCCGTTGTCGGCCCTCCCACTTCCCGCCTTGCAAGTAAAGTTGCCCGAACTTGGCGATGTCTTCAGTGCGCAGTCGCAAGCCATAGCCGCCCAGACTAATTCCCTGGGAATTAGTGTCCCAACGCGCTCCGGTGATACCCAAGGGAGCAAAGAGGCGCGGTTGCAAGTATTCGAGCGTCGTCATTCCGCTGACCTTCTGGACCAGGGCTGACTGCATGAAGGTGGCCGGCGTATTGTATTTGAAATGGGTGCCTGGCTTGTGGGGAACCGGTTGAGCCAAGAAAGACCGTGCGGAAATTTGACCGGGAGCGATTGCAGGCTCGTCTTGATGCCCGGTGCTCATGGTTAGGAGGTCCCGGACCCTCATGCTCTGGAGGTTGGCGCTGGGTTTTTCTGGGCCCTCCGATCCCAAGTGCTTCAGCACGAGATCATCCACCCGCAGCAATCCCTCTCCAACCGCCAGGCCGACCGCGGTCGAGGTGAAGCTCTTACTCAGCGAATACAGCTCGTGCGGGGTTTCCGCGTCATATGGCCCCCACCAACCCTCGGCCACCACATGCCCATGTCGGACAATCATCAGGCTGTGGACCTGTTCCACCCGGTCGAGGGTGTCGATGGCCGACAATAGCGCGGCCGATGAAACCCCCTGACGTTCCGGAGCGCTGCGCGGTAGGTGGGCAGTCGCGGCCTGGATTTGCGAAATCAGCGGGAGTGCGGCGGTGATGATGGCGGCCAAACAGGGCCGGAAAGTCATTCCAGCGCGGGAAAGATCCATGGCTGCAGAATGACCTTGGGAGGGTTTCATCGACAAGTTCTCTCCGGTCTCCCTTCCCAACGATGATGCCATCGGAAAGAGAGAATGAGCCGATGGCCAAGGCTGTTTAATGTAAAAATTATCCCCCCCCCCGTTACATTAGAAAAAGCTGGCAACTCATATTTGTTTTTCGTGCATTTATGACATCCCCAAATTATAAAACGGTGTCTGGAAAGGTGCCCCCTAGGGGATCGTAGTCATATTCGGGCCAACTGAGCTGTTTGATACACACCTGTTATGGAAACCTCAGCCACTTCAACTCCAAGTCTGCCGAGCCGAATCATGGTCACGGACCTGGCCCCATTGTGCCGAATGGCTGTCAGCAACCTGATCCAGCAATTGCCTGATCTGAGCCTCGTTGGCGCGTTTGCTTCGGCGGCGGAGATGCTACAGGCCTTGGAGTCGGTGCCGGCCGAGATGATCACCTTAGAACTCTCCGACCAGGCTGGCTGCGGGTTTGACTCAATACGGGACATTCGTCTTCGCCATCCGAAAATCCGCATCCTAGTCCTATCCTCTCGCTTGGAACTGCAGTACGCCGAACGAGCGTTGCAAGGTGGAGCCAATGGATTCATCTCCAAGACGGAAGGTTTGGAGGAAATACTCGTGGCCATCCGCAAGGTAGCCTCGGGTGAAACCTACTGCAGCCCGGCGCTCTCCTCGCAGTTGGCTCTCAAGTACTTGGGAGCAGGCCCCGCTCCAGCGGATTCACCCTTGGAGGGATTGAGCAACCGCGAATTTCAGGTGATTCGCCTTATCGGGTCTGGGCAATCCACCCGGGAGGTGGCTGAGTCTTTGGGAATCAGTGTCAAGACGGTTGAAACTTACATCAATCATCTCAAGGAGAAGTTAGGGATTCACTCGGGCGTGGCTTTGACCCACAAAGCCATCCAATGGATGGAACGTGGGGTTCTTCAATAAGAATTCAACAGTGCGCCGATAGGAATCTCAGCCTGGCGCGGGATAGGAGGCAGTCCTCATCGGTGTGTCATTTAATCTCTCGAATTCAACGGGATTCTGGTTCTGAGATCGGAGATTCGTACGAAATTGTACTGCAAATTCTGAGCCCCATCGGGGATTGCATGATACTCAGAATCAGGACGTTCCTGAATTTATCAGAGCGCAAATCACTGTCAGGATTTTGCTGTTCAATGATAGCGTCACATCTCTTTGAGACGGTGCGCTCATGACTCCAAAAAAGTTCGCTGACGTCCTGACCATGAATCCCATCCAAGAAACTCAAAACCGAAGCCACCGACTGGTCTTGATTGATGAACTGCCTCTTTATCGTCGGGGAGTCATTGAGTTGGTGCGTCGGCAGAAAGATCTATCGGTTTGCGGGGAATTTGCTGATCGAAACAGCGCCTTGGCCGCTATTGATTCTCTCGGTGCGGATTTGGTGATTATGGAATTGTCCACCCGTGATGGGGCTGGAGTGGACCTCATCAAGGACTTGCGTCTCCGTCAGTCAAAACTTCGTATCTTGGTTTTATCCCAAAACCCGGAATCCATTCATGCTGAGAGGGTTCTTCAGGCGGGGGCCTCCGGATTTGTTTCCAAATTCGAGGACGATCCGGTGATCTTGAAGGCCATTCGCGGGGTGCTTGAGGGGCAAACCTATTTCAGCCCCCAAGTGTCTGCGCAATTGGCCATGCGGTATCTTGGAGTGGGGGCCATGCAAGCGGCTTCTCCCATCCAAGGATTGACTAACCGCGAGCTTCAAGTTTTTCGCCTGATCGGATCTGGAAAACCTACCCGAGGGATTGCCGCCGCATTGGGGTTGAGTGTCAAAACCATTGAAACCTACTTGGAGCATTTGAAGCGCAAATTAGGAGTCAGCTCTGGGGTGGCTTTGAGTCACCGAGCGGTTCAGTGGATGGAGCGTGGAATGGTGGAATGATAGAGCGCTTCAGGCCGGTTGTCATGGGCATGGATCATCATCAATCCATGCCCATTTGTTTTTTCAAAACAAGGCGCTGCATGACAGAGGTTTTGGGGTCATTGGGCTAGTTCTGTTTCCTGCGGGATTTCACCGTGTGAGTGACCATGACGGGTAAAAACCCATCCCTTATTGGATGACAGATGGATTGTAGGGGAATCCACCTGCCGTTGTTTCCGGGCCTGCGCCCGATACACAAAGAACCGCACAGCAGGGAATTTAGCGGGGTGATTTTGCTGAGCTGCGGCTTTGGTATCGATCACGAAAACCGCTTAACAAAATGTTCCTACGGAATCTTGCGCAATCCCTCGTTCAGGCTGTTGATCCCATGGTCTCCAATGCCGTTTCGTGGGCCGCTTCAGTTTGCAAACCGGCTGCGGTTCGGCCGAATTGCCCCGGCCCCTCGAAGGGGTGCTCCCGACGGCGAACCTGTCGCCGTCAACGGGGTACGCCCCCCGCGCGGAGCCTTCTGACCCTTGCCTTGCTGGGGATGGTGGCCACCGCGGCCCGTGCGGCCAACCCTTCCTTGGAAGGTAGAACGGGTTGGACCGCCGTACTGGGAGGACCAAATGGCGCGCACGATTCCGCCGCCGACGCGCCCCGGGTGGTCGCTGAGGGGGATTTGGTGGGAGACGCCGGCCACGGATCGCTGTATGTCGCCTACGACGGCGCCGAGACGGAGACCGTCGCCGATGACCGTCTCCGGTTCCGAGTGCGCATGGGCTCCACCGCCCCGCTCACGGGATGGAATGGGATGGCTGTGGTGGGCTTGGATGCCAACGCCGATGGGCGCATTGATCTCCTCATGGCCTGGGATGGCAATGGCGGTTCTCCCCAGGTCCGCTTGCTCGATCCCGGAACCGGTTTGAGCCGCTCCCCCAACACCACCCTCACCACCTTGCTGCCTGCGGGCTGGTTGCCCAGTGCTGGCGTTTATCCAGCCACCTCGGAGGTCGTCCAGATTCAGTCGGTCTCGGCGACCAATGATCCCCAGTGGGATGGCAGTGCCGATGTGGGAGCCCATGCCGGTGCGGACTCCTTCATTTCTTGGCGCGTGCCGGTGACGGACCTCGTAGCGACGTTGGCGAAACCTTCTCCTGTGGATGCCCAGGGTCAGACCGGGCCGCGCGGATCGACCGGAATCGGCGGAGTGGGGCTCACCACACCGGTCCGATACATCGCCTTCACCCAGACCGGATTGGGTGCCCTGAATGGAGATCTCAGTGGTGTCGGCTCGTCGTTCGACCGGAATGCGTCCTGGTCGGATCTGGGCGCGTTTTCCGCCGCCGCACCGTTGGCCGAACCCCGGGGCCTTTTCTCCGAGGTTCGAATCCACCAGCCGGTCGACCCATCGGGCACTCTCAACCAATCCGAAGACGCAGCCGTGGCCTTGACCGGAAATGCCCCCCCCTTGGGCTGGGTAAAAATCACTGTCGCGGACAGCGGATCAGGGCTCCAAACGGCTTGGGTGCAAGCCGATGCATTGGGTCAATGGCACAGCGCGCAAAACCTGGCCTCTTTGGGCCAAGGAGAGCTGACTTTGACAGCCGAGTCCGTCGTGGGCACCGGCAGCTCGGGGATTCTATCAGGAACGGCTCCTGCCACCGCCACGGTCCTTCATGACCGCCAGGCTCCGCTGCTCACGGTCCTTCCTTTGGACACCCAAGGCACGCCGACGATCAGCGGTTCCAGCGACCTGCCGAACGGTTCGGTGGTGACCGTGGAAATCGATCACGATCATTTGCCGGAGACGCTGCCCATCACGTACCGGGCCCTCGTCCAGTCGGGGGCTTGGTCGGTCTCCACGGCGACAGCGCTCCCGGCGAGCGGCTCCTGGCCTGTGGGAGGCATCACCCGGACCGCCCGCATCACCGCCACGGCGACCGATGCAGCCGGCAATTTGCAAACCGCAGTGGCCATCACTCGTCCCACGGTTCAGCCAGTAGTGTCCCGGAGTCTGTCCCCAACCTTGACGGGTACCTGGGTGAAGGAATCTAGCGACTTGCTCCAGGTCACCGTCGGAGGCGCCACCTACGCTCTGTCTCCTGCTGGTGATGCTTGGAGTCTGAATTTGGCCACTGCCACGCCCACTCAGGGTTCTCTGGCGTTGAGTGTGGGTGCTGCCCAACAAGTCCAAGCCCAGGTCACTCGAGCGGGCGTCTCGGTCGATGATGCCACCACGGGCGAACTGACCCTCCTGCCCCCGGTCACTGTGAGTGTGGATGGTGGAGCAGTGGTCTCAGGCGCTGGTCTGTGGCCGGTCTTGTCCGGCGGGTCGTCTGGAGCTGGCGGATTTGTGATTGTCCGGATCAATCCCGGCAACGATGCCAACCTCACCGATGTGGTGAATTACAGTGCGGCCACGGACGTGTCGGGCCGCTGGACCGTCAATACCTTGTCGGCCTCGCCCATCTCGGGCAGCGCCAATTCCGCGACCGGATTCTTGGGCGTGAACGGGATCCAAGTTTTCGATGCCCAGGCCGTGACCTCCGTCGCCCAGGTGCTGACCCAATCCAACCCGGTGCTCACCATCGACTCGATCCGCTCGGAAGCGGTCACGGACACGCTGGCCCTGGTGAACAATGCGGGAGCCGGAGCCTCCTGGCTCAATGGAACTGAAGACAATCAGGTGCGGGTCTCCGGCAGCGCTACCGGCTCAGGAACCGTCGATCTGACCATCGCCGATCCACTGGGCCGAGGCCTTCGGATTACGGATTTACCCATCACGGCTGGAACCTGGACGACGTCGGCCCTCAACCTCAGTTCTCTGGAAGAAGGAGTGCTGACAGTGACTGCAACGATCCGAGGAACTTCCGTCACGGTCGTCAATACGAGCGTGACCCATGACGCTTGGGCTCCTCGAATCGCCATCACCACGCCCAGTCAATTGAAGAAGAACAGTGTGTCATTCATCACCGGCGTCAGTGAGTTGTCACTCAAGTCCCTCACCGTGACGATACGCAACAGTGCCGATACGGCCAACCTGGCTGGACCGGCCACGGTGAACACGCTCGCCTCGGGCAATTTCTCGGCATCGCTCGATCCAGGTAATATCAACGATGGAATCATCAAAGTCGCGACCACCACTCAAGAGACCGACGCGGCTGGAAATATTGTTCAAGCGGTACAGAAGATTCAGAGCCTTTCTAACTTCAATCCCACTCGGACTCTCAGCTTTCAGACAATCGCCACCGACCAGAAAATCTCTTCGAGCGAAATCACCAGCGGACTGCCCATTGCAGGTGGCACGACGTTGACCGGCACCGGAACGGTCACGCTCCAGGTCACCGACGGTCTGGTCACCAACACGGTGTCGGGCCCCTATTCCGGATCCAGTTGGACTGCCGCGTTGAGTGATTCTCAGGTCCGCTCGTTAGCCAACGGACTGCTGACCTTCACTGTGTCGGCTGCGGATGGTTCGGCGTTGATCAATAGCGCTGCCTTCGCCCAGCTCGAACTGACTCCGCCGCAGTTGACCATCACCGACAACGTTCCGGGCACGGCATCCGGAGCTGTGACGTTCAGTTTCACCTTTTCGGAATCCGTCAGCGGGTTCGACACCACCGACATCACGGTCGTTGGGGGAACCAAGGGGGTCTTCACCCCATTGACTGGCACAACGTACTCGCTGGTGGTTCAGCCTAATTCGTCGAGCTATGGAACATTAGAAATCTCCGTTCCCGATCGTGCCGCCGCGAGTTTGGTGGGCAGCCGCGGTAGTGCTCCAGGTTTCGCGACGCAGGCGTATGACACACGACCCTCCGTTGTTGTGCCCACGCTCACGATCGACACTAGTGAGTTGGCCGTGGACACAACGCCTTCTTTTTCGGGAACGACCTCGTTGCCCGCCGGGCTCCCAGTCCAGATCCAGATCGATACCGACAACGACGGCGTCAACGATGTCTTCTACGACGCACCTGCGTTGACGACCGGTCGTTGGGTGCTGGAAGCCGGCACAGATGTCCCAAGCTCGGGTGTTTTTCCGGCCAGTGGACTGAGCCCATCGGCTCGCATCACGGCCATCGCGGAACGTCTGTATTATGGAACAACGAGCGTCACCGGTTTGAATCGCCCCACGGTCCAGTCGGTGAACACATCCTCCCGACGCCCTGGGCTGTCGGGAGCTTGGACGCAGATCTCTGGGGACTCCCTCCAGGTGAGCGTGGGTGCCCAGGTCTATTCGGGCTCGTCCCTGACAATCAATGACACCCATTGGTCGCTGACCGTGGACTCGGACCTCTCGGATGGTGTTTATGAAGTCCTCGCCAGTGTGACCCGATCCGGTGGTGGTGTGGCGCAAGATCCGTCTTCCAACGAATTGACCGTGGACACGACGGCCGTGATCACTATCGCCGGTGGGGTCAGCCTCGATGAGACTGCGGACACGACTCCCGTCATTTCAGGAACCACATCCGGCATCTCGGCGGGGACTCTGGTAGACTTGGTTCTGGATCCTGAAGAGGGATCTATGGTGAATCTGCGCTACCAAATTCCCGTGGGGAGTGACGGGCGTTGGTCGGCCGACACAGGGGTTTTGGTGCCCTTCTCTGGCAATTTCCCAGCCGAGGGCCTTCAGGGGTGGATCCAGTTGAGCGCCTCCGTGACAGATGCTGCGGGCAATAGCGCCAATGACCTGCAACGACTCCGGGTCGACGGGACCGCTCCGTTCTTGACATTCACTTTCAACCCGCTCACCGCCACTCCAATGCCGTGGATCACCGGTGTCAGTGATCTCGCGGCGGGCGCAATCGTTCTCGTTTCTGTGGATCCCAACAACGACGGCGATTGGGCCGACGCTATCACCGTCAATGCCACAGTGGGCAGCGTTGGGGCCTGGAGGGCCCAGATCACGTCGCCGATCTCCGGTACCGTAGGGGTTCGAGCCCAAGCTGAAGATGAAGTGGGCAACGTGTTTGTCACGCCGGTGAAACTGCTCCGCGTGGATTCCAGTGCCCCGGCATTGATCCTCAACCCGTTGCCCTCCGGCCCCGGCCAAGTCTATGCCGACGAACGAGTGGACGAGTCGGAAGACCAGGCACTCGGGATCTCGGGAAGCACCGCTGCGTGGACGCCGGGCGCTGTTGTCCAAGTCAGCCTGACCGATGAGACTCAGACCTTGAATAGCTCGGCCTTGGTCCAGAGTGACGGATCTTGGACCACGCCTGCCTTGAACCTCCGTGGACTGGCCTATGGCACGATTTGGGTGAGTGCTTGGGCCACCGCTCCGGATCGGTCGGTCTTCACCGCCAATGAATCCTTCATTCATGGTCGAACGACCTTCGCTTCGCCCACACTCGATGGGATCACCGACGATACGGGTTTGCGCGGTGACTTCATCACCTCCGACTCATCGGTTCTTGTTCGTGGAACCGGGGTGGCCGGTGGAACCGTCAGTGTCAGCGTTTGGACTCCCGCTGGGGCAGAGGTTGTTCCGGTCACGGGAGTCGGAGTGGCTGCAGACGGTACTTGGACTCTGGCGCTCAATCCGTTGCCGGACGGACAGTACACCCTTCGGGCTTCTAGTACGAGGGGCATCGTTGAACAGGCGCTGGTCATCGACTCAAATGTCCCTCAAGGGCCAGTTACTGTAGATTCCCAGATCACGGATCTGGCGACACCAGTGATCACAGGCCAAGTTACGGTTGAAGCAGATGATGTTTTCACCGTCCTTCTTGATGGCGTGACGTATCAGCCAGGAGATGGGTACTTGAGCGTGAGCGGACAGGTTTGGTCCCTGAGTGTTCCGGAACGCAATGCACTTCTGCCGGCCGCCATGGATGGCGGATTCTCAGGCGTCTACGACGTGGTTACTACGCTGCGCGATATTGCCGGAAATGCGCGCTCCGATTCGACCAGCGGCGAGTTGACCATCCGGGATGATCAGCTGCCGATCTTGGACTTGGCCCCATCGGATCCGCTCTCCGTCGCCAGTACTGTAGTTGTGCCGCCGGGGCAGGAAATTAGTCTGGCCGGAGGCATTCCATCGGCTGTCCTGTCCGATAATTCCGGGCGCATCCGGGCGTTGACGTTGGCGGCCACCGATCTTCAAGACGGTACGTCCGAGTTGCTCCTTCTGGGCAACACCTCGTTCCCTGCGGATGGGAGCAGCGGTGCCAGCAGGGTGATCCAGGTGGGCGCATTTTCTGTGGATGTCTGGTTTGGTTCGGGTCGCTTCTGGATCTTCAAAACCGATCGGCCGACATTCTCGGTTTCAGAAGCGCAATCGGTCGTCCGAGCGATCCGGTATTCAAACACGCGCAGTGTCGTCACACCGGGGTCGCGACGCTTCGACCTGAGCGCAACCGATGACGCGGGCAATTTTTCTGCAACAGCCACTGTCACGTGCCTGGTTCCAGGGCCGGTGGCGCGTTTTCAGGTGACAGCGGCCTCGGATCAAGTGGTCGTGGGTGGAACTGTGGTGATCACAGCGCAGGCCGTGGACGCCTCAGGAGTGCGAGTTCTCGCGGCCGGCCGCAGGGTGGTTTGGACCCAAAGTGGGACCCCTGGAGTTCTGAGTGTTGCGACGGGAACCGTTGACGCCGAAGGGCAAGCCTCAGTGATTCTCAGCGTGCCGACCAGCTCGGGCTCATCGACTCAGGTGACGGCGACGGATCCAGATCTTCCAGTTATCATGGGAACTTCAGCACAGGTGATCACCGTGGCTGGGGCAGCGCATCAACTGGCCTTCCAAACTCAGCCCTCGGACACCGTGGCTGGAACATCCATTCAACCGTCGCCGGTGGTGGAAATTCAGGACACCTACGGAAATCGGATCGAGAGTTTCACAGGTGTGGTGACACTGAACTGGGAGGCAGCCGCAAGTGGTCTGACCTTACCCTCAGCCACGAGTCGTGTGGCCTCTAACGGGTGGGTCACCTTCGATGAAATCCGACCTACTGTCGCGGCCGTCGGCTATACTCTGCGTGCTTCCAGTGGCTCGCTGATATTGGTCACATCTCAAGCCTTTGCAGTGGTGCCGGCGGGTGCTGATGCAGCGCTTTCCAGTTTGAGCCCGCTGACGGCGTCCATACCTGCTGATGGTGTCGCCACTCAACGCCTGTCGGTACAGGTCCGGGATGCTTTTGGAAACACCCTCATGACGGGAGGTGCCTCAATAGCCTTCAGTCGCACTGCCGGGTTGGGAAGCCTCAGCAGCGTTGAGTACCTGGGCAATGGAACCTTTGCCGCAACAGTGACCGCACCGACGGTTTCGGGAACCGGATCCTTTGTCGCCAACATCGCGGGTCAGCCGGTCTTGAGCGGCAATGTCAGCCCCACCGTGGCTCAAATCGAATACCGTGATGTTACTGCTCCAGTAATCTCGGGCCTGGTCGCACCGTTGGTGGTGGAGAACACCACAGCCATCGCCACCTACACGGCCAACGAGTCGGTTACTTGGAGCCTGAATGGCGGAGCCGACGCGGCCCGGTTCACTCTCAATGGTGGAGCTCTGGCCTTTGCGTCCGCACCGGACTTCGAGGCCCCGACCGATGCTAACACCGATAGCATCTACAACGTGGTGGTTCGTGTCACTGACACCGCGGGTAACAC
>Ga0255097_1000215_pt1 | contig 30491 bp, 22 predicted proteins | sample Colum_Atlam_RepB_2_FD_188436 | JGI IMG/M metagenome (GOLD analysis project Ga0255097, IMG submission 188436) | Freshwater microbial communities from Columbia River, Oregon, United States - Colum_Atlam_RepB_8d | ecosystem: Environmental > Aquatic > Freshwater > River | place: USA: Oregon...
CTCCTGCACGAGGAGGTCAACGGGAAGTGGCAAACAAAAATCAGCAGCTACCGCAAGCTGAGGCTGCAGCCCGGGGCTCTCCTGGCGGCCTGCAGGGCCGCAGGACTGCGAGCAACGATTGAGCAGGGTCCTCGGGGCATGCTGCGACTGCTCGCTGATGCCTGACCCCTGGTTCATCCGCTGCGGTAACGTGGTAAGGAAACCGTCTCTAACTTTGAATCGGGCGGGTTTCATCCATATGCGACCCATGGCTCGCCAGTCCAAAGTCGGCATTCGTTCCGGGACCTCGTTTCCAGAGGAGACCCCAGAACCCATCGATTTGTCTCGGTTGGCGACGGTGGCAGGATTTTTAGCACACCACCCCTCTAGGCCGTTCGGTCCAAGTCCCTCGCCGCCCACAATTATTTTTGCGCAATTCGTCACGGAAGCGGCGCCTGGGCCACCTTGTCAGCGCTGATTGGACTGGAACATCGTTGGAAGCTTCGGTTCAAAAACTCATCTCTCCGCGATGCGCCAACGAGTTGTGTCTCCTGCTTCGGTCAGTACCTTTACGCTGATCGAACTCCTGGTGGTGATCGCCATCATTGCCATTCTGGCTGGTATGCTCTTGCCGGCCTTGGCGACTGCAAAGGAGAAGGTCTCTCGCACCCAATGTGTGAGCAACAACCGGCAGCTGGGATTGGCTCTTCAACTCTACGTGGGAGACAACAGCGACGGCATGCCATGGCCCAACTGGGAAAACTCCTACGGTCCGGGTTGGTTGTATCAACCCACGTCCGGGCATGCGCCCGATCCTTGGAAAACCAATGAGTTGACCATGGTGGAACAGGGTTTGTACTTCAAATATCTCGGGGTTCGAAAGGTCTACTACTGTCCTCTCGATCGGACCAACCATGTCTCGTTCATTCAGCGTGGCCAACGGGTGTCGAGTTACATCATGAACGGTGCGGTCTGCCGATTCGGTCAGATGGATCGCCCAAAGTACAAGATCACCCAATTCAATCCGACAGCTTATGTCCATTGGGAACCCGACATCAAACAGTTCGGGGCCGTCTGGGACGCCAACCGGGGACATGATGCCAGCTAGTATCCCAGCCTCGAGGAAGGCATTGGTCGCAGGCACAAAAAAGGGGCGGTGATCACAGGCTTCAGCGGCCGAGTTCACTTCATTCGCTTCGAAGATTTCCAACGGGAGCAGAACCTAAACAAGCCGGGGCTGCTCTGGTGCGTTCCGGATTCCGCAACCGGGCAATGATCGATCGAGGTAGACAGCCTGCAAACAGGGAACGGAGACGATTTTCGAATTTGAATCAGTCGCGTTTTCGCCAGCTGTAAAGGCAGCCCCAAAACTCTCCCAGGGCACCGAGGGCACTTTAGCTTGAGCGGCAGGAGTCCGTTGTTGAAGTCCAGTACCCATGATCTTGGCCAGGCTGGCTTAGTTCTTGCCAGTTTGCCGGTGGATCCTAACCCATGCTACCATCTCCAGACGGGTACCAGAAACCGCGATCTGGGTTGATAGCGGAGCGAGCGGGTCGAACATCAAACCGCAGCAACCAATCAAAAGACCACCCATGAAAATGCGATTCTTGATTGCGGTGACCATCACTGCCGCGCTGTTGAGCGCATGCCTTCCGTCCGTGAACCCGTTCTACAGGGAGAAGGACGTGGTCTTCGATTCGGACTTGCTCGGAGAATGGCGAATCGAGGGCGAAACGAAGCCGTCGGAGATTTGGAAAATCGAGAAGACCGACGGCAAAGCATACAAACTCACCACCACAGAACCGGACGGCAAACAGGGCGAATTCACAGTCCATCTCTTCAAACTCGAACAGGACTGTTTTCTGGACATGATCCCAAGCGACTGTACTTACGGACTCAAACAGACCCACAACGTGGCGACTGCCATGTTCCCCGGCCATCTGCTCATGCGAGTGACGCTACGGGCATCGCAGTTGAAAGTGACGCCCACGAATTTCGGTTGGTTGGAAAAACATCTTACCGCCAATCCGAAGGCGCTCGCCCATCACGTTGAACACAATCGTCTGCTGCTCACGGCGGACACTCGGGCTCTGCAGCGCTTCGTGCTCAAACATCTCGGCGACGGTGAACTCTTCGAAAAGCCGACCGTGATGGTTCGCAAATAAGCGTGTTTCAGGTCGACTTGGGTGACAGCCGCGATCCGACGCGACAATCCACCCGACCTTTCGAGTCTCACCGCATGGAAAGACTCGCCTGCTCCCGCATGGATGGTTGCCTGGATTAAAAATTGGGACATGGTAGAGCACGCTTCGGCTCATCCAAACGCCGCGACAGTCGCTATGTTGGATCCATTCCACAGGATACACAACCATGATTGAGGATGTTCTTTTCTCCAGCGCCGCCCATTTGATGGAGGCGCAGGGCCGCGATGGCGGCGAATCCGTTTCCCGGGCTGCGACCGACGTCCGTGCCCAAAACGAAATCATCCAGTGCGACGTGGAGAAACTCTTCATGCTCACCGAAGCGCTGTGGACGATCCTCAAGGAGAAGCATGGCTGCACCGACGCAGAGCTCGTCCAACGGGTCCAGGAGATCGATCTGCGAGACGGCAAACTCGACGGCAAGGTGGCCAAGGTTAATCCCGACTGCCCGAAGTGCAGCCGCAAGCTCATGGGCAAGCGCCCGGTGTGCCTGTACTGCGGAGCCGAAGTCGCTCGGGTCGACCTCCAGCCCTTCAGCCGATAGGGCCTCGCGGCACAACGAGAAATACAACCGCCACCCCGATCCCCGGCCCAGGCCGCCTGGGTGCGGCGGGCATTTTCGGCAGGGACAAGGCGGATCGAGGGTCGTGTACCCTCTGATCCCCGGCCCAGGCCGCCTGAGTGCGGCGGGCATTTTCGGCAGGGACAAGGCGGATCCTGGGTCGTGTACCCTCTGCTCCCCGGCCCAGGCCGCCTGGGTGCGGCGAGGCATTCTCGGCAGAGACAAGGCGGATCGGGGGTCCGTGTACCCTCTGCTCCCCGGCCCAGGCCGCCTGAGTGCGGCGAGGAATTTTCGGCAGGGACAAGGCGGATCGGGGGTCGTGTACCCCTTGCGGTACTCGACCCCCGATCCAACGCAGTAGCTGCCGAAAAGGCCCGCCGCACTCAGACGGCCTGAGAGGCTGCATAGGCGCTGGCCCATGCCCACTGGAAGTTGTAGCCGCCCAGCCAGCCGGTCACATCCACCACCTCGCCGATGAAGAACAACCCCTTCACGTCCCGACACTCCATCGTCTTGGACGACAGCGCGGAGGTGTCCACACCACCCACCGTCACCTCCGCCTTCGGATACCCTTCGTCGCCGTCTGGTTGGAGCTCCCAGCCCGAGAGCTGTGTCGCCAACGTGTCGATCTCGCGTTGCGGCAATTGAGCCAAGGGCCGTGGAGCCGCGTTCGGCCCCAACCACGCCTGAACGAACCGCTCCGGCAGCACCTGACGCAGCGCCCACTTCAGATCTTTGCCACCCATCCGGTGTGACATGAGGAATGCCTTTGCATCCACGCCGGGCAGCAAATTGATCCGGAACGATTCGCGCGGCTTGAGCACGCTCGAGATTTGCAGGATCGACGGACCACTGAGCCCGCGATGCGTGAACAGCGTGTTCTCGCGGAAGCGCGGCCGGTCGGCACTCACCCAGGTCTCGACATCGATTGATAATCCACTCAACGCCGTGAACGCCGAGTAACGTGCCGCCGGCAGCATCAGCGGCACCAATCCGGGACGTGGCTCCACCAGCGGCACCCCGAATTGCCGTGCGATGTGGTATCCCCAGGGCGTCGCGCCCAGCTTCGGGAACGAAAGCCCGCCCGTGGCGATCACCAGCGAATCGGCCGTGCGCTCGCCCTGCGAGGTGCGAATCTGCCAACCGCCCTCGGGCAACCGCTCCACTCCCTCCACCTTGCAGTTCACCGTGATCCGTACCCCGGCATCGCCGCATTCCTGTTCCAACAGTTGCAGGATCTGCTTTGAACTCTGATCGCAGAACAACTGCCCCAGCTTCTTTTCATGCCAAGCGATCCCGTGACGCTCGACCAGCGCAAGGAAATCGGCCGATGTGAACCGGGCCATCGACGACTTCAGGAAATGCGGACTGCCCGAGGTGACGTAGTTGGCCGGCGTCGCGCCGATGTTGGTGAAATTGCAGCGCCCTCCGCCGGAGATCAGGATCTTGTTGCCGGGCCGTGGATTGTGCTCCAGCAACTCCACGCGCCGCCCACGCAATCCCGCCGACCGGGCACAGAACAGCCCTGCCGCACCTCCCCCGACCACCACCACATCCCAGTGTTCGCTCATTGCATGGACGGCCAATTACGCCGAACACCAATGAAAGCCCAACGCAGCCCATGAAGGCCAACCCGGAGTTCGCCCCAAACCACCTCACCAACGCAGGCGATGCACGGCAGCCTCTGGTATAAAGGTTAACATTTTCACCGCAGAAACCTTGGGCGGCAGCGGAACGGGTCCGAAGTGAGCACTGGAACGTCGACATCCTGATCCCCCTCGCGCCCCAGCGCGAAAGTTCCTCCTGGCCCAACGTTCCCTGCGAACGTAGGACCCATTCCGCCGAGCCCTCAGGGCACTGTCACCGGGCGCCAGCCTCCCCAAGCCAGGCAGCAATTTTATGATAGTATGGCACTTTTTGTGTAGATGTGAGGGACCGACCCCGAGGGTTCTGGAAGCGAACACCAAAAAATACCGGCGCGCAGCGCAATGGTGGATGCTTCAGAGCTTCCCTGCGAGCGGAGGCCCCATCCCGCGGAGCCCTCCAAGAACATGCAAAGTTGATGATGGAATGGCTCTTTTCGTGTCACTGCGAGGGACAGGCCACGTGCCTCGTACTGGGCGCTCCTTCTTGTAATTCGCTTGAGAAACCCCGGGGACACCCGCTAATCGCAGAACGGTGCGCCGCGTCCAATCATTGCTCCTCATCCTCCTGGCGTGGACCGCCGGCCTCAGCAGCACCGCCGGCGCGGCACCGACCCCGGAACCCGGCATTCCCCAGGTGCTCCGATGGGCGAATGATGCGGAGGGCGGGGCGCCTTACATCTTTCATCCGGCTGAACAGCCCGACCAACTCGTCGGCTTCGAGGTCGAACTCGCCCAGGCGTTGTGCGATCGGCTCGGATGCCAGTCCCGCTTCGTCCAATTCAACTGGGCCAACCTTATTCCCGGCCTTCGTCAGGGCGGCAATTTCGACATTATCATCGCGGCCCTCGAGCGCACGCCGGAGAACCTCGCTCAGGTGGCCATGAGCCGGCCGTACTTCACGTTCGGACAACAGTTGGTCACGCGGGCCTCAGACACAGGCATCCGCACCCTCGGAGACCTCGCCGGCCGCCGCATCGGAGTGCTGGCCTCCACGCTGTCCCACCGACTGGCCACTCGGCAGCCCGGCCTTGAGGTGCGCGTGTACGACGAGAACGTGAACTACTTCCGCGATCTCGAACTCGGCCGTATCGACGCCGTCCTCACCGACTCCCCGATCGCCACGATTAACCTCCAAGGCCGTCCACAACTCCGACGAGCCGGGCCGGCCTTTGCGCCGTCGCATTACGCCATCGCAGTCCCGCTAGGGTCCGACCGCCTGCTGTTCCACATCAACGCAGCCCTCGGCGACCTCATCCACAACGGTACTCTCGAACGCATCTACCAACGCTACCAACTCTGGGATGCGGCGCAGGCGGGACTGGCCTCCTGGAAGCCTGAGCCTCACGAGACGACCCCGGCCGCCGGCCCTGCGACCACGATCGCACCCAATGGAACCCGACCCTCACCATCCACTGGGCTGACCTTGGTCACAGAAACCTCGGGAAGTTTCGGGATCTCCGGAGCCATCGGAGCCACAAGCACCGCCGAACCCACGGCCGTCGGCGGGTCCGTGGCACCCAGGCCCAAGGCCGGCTTGGGAAGAACTCTCCGCTACCTACCGATCCTACTCGAGGCCGCCATCACCACGCTGTGGGTCACCCTGGCCTCCATGACTTTGGCCATGACCTGCGGACTTGGGCTGGCTCTCTCCCGATGCTACGGAACCCCGGCCCTGCGACGGACGGCCATCGTCTACATCGAAGTGTTCCGGGGCACGCCGCTGCTGCTGCAGTTGTACTTCATTTACTTCGGGCTGGCTCAGGCTCTCGGCTGGAACCTCCCGGCCGGGGCCGCCGCCGTACTGACCCTCGGTCTCAACTACGCCGCCAACGAGGCCGAGAATCTCCGCGCCGGGCTGGAGGCCGTCCCCCGCGGGCAGACCGAGGCGGCGATGGCCTTGGGATTGTCGCCGGCCCTGACCTTGCGGCGGGTCGTCCTGCCCCAGGCGCTGCGCATCAGTCTCCCGGGCATCACCAACGACCTCATCGCCCTTTTCAAAGACTCCTCCATCGTCTCGGTCATCGGCCTGGTGGAACTTACCAAGGAATTCCTCATCCGCTCGTTGGACGCGGGCGATTACCTCGGCCTGGGAATCCTCACCGCGGCGATCTACCTCGCCATGGGCCATGCGGCCTCGGCCGCGGCACGGGCCCTCGAACGGAGGCTGCAGCCATGATCGAGATCGTCGGACTGCGCAAACGCTTCGGCTCCGTCACCGTTCTCGATGGCATCGATCACCATCAGGAAGCCGGCGAAGTGGTGGCCCTCATCGGCCCAAGCGGCTGTGGCAAGAGCACCCTGCTCCGCTGCCTCAATTGGCTGGAAACGCCTGACTCCGGATCGTTGCGCCTCGGCGACGTGCGCATCGAGGCGGGTACCCCTGAGGCGGCCGACCGGCGGCTGCGTCAGCAATTGCGCCGACGCACCGGGATGATCTTCCAGCAATTCAATCTCTTCCCGCACCGGACGGCCCTGGAGAACGTGATGGAGGCTCCCCTCCACGTGGACCGAGTACCCGATGCCGAGGCCCGGGAACAGGCGATGGACCTGCTGTCAAAGGTAGGCTTGGCCGATCGCGCCCATCACCGGCCTTCTCAACTGTCGGGCGGGCAGCAGCAGCGCGTGGCCATCGCCCGGGCTCTGGCGATGAAACCGCAGATCCTCCTGTGCGACGAGCCCACCAGCGCTCTGGATCCGGAACTGCGCGGCGAGGTGCTGTCGGTGCTGGCCAGGCTCGCCGACGAGGGCATGACCCTGTTGCTCGTCACCCACGAACTGAACTTCGCTCGCGACATCGCTCACCGGGTGGTCTTCATCGACGGTGGTCGCGTGGTGGCCACTGGCCCGACCCGGGCGGTGCTCGATCAACCCGAGCACCCGCGCCTTCGGGAGTTTTTGGGCTTGGGTCGCAGGACCGCGATCGCGTGACGATCCAACCGCAAGGCCCAAGGACCCTCCGGCCTGCTCAAACCTTCGGAGCGGAGATCAGCGCCAAGCGGCCGTCCCGACATCCGGCCATCACCCAGGCATCGCCCGGCAACCAACCCAAGACTGTGACGGCGGACGACAACACGGTAGCCCGCAATGGCTGCGAAGACTTGCCTGCGTTCCAGAACAGCACTCGGCCACCCAGGCAACCGCTGGCCAGAAGGTGTCCCGCCTTCTGGTAGGAGAGGCAAGAGACTCGGGTCGGATGACCCTCGAGGATACGCGGCGTGGAACCTGCCGGCCCCTTGCCGCTGCAATCCCACACCATGGGTTCCTGGCCGCCGTCGGTGGCGAGGTATCGCCCGGAATGATGCCAGGCCAGGCTGCGTACTTTGGCTTCATAGCCCGACATGGCCAACTCTTCGCCCTCACGGAAGGGCTGCGGCCAGATTTGCACACTGTTTTCCTGAGTGCCGGCGACGACCCAACGGCCATCCGGTGAAATCGCCAGCGACACCAAACTCGTCTTCCAAGGCAACTCAGCGGTGACGCGCCCCGTGTCCGCGTCGTACACACTCACCCCGCCGTAGCAACCCACGGCCAGGGATCGTCCGTCGGCCGACCAGGCCAACCCGGCGATGGTGCTGCGATGGCCGCCCAATGTGTGGGTCCAACCGCTCCCGCCAGGACGCCCGATGCACACCGTCTTGCCGGAGGCGGCCGCCCACCGATCGCCCACCGGCGATGCGGTCAATTGCTCCACCCAGGCCGAGGGCATGGGCAACGATTCGGTCTGGGTTCCAGTCAAGGCATTCCAGAGGCGAACCTGACCATCCTGACCTGCCGTGGCAAACGAGGTGCCCGAAGGCCCCCAGACTAGGCGAAATCCCCCGCCCTCATGGGCCTGAAATGTGTGGAGGCGACGCCCGGTCGACGCCTCCACCACCCAGGCAGAACCCTCGGTACCCAGGGCCGCGATGAGTCTTCCATCCGGCGAGCCTGCCAAGGCGACGATGGGTTCGTTGAGATCGAGGACCCATTCGGCGGGTCGGAGCGGAGCGTTCATCTCGAGGTCGGTGCAACAGACTCGGTTGGAGGGGCAACTCTCAGGCCAGGCAGCGACGGAAGCCGGCATTCAGAGCCTCACGGTCCAAATTGCGACCGATGAAAACCAACTGGCTCTTGCGCTCTAGGGCGTCTTTCCACGCCCGGTCAGGCTTGCCCTCGAAGAGCATGTGAACTCCCTGGAACACGAAACGGTTGGCCTGTCCCTTGATGTTGAGGATGCCCTTCATGCGGAAGATGTCCTGACCCTTGGTCTGAAGCAGTTCGCTCAGCCACGCGTTGAGCTTCTTGGCGTCCAGTTCCCGACGCTCTTCGATACCCACACTGGAGACGGTCTCGTCGTGGGTGTGGTTGTGACCATGGCCGCCATGCTCATGAACATGAGTGGGCTCGACCGTCTTGCCGTCGCGTTCGATGCGTCCCTTGAACTCGTCCAACCCATGCTGGGTGAAGAGGGCGTAGTTACCGTGGGCGGGAATGCGCAAAGTGGCGGTGATGCCGTCCTCGCCGAGAATGAGTTTGTAGAGCGTCTTGCCGGGCTTGATCACTCCGCCCATGCGGACGGCCGTTCCGATGCCATTGAAGACTCCTTCGGCGATTTCCTCGGCATGGTGCAATGCGTCGTGCAGCCCACCCCCGCACTCCTCAACGTGGCCGTGGCTGTGCCCGTGATCATGGTCATGGTCATGGTCATGGCCGTGGTCATGGCCGTGATCGTCATGAGTGTGGTCGTGACCATGCTCGGCATGGGAATGATCGTGGCCGTGGCCCTGCTCGTGACTATGGGTATCCAATTGGAGCAGCACGGCGCCCATCACGGCATCCGGGCCCGCGTCGAGACGCAGAGTGTAATCGCCTGCATCGAGATGAAGTGTGCCGCTCCACTCAAAGGGCAGCGCTTTCTCCAAGAAATCCCCGTCCAAGGTGAGCTTGTGGTTCAGATCAAAAGCATGCAGGTGGATGACCTGATCCACCGAGAGGTTGGATTGTTGGGTATGCAGAATCTTGGCAACCGGGTTGATGGCCAGAACCTGACGTTCGAGGTGAGCCAACTCCTCGGGCGTCACGAGGTCGGTCTTGTTGAGGACGATGCGGTCAGCGAAGGCGATTTGCGCCTTGGCCTCGGGCGCGTCGTGGAGGTGCAGGGAGATGTGCTTGGCGTCGACAAGCGTGACGATGCCATCGAGACGGAAGTTATCCTTGATCTCTTCGTCGCTGAAGAAGGTCTGAGCGACCGGGCCGGGATCCGCCAGGCCGGTGGTTTCGACCAGCACGTAGTCGAACCTGTTCCGGCGCTTCATGAGCTGGCCGAGGATGCGAATCAGGTCGCCGCGGACGGTGCAGCAAAGGCACCCATTGTTCATTTCGAAGATTTCTTCGTCGGCCTGGATAACGAGTTCGTTGTCGATGCCGATCTCACCGAACTCGTTCTCGATCACGGCGATGCGCTTGCCGTGATTGGCGGTCAGGATGCGGTTCAACAAGGTGGTCTTGCCGGCGCCAAGAAAGCCCGTGAGGACGGTCACCGGAATGCGCGAGTCGTTGTGTTCGGCCATAGCGTTCCTCCACCTTGCTGGAAGGTTCTCCCCATGGCAAATCCGGCGGTGGTCAGGTTCGAGTTCAATTGGGGCTTCCGAGGGCCGATCCGGAGGCCGCAGCCGAATCGAACCGGAGGACTGATCCTGCGCCCCCCACCCCCACAACCCTAACACCAGCAGGATCAGGCCGGAGCAAGCACTGGAACGTGAACTCCCTCACCCCCTCGCGCGTTCAGCGCGAAAGCCCAGCCTGTCCCCACGTTCCCTGCGAGCGGAGGACTGATCCTGCGCCCCCACTCACTTGCCAGCCGGCTTCGGCGGCAGCAGGCCCAAGATGTCCTGCTGCTTCAGGTACCACTCACGCAACGTCCGCGAGAGCATGGAGTCCTTGAAGTCCTTGAAGTTGGCGATGTTCAAGGCGCCGTCGATGTCGTCCTTCAGGGACTTGTTCAAGTCACCCTTGGCTTCGGTGGCCCAACCGCGATAAGTCCCGGTCTTGTCGTTGAGCATTTTGGCCGCGGCCATGCGGACCTCGGGCTCGTAACGGAAGTCGACGACCTCCACGAGGCTCTTGTCCACCTTGCCCTTGAGACGCTTGGTTTCGTCCTTGGCGGTGAGCACCAGGCGGGCGGTGTCGATGATGCGCTGCTCCACCTTCGAGGTGATGTCGCTGTCCTCGAGGCTTTCCTGGGCTACGATACCGAGGTCGCGCGGAGCGTTCTCGAGACGGGCGCAGACTTGCTTGACCAACTCCTTCTCGAATTCACGGAAGAACTTCTCGCCACGCTTCAGGATCAACTCCTTCTCGGCGGCACTGAAGGCGTATTTCTTTTCGTCTAGGCCCACGAAGTTGGTGTAAGCCGGGGCATCCAGAAGCTTCCGCAATCGGCCCATGAGCGTGGCTTCACTCACCTTGTCAGCCGTGGGAACCCCCTTGGGCGGGTCCTTGAGTTCCAGCTTCAGATCGAGAGGCAGGAAGCTGAACAGGGCACGGTCCACGCCACCAATGCGCTCGACCTGGTCGTTCAAGTCCTTCCAGTGGGCCTTGGCACGGTCCTTTTGGTTCAGCTCACCGATGAAATCAAACTGGTTCTCCACCCGCAGCGAGCGGGCCGAGGAACGGAACCAACCGAGCATGGAGGCGAAGTGATTGGCCGTCTGGGCGGCGTAGCGGGCGGGCGAGAGGTTCACCTCGGCGATGGGCGTGGCGTCCCGCGAATCGCGCGGCGCCTTGGCCGCGATGAAGGTTTCGATGAGGCTGTTGGGGAGCAGGCGGATATCGTCGGCCAACTGCGAGTAGGCCCCGACCACGGGTTCAACGCCTTCGTCAAAACGCTGCAGGTCGCCGTAGGTGCCGACCAGTTCGTCAGAACCAAAGAGCATTTTCTTGTCACGGGGCTCCTGGCCACCGAAATAGCCCCACTGGATGGTCGCCTTGTCATGCGGCAGGGGCTCCTTGCGAGTGCGAATGAACCACCCGACTTGCACGGCCGATTTGAAAACCGTGTACTCCATGATGGACGACGAAGCGAAGTGGTTGGTGTAGGCATCAAGGCTCTGCCCAGTGACGTAGGCCTGAAACCACTCGTCGATTTGCTGGCGGCTCATGTTGGCCGAAACGCTGCCGGCGAAGTTGTGCCGCAGACCGAGCACGTGCCCCACCTCGTGGGCCACCACCTCCCGGACGTAGTCTTGCGAGGCCCGCAAGGCGCCGGCATCGGTCAGCGTTTCATTGGACAACAAATCTTCCAGACCTTGGGCGTATTGGTGGGCAAATTCCACCGACTGCATGTGGCACAGGCCATTGGCAGTCATCCAGGGGAAGCCTTGCGCGGCCTCACCACCCACGGCATCGGCAGTGAGCTTCTTCTTGTCGGCCACGATGTCGCGCATCGAACGCAGCAACGCCCGGGCGCGAGCCTTTCCGCTCAAGGCAAACACACTGGTCATGTAAGCCTGACCGTGTTCGGACTGACCCGTGCGCGGGTCGATGAGGATGTCGGCGTAGGCGAAGCCGGCGTTGTCCCACGGAACCCACTGCACAATGTTGTAGCGGGAGTCGGGTGCGGTGACGCCGGCCGGAGCCTTCTCGGCGCGGACCAGATTGGTGCCGAAGGCGCGGTTCCAATACAGGATACCATCCTTCACCGCCTCCACGTAGTCGGCCGGGGTGTTGGCGCTGTAGTGGAAGATCACCGGCTTGGAGACATCGAAACGGGCCATCTGCGGAGAGGGCCGACCAGTGCTTTCCTCCAACCGGGCCTGGGTCTCAAAGAAGCGAGCGTAGCGCAGGTCCGAACCCGGAGCCTCCTTGCCCTTGTAGGTGCCGGCCTCGTAGGGCGTGAAGAAGTAGCGCACCTCGAAGCGCTGCTCGACGTTGGCCATGGCCTCGCGGTCGCGGACCTGGACGCTCTGGCGAATGGACAATTGGTTGTCGAGCTTCTCGGCCTGGAACACCCGCGATTGCGGGATTTCCAGCGATTCATCGCGGGACATCGCGTTGAAACCGCGGCCCTGTCCGTACCAGATCTCCGTATAGAGCCGGCGCATGCCCCGGTTGAAATCGATGACCACCTTGTTGGCATCCTGCTCGACGATGGGGAAGGTCGTGAGGATGCGGCGGGCCGGCAGGTCCTTGGTCACCACCAAGCCGTCGGTGGCCTCGTACAAATCGACGCCGTCGTGGAAGAGCTCGAACTTCACGATCTTGCCCGACAATCCCGTGGAGGTCGCGGCCAGCGACTGCGGAATCCGCGAGGCGGACATCAAATGCTCCTTGCCGAACACGGTGCGCGGCAGAACCAGGGTGTTGTTGGTGCCCACGCTGATTTCCAGGGTCACCTTCTTGGCGACCGCCTGGGCGCTGAGCGATTGGGGGGATCCGAAGAGCGCACTCAGGAGGAGCACTGAGAGCACCGGAGTGAGACGGGAACAAACGTCTGGGAAAAGCATATCCGAATTTAATTCTGTTGGAGGGCGGATGAGTTCAGGTGGCGTCAACCTGACATCAAATTGTCACCTGTCTCCAGAATATCTCGTCAGGCGGCCATGATTTTCATCAACGCATCGATGCCAAATAATCATCCAACCGCTTGGGAGAAACAGGCACCGCCGTTCCGAGTTCCTGTGCGAAGAGGGACACCTTGTATTCTTCGAGAAGCCAACGGAACCCGTCGATCCGGCGGGCCGCGTCGGGATTTGCTGGCGAAGCGGTCCGCAGACGGTGCAACGCGGCCTGATAGGGAGCGACCGCCTTGGCACGCTCCCCATCCTTGACCGGGTTGTTGGCCGCCCGTTCGGCCCTCAGGGTCAGGGCTTTGAGATACCGAGGCAACTGGCGCAGCGTCTCGAACTCGATGCCGTCCAAAAAGGCCGATGGCATGAGGAACGCCAATTCTTCGGGCAATGTGGCCGGGCGTCCCTCGACGGAGGCCGCGGAATGAGCCGGAGCCTTGGCGCCCCCCTTGCCGGCGGCCGGAGCGTTCGCCAGCAAAGCGCCCAGTTGGCTCAGGTCGTTGAGGGTGCGGGTCTTGGGAGGCAGGGCCTTGACCGGCGCGGGCAACCCGATGCGGGCCCGGGCCAATTGGAGTGCCTGGAGGACGAGGGCCAGCTGGTCCATGAATTTCGGGACCAATCCCACGATTCGCTCCCGACCCTGAACCACCGCCGCTTCGAAGGCGGCCGCGGTCAACACTTCCGGCAATCCGGCGGGGAGAATGTGGCGCAACAAATGACGGAAGGCGCTCTCCCGCAACTCCGACGCGGTACCGATTGCGGCATAAGCCGCATCAAAGCGAGCCAACGCACGAAGCTCCTTCTCCACCCAGGCGAGATCCTTCGACAAGGCCAACTCCACCAACCGCTGGAAGCCCAAAAGCGAGGCCGATTGACAAGCCTCGCGGGTGCGGAACAGGCGGACATTCACCGCGCCCCCTTCGCGTTCCAAGCCAGGCCAAGCCATTACCGGAAACACCGGGTCATCGACCACAGTGATGCGTTCCGGCAAATCACCACAACTCCAAGCCGTCATGGCCGGGCGCTCCCAACGTCGCACCGCCTGATGCCAGGCCGGCGGATCGCCTACGGTCTTCGGCGCCGCTTGGGGCAGTCGCGTGCGGGCCTCCTGGAGATCACGGCTTGCCACGAGGGTCCGGCGATCGGAACCCAACAATTCGAAGCGCAACTTCAGGTGGGCGGGCACAGCCTCGGAGCCCCAAGCCTCTTCAGGGACCGGCACTCCGTAGCGCTGGGTCAAAAACCGAGCGAGGTCGGCAAAGAACGAAGTTCCCTGCGGCTGAAATTCGCGAACGATTTCCGGCACCTTGGGCGGAAAGGGCATCAATTCCCGTCGCAGCGATTTGGGCAACGCCCGGAGCAGTTCCTCGATCTTGGCTTCGCGCAACCCGGGCACTGCCCACTCCAGGACAGCGGCCCCAGCCCGCTGGGCCAAGGGTGCGGGCAACTTTACGGTGACACCGTCGTGAGCCTCGCCGGGCGCATACGCGTACACCAGTGGCACCACCTGGCCATCGACCGTCACGCTGTCGGGGAAAGCGTTCTCATCGAGATGCAGGTCTTTGCCGCCGGTGATCTCCGGCTCGGTGGCACACAAAAACCCGGACTCGGTGTGGTCGCGCATCAACCGGTGCAATTCGTGCAGCGACGAGATGTTTTCCAAGTGCCGGGCGTAGAATTCGAAGAAGACCTGATCGAGGTCCACGGTGTTGCGCCGCAAGCGGGTTTGCCAGTTCTCCACCTTTTCGCGGAGCGCCCGGTTGGCCGCCATGAAACGCGGTTCGGCCGAGGGCGCGGCCGTCTGCATGGCCCGGACCACGGCCCGGTCGTCGTCGCCATCGAAGTCGTCGTTCCGGCCGGAGAGAGCCGGGGGCAGCAAGTCATCTTCAACCAGCGCCGAGCGGATGAAGATCGCCGTGGCCTCGCGGGGGGCGATGTTTCCATAGGCCACCTTGCGGGCGAAGACCTCGAGGCCGTGGAAGGTGGTCTTCTCCTCGACGAGCACACGGCCGGCGCTGGCGCTCCAATGAGCGTTCTGGTGGGTCACTTTGCAGAGGTGCGGGGCCAGTCGGACGATCCACTGCGGATCGATGGCAGCCAAGGTACGGGCGAACAACTGGGAGGTCTCGACGATCTCGCCACAAACCATCCAAGCGGGCTGCCGGGTTTTCTCGGGTTTGGCCGCGGCGGGGCCGGCGGGCGGCGGGCGGCGATCCTGCCTCGGCGAGCGCTCGGGTCGGTCGTACAGCACCGACCCCGGAAACACCGACACCATGCGGTTGCCGACGCCCTTGTACTGGTTGCGTTCCTGGCGGACCGCCACATGCCCCAACAAGCCGGCCAGAATGCAGCGATGGACCGCGTCTTCCTCGGCCGGGCGCTCGTTGAGCTTCACGCCGTCGAGGTCTTCCAAGGCCCCTTGTAATTGGCCATGCAAGTCCTGCCATTCGCGCATGCGCAGGTACGAGAGGAAGTGCTGCCGGCAGAACTTCCGCCGTGCGCCTTGGGTGCGCAGCGATTCCCACTGGTCGTGCACCCCGTTCCACAACCCGAGCAGCGACAGGAAGTCGGACTGCGAATGCATGAAGCGGCGGTGCGCCTTGTCGGCCGCCTCGCGCTGGTCGAGTGGGCGCTCGCGGGGGTCCTGAATGCTCAGGCCGGCGGCGATGATGAGGAGTTCGCGGCCCGCGTGCTCGGTCTGCGCCTGCAGGAGCATCCGACCCAACGTGGGATCAATGGGCAGGCGGGCCAAATCACGGCCCAAGGCCGTCAATTCGCGCTGTTCGTCGAGGGCTCCCAGTTCCTGCAGCAGAGAGTAGCCCCCGCTAATGGCCATCGGAGCCGGCGGATTGAGGAACGGGAAGGTCTCGATGTCGCCGAGGCGCGAGGCCTTCATGCGCAAGATGACCTCGGCCAAGTTGGCCCGCTGGATTTCGGGCTGCGTGAACGGGCTGCGCGCTTCGAAGTCCTCCTCGGAATAGAGTCGGATGCACACGCCGGCCTCGACACGGCCAGCCCGTCCCTTGCGCTGGTTGGCGCTGCTTTGGGACACCGCCTCGACCGGCAACCGTCGGGTGCGGGTGCGGGCATTGTAGCGGCTCATCCGGACCAGGCCGGAGTCGATGACGAAGCGGATGCCCGGAATGGTGAGCGAGGTCTCGGCAATGTTGGTGGCAATGACCACCTTGCGACGGGACGACGGACTGAAAACCTGTTGCTGATCACCGGAACTCAGCCGCCCGAAAAGCGGAACCACCTGCGCCTCGGAGCCCAATCGTCCCTCGATCAGGTCCGCGCATTCGCGGATGTCGCGTTCACCGGGCAGGAAGATGAGCACGTCGCCCACGCCGGTCTCATAGAACAGACGCTCGCATTCACGGGCGGCCGCATCGACAAAGTCGGTGTCGGCCGGATCCGACGAAGCCCCCTCTCCGCCGGGCGGCCGATACTCGACCTCCACCGGGAACGTGCGCCCAGAAACTTCGATGATCGGAGCGTCGTTGAAGGCTTTCGAGAAGGCCGCCGTGTCGATGGTGGCCGAAGTGATGATGACCTTCAGGTCGGGGCGCTGAGCCAAGAGGTTCTTGAGGTGCCCGAGCAGGAAATCAATGTTCAGCGAGCGCTCATGGGCCTCGTCGATGATGATGGCCTCGTATTCGGCCAAGGTCGGGTCGCCCTGCACCTCGGCCAGCAGCATACCGTCCGTCATCAGCTTGATGACCGTGTCGGTGCCGGACCGGTCGTCGAAGCGGATCTTGCAACCCACCTCGCGGCCCCAGGACACGTCCAGTTCTTCGGCGATGCGTCGCGAGATGGACAACGCGGCCACGCGACGGGGCTGGGTGCAACCAATCATGGCCCGAGCCCCGAGTCCGGCCTCCAGGCACATCTTGGGGATTTGGGTCGTCTTGCCTGAGCCGGTCTCACCGGCAATGACCACCACCGGATGAGCTCGGATCGCGGCCACGATGTCGTCCTTGCGCGCCGAAATGGGCAAACCGGGCGGGTATTGCGGGCGAGGCATCGTTTGCACCCGAAGTTCACGGCGTTCAATGGAACTCCGCGCCTGTTCCATAAGCCGATCCAGCGGGTGGGGTCCTTCGCCTAAAGGACGACCTTCCCGGACCCAGCGGGCCGCGCGCGCGCCCAGCCGAACCCAGTCCGACAGCATGCAGCGCGGCAGCAGTTGCCGGAGTTCATCTATGCGCGGGTCGGTCATGCGATCGGGGCGCAGAGCATGCGACAAGCCCGGCCCGTGGCAACGCCGGGGATGATTTCAAGTCGGGGAATCGGAGGAATAAACCGGTTTGAAGGCAAAAGCCGATGCAATCGAAGCAAACGCGGAGAAGCGCTCGAGAAATCAACCCCTATACTTTTTGCGCTCAGAAAACAGCCTGCCAACCGAGGTTATCCGCACCCATCACAGGTTGAGGGCCCAAACCATCAACCCACTCCCCATCATGCTCCCCAAATACAAAGTCACCTACGACATCGATCAGCATGGCAAACTGCCCGCGTCGCACTTCACCACCGACGACCCGGTTACCTGTGAGACCTTTCTGACCGATTTGCTGGACCGCAAACTGCACATCCGTGAAATCGCACACGAAGGTGTGGCGCTACCGCCGAAGCAGTTCGATGAAATGGTCCGGTCGGCCGTGTTGCAACTGGCCTCCCGACACGTGTGTACCTCGCTGAAGATCTCCACCGACGAAGCCCATGTCCGCTTCGGACTACCGGCGTGATCGGCGAAACCAACCGATGTTCTGACCTTCACGACACCCACCCCGCTTTCGGGTCCATCATTGATGTTCGAGACGGGGACGGTTCAGACTCGGAGTTGCGACGATGAGCCGAACAATCCCTTCCTCCCGCCCCCCCTCGAACCCACAAGCTCTGGCCGTCGCCGTCGATGCGGCGCATCAGGCTGGAGCGTTGATGAAGAAGCACCTGCGACGCGCCAAGCAAGTCAACGAATCCCATCAGCACGACATCAAGCTCGAGCTGGATGTCCGGTGCCAGAAGCTCATCACCCGGGTATTGGCTCAGGCCTTCCCGTCGATTCCAGTTCTGGGCGAGGAGGGTATCGACGACGCCAGTGAACAGGCAGTGGCCCGCTGGGTGGTAGACCCCATTGATGGCACGGTGAACTTCGCCTATGGGATCCCCCATGCCGCCGTGAGCATCGCCTTGCAAGTGCGCACGGCCGACGGTTTTCACAGCGAAGTCGGCGTGGTGTACGACCCCTTCATGAACGACTTGTGGACGGCGATCCGAGGCAAGCCGGCCCGTCTCAACGGCCGCATCGCCAAGGTCAGCACCCGCGCCCGGTTGGATGAATCCATCGTGTCACTCGGATTCGCCAAGAGCCAAGACAGCCTGAAGGCCGCACAGGCCGACTTCCTCGAACTCACCCACCGCGTGCGCAAGATCCGCATCATGGGCTCGGCCGCGTTGGCCCTCACTTACGTCGCCTGCGGCCGCTTCGATGCCTACGTCGAGGCCGGGGTCCGACTCTGGGACATCGCGGCCGGTGGACTCATCGTGGAATGCGCCGGCGGATCCTTTGTCACGCAGGCACTGCCCGGGGAGCACCGATACGGCCTCATCGCCAGCAACGGGCTCATCCACGACCAGATCCCGCATGCGCGGACCTCGGGGGCGAAGAAAAAGACCACTCGATCCCAACGCGCATCGAAGGCCCCGACTCGTTCCTAGAGCCATCAACCGCACCGGACCCGGACGGTTCAGGCCCAGTCGTAATTGAAGCTGATGCTAATGCGCTCGGCCTTCAGGGGGTTGGAGGGCACCTCGTGGCGTAGCCAGCTCTCAAAGAGTGTCACGTTGCCGGCGGTGGCCGGGTAGGTCACATAGCGCCGGGACCGCGGATTTCCTTCACCGGACACCGGAGGAGCCGCCATGAACTTGCTCATCCGGGGATCCTCGAACTTCAAACCAGCGCAACCCCGCGGCGTGGCCACATAATAGGTACCGCTGACCACCGAGTTGGGGTGAAGGTGAAGGCTGTGGGTCACGCCCTGAGGCATGATGTTGATCCAGCAATCAGACATCCGCAGCCCCCGGCCCCCGAGATCCCACTCCAGAGACTTGGCATAAGCACGGACGTGCCGGTCGATCAGGCGCTCGAGTTCTGTGAAGGTCGAAGAAATGGTGTGCAATCGATCCATCGACCCATACGACGTGTACCCGCCGGGGTAGTTCTTCTTGGACCACTTGCGCCCAGCTTCATCAAAATCTCGGAATTGGTGGCATTCCTTGAGCAGTTCACGATTGAACGCCGAGCCGTTGGGCCGCAATCGCGCGCTGTAGATGAACGTAGGAAACCAAGCTTCAATCCGTTTCACGCGGATCAGCCTGCCTCAGAGGGCCGTCACGATGAAACCTTTTCAACCCGGCCACCGTCGGACAAGGTGATCACTCACTAATGGGCCGTCGTTCGACCATCTTGCTCGTGTTTCTCCTGTATTCCTTAGGAGCCACCGCGGCGCTGACTAGGGCGGCGGAGACACCCTCTGCCAAGAACGGAGCTGCGAAGGCCAATCATTGGGCCTTTGCCCCTGTCAGCGATCCGGAACCGCCGCCCGTTCGAGACACGGCTTGGCTGATACGTCCGGTCGATGCGTTCATTTTGGCTCGGCTCGAGGCGGCCGGATTGAAACCGGTGCGTGCAACCTCACCGCTGGAGTGGCTGAGGCGGGCGAGCTTCGACCTCACCGGATTGCCGCCCACCCCGGAACAGGTCAGCGCCTTCCAACCGGACAACAGCGGCACGGTGCCGGAATCGCGCTATGCCGCGCAGGTCGACGAATGGCTCTCGAGCACGACCTTCGGCCAACGGTGGGCACGGCATTGGCTCGACATCGCCCGGTTTGCGGAAAGCGCAGGCAAGGAGCGGAATCACCCCTTCCCCGAGGCCTGGCGGTATCGCGACTGGGTGGTCGACGCCTTCAACCACGACAAACCCTACGCGGAGTTCGTCCGGGAACAAATCGCCGGCGACCTGCTCGCCGCGACGGCACCGCCGGATCGGCGTGACGCCCTGATCATCGCCACCGGATTCCTGGCCATCGGAACCAAGGGGCTCAACGAAGGTCGCCGCGAGCAATTTCTGGCCGACATGGTGGACGAGCAGATCGACACCACCACCCGGGCCATCCTGGGCATCACCGTGGCCTGCGCCCGCTGCCATGACCACAAGTCCGACCCGATTTCGCAGCGCGATTACTACGCCCTGGCAGGGATCTTCCGCAGCACCGAGACCTGCTATGGCACCACCGGCGACAAGGCCCGCAACCGGCAACCTTCGAGGCTGATACCGCTGGAGCGATCACCTCGGGCCGAACTGGCGCTGCCACCCGATCCCGGAGCAACGACCCGGAAGCGGAACGGTCGACGCGCGTCGGCCGCCCGGGAGATCCCGGACCGCAGGGCCACGAACGCGTTGGCCATGGGGGTGCGCGACTCAAAGCCCGAAGACGCCTTTTTCCTGATTCGTGGCGAGGTGACCCAGCGCTCCGGCCGGGTTCCCCGAGGACTACCCCAACGGCTGGGACCGACATCGCCGGACCCGATGCCCGCCCATGAAAGCGGCCGCCGTGAATGGGCCGCGTGGCTGACCCACCCCGACAACCCGTTGACCGCGCGCGTCGCCGTCAACCGCATTTGGCTGCACCTGTTCGGACGGGGCCTGGTGCCCAGCGCCGACGACTTCGGACTCGGCGGACACAGGCCCACACACCCGGAATTGCTGGATTATCTGGCTCGAAAATTCCAGGCGGGGGGCGGGTCCACCAAGTCCCTCATCCGCGAATTAGTTCTCAGCCGCACCTACCGACTCTCGTCCGAGGCCGACCCAGAATGCCAAGCCATCGATCCCGACGATGAACTCCTGTGGCGAGCCAGGCCGAGGCGCCTCGATGCCGAATCCATCCGCGATGCGATGCTCAGCGCCGCCGGAACCCTGGATCCCCGACCGCTCCGTGGGTCGCTCGTTGCCCAAATAGGCGATCCTCAAGACAACGCCCGCCCGCTAATGAGTCGGCCTGGGGTCGAGCGGGCCAGTGAGAACATGAACCGCCGCAGCCTGTACCTGCCGGTGATCCGCGATACCGTGGCCGATGTGCTGGATGTGTTTGATTTCGCCGAGCCCAGCCTTGTGGTGACCCAACGCGATGAAACGCTGGTTCCGGCACAAACCCTGTTCCTCATGAACAGCCCCTTTTCCAGGGATCAGGCACAAGCCTTTGGCCAGAGATTGCTGCGGCAAGCTGGTGGCGACGCGGCCCGGATCCGCCAGGCCTACCGATGGGCCTTCGCCCGCGATCCGGCACCCCAGGAGGCGGCGCGCGCGCTCGAATTCATTCGTTCCGAAACCCTGGCCCGCGACACCCGCACCGGACGACCCGCTGGCCGAGACGAGGCCTGGACCCTGTTCGCCCAGGCCCTCTTCGCCTGTGCCGAATTCCGCTACCTTCCCTGACCCATGCCCCCTCTGGATCCCACAACACCGACCGGCATCGGCCCGCTGAATCGACGGACCCTGCTCAAGACCGCGGCCGCTGGATTCGGATGGATGGCCTTCCAAGGCCTGAGCGCAACCGCCTCGGGTGGCGCTGAAACCGGACAAGGCTCGGCCTCAGTCCGCCCCGTCCCCCATCATCGTTCCCGGGCGCAGCGGGTCATCTTCCTGTGCATGCAGGGCGGCCCCTCGCATCAGGACACCTTCGACCACAAACCCCGACTGCGTCTGGACCATGGAAAACCCGGACCAGGCCGAGGCAAGGGGACCCGGCTGATCGGCTCACCTTTCGCCTTCCGGCGGCATGGCCAGTCGGGCCTCTGGATGAGCGAGCTCTTCCCGCACCTCGCGGGCCAGGCCGACCGGCTCTGCATGATCCACTCCATGCGGACCGACATCCCCAACCACCCGCAGGCCTTCACGCAACTGCACACCGGCAGCGCCCGGTTCGTCCGACCCTCGATGGGAGCCTGGGTCCTCTACGGGCTGGGCAACGCCAACGAAAATCTGCCCGGGTTCATCAGCATCAGTCCTCCGGCCCAATCAGGGGCGGCCAATTACGGCAGCGCCTTCCTGCCGGCGGTCTACCAGGGCACGCGCATCGGTTCGGGCCGGGAAGGTTCCGCCGACGCCGGCATGCGCCACGTCAGCCACCCGCAGCTCACCGCCAGCCAACAGCGGCGACAGCTCGACTTGATCCAGGCCATGAACGAGGACCGACGCTCGATGCTGGCGCCGGAGACCCACGGCCCCATCGAAGCGGCCATCGAGGCCAGCGAACTGGCCTTCCGCATGCAGTCGGAAGTCCCCGACCTGCTGGATCTGACCAAGGAAAGCACAGCCACCCGAGCCCTCTACGGCGTCGGTGAGACCGGCAACGACGGCTTCGCCCGGCAATGTCTTCTGGCCCGCCGCTTCGCCGAGGCCGGCGCGCGATTCATCGAGGTCAATCTCGGCGGATGGGATCAACATCGGAATCTGGAGAACTCGCTCCGCAAGAATGCCCGCGCGCTCGACCGCCCCGCCGCGGCCCTGCTGCAGGACCTCGCCGCCCGCGGGTTGCTCGAAGACACCCTCGTGCTCTGGGGAGGCGAATTCGGACGCACCCCCGACAGCCGCCAGGACGACGGCCGCGACCACAACCATCAGGGTTTCACCGTCTGGATGGCCGGAGGCGGCGTCCGCGGAGGCCTGGTCCATGGGCAAACCGACGATTTCGGGGGCAAGGCCGTGGAGAACCCTGTCCACATCCACGATCTCCACGCCACCCTCCTCCACTGCCTCGGACTCGACCACGAGCGCCTGACCTACCGTTACGGCGGCCGCGACCATCGCCTCACCGACGTCCACGGTTCCATCGTTCGCGCCATCTTGGGCTAAACGGAAGGATCCAGTGGGGATGAAAGGGATGGCGTGGCGGATCCAATGGAACCGTTCCGTAGAGTCACACCCTTTCCCCAAACCTACCTGCCTGCGCAAAGCTGCCCCGCAGGAACTTCTGCAAGGGCAGGAAGATAGTATGAAGTGCCCCCTTTTGTGTAAAAGTGAGGGACCGACCCCTCGGGGAAAGGGGTGGAAAAACCTGTTGCTGGGGATTTTCGAAGAGGTAGGCTTGCCGTTCCTGCAGGTGGTTTTCACTTGGCAGGCCGCGGCCTTAAACCGGCCCGACGCATGTGCGTGGGGTGGCCACAATCGTACCTAACTGAATAATCCGGCCCTTCCGCCGGATGGGAACCTCAGCTGCACCCCGTGCGAGCGTCGTCGCCCAATACCAGGAAGTAGTGTCAAAAACATGAGCACCATCGGAATCAAGGAACTCCTCGAAGCAGGCGTTCATTTCGGCCATCAGACCCGTCGCTGGAACCCCAAGATGAAGCGTTTCATCTTCGAGGCCCGCAACGGCATCCACGTCATCGACCTGTCCAAGACGGTCGGCCAGATCGAAGAGGCCTGCAAGTTCCTGTCCGCCACCGCGGCCAAGGGCGGCAACATCCTGTTCGTGGGCACCAAGAAGCAGGCCCAGGAAGCCGTCAAGGAGTCGGCCAAGGCTTGTGGACAACCTTTCGTCACCGAGCGCTGGCTCGGCGGCACCCTGACCAACCTCAAGACCGTCAAGCGCTCCATGAAGCGCATGAAGGAAATCGAGCGCATGGAGTCAGACGGCTCGATCAACCAGTACGTCAAGCAGGAGCAGTCCATGATCCGCCGCGAACATCAGCGGCTCTTCAAGAACCTCGACGGTCTCCGCACCATCGACGCCGCTCCCGACGTGATGTTCGTGATCGACCTCAAGCGCGAGCACAACGCGGTCGCCGAGGCCCGCCGCCTGCGCATCCCGCTGGTCGCCATCGTCGATACCAACGCCGACCCCGATCTGGTCGACTACCCGATCGCCGGCAACGACGACGCCATCCGCTCCATCAAGATCCTCCTCCAGGCCGTCACCGAAGCCATTGCCCAGGGCAAGGCCGAGGCCGATGCCAAGAAGAGCCGCCGGATCAACCGCGACGAGCCCGCCGCTCCCGCTCCCGCTGCCGCCCCGGCTGCTGCCCCGGCTCCGACCGAAGCCGCTCCGGTTGCTCCGACCGCCGCCTGATCATACCTCTCTCTCGAACGCGCCGTAGCGGATGACGCTCCGGCGCGTTTTCACACAACACACCACCCTCAATCGATATTCTTCATGCCTGAGATCACACCAGCCCTTGTCGGGCAACTCCGCGCCATGACCGGCGCCGGACTGATGAACTGCAAGAAGGCCCTGGACGAGACCAAGGGCGACCTAAACGCCGCCGTCGACCTCCTGCGCAAGCAGGGTGCCGCCGCTGCGGTGAAGAAGGCCGACCGCGCCGCCAACGAAGGCCTCATCGGCCAGGCCGTCCTGAGCGGCGGCCAGGTGGGCGCCCTCATCGAGGTCAACTGCGAGACCGACTTCGTCGCCCGCAACGACTCCTTCAAGGCTTTCGTCAACGAACTGGCAGCCAAGGCCGCCTCCCAGCCGGGAGCCGACCTCGAGCCCGACCGCGTCGGAGCCGTGGCCAAGATCGGTGAAAACATCCAGATCCGTCGTGCCACGCGCCTCGAAGTGCAAGGCACCGGCGCTCTGGCCGCCTACATCCACACCGGCGGCAAGGTAGGCGTGATGGTCGAGGTCGGCGCCAACAACGCTGCTTCGGTCAACACCGAGGAATTCAAGCAACTCCTGCGCGACGTCACGCTGCAAATCGCCGCCGCCAGCCCGGTGTCCGTGAGCCGCAACGAAGTGCCCCAGGACATCGTCGACAAGGAACGCGAAATCGCCTCCCAGTCGGACGCCCTGAAAGGCAAGCCGGCCGCCGCCATGGAAAGCATCCTCAAGGGCAAGCTGAACAAGTACTTCGAGACCAACTGCCTCTTGGAGCAGGGCTTCGTGAAGAACCCCGATCTGAAGGTTGAAGCCCATTTGGGCGCGGTCAGCAAGCAGCTGGGTGACACCATCACCATCCGCCGTTTCCTGCGATTCCAGATCGGCGAATAATCGGTCCAGCCCCCACGCAAAAGGCACCCTTCGGGGTGCCTTTTTTGTTTCCTGCATCCGGGCAAACGGACCGGCGCGTAAAAATCCAACGTCGGCGGTGGAACCGGCTAATTCCTCACCGTGGTCCGTTCGGCCAACCAGATCACGTCCACATTGTTCGGCGAGGCCACATTCAGCGGCATGTCGTAGAACTTGACCGGCTGGACGGTCCGCGGATCCAGCCACTTTTTGATCTCCGTGTGCCCGTCGGCAAAGCTGATGCCCGCAGCCCGATTGTGGTAGCTGGCGGGGTAATCGATGATGCGTGCGGCGCCAGCGCTTTCCACCATCTGATTGGCGTAGCCGCCGGCGTTGATACTGTCGGGGTGCTCATCGAGCATCACATACATTTGCGAGGAACCCGCCGCGGCGATGTCGGAGGATTTCTTGAAGATCTTGTAACGCTGCTGATTGTCCTGATAGCCGGAGCCCGGAGGCAACCATCCGCCAGGTCCCCCCATGGCTTGGCTCATGCCCATGCTGCGTACCCGGGCGTACTTCTTGCCCGACAAGGTGACCATGCTCAGATCGGCCGGGCACTTGTAGATGGCCGCCGACTGCAGGTACGGAGCCAGCCAGGAATTGGACACATTGAGCAGCATTTGCTGATTGGTGTTGTCTCCGGGGAACGGCCCGGGCCAGCCCATCCATCCCCCGACCCACTGGAATCTCTCATCGCGCGAATTGCCTGGCTGGGTAATGCGATCCTCATTGTCGATGGGATACATGATGTGGGCCAGCTGGAGCTGCTTGAGGTTGTTCATGCAACCCGTGCCCATGGCCTTAGTCTTCGCCTTGGCCAGCGCCGGCAGAAGCATGCCGGCCAGGATGGCGATGATAGCGATCACCACCAACAGTTCGATGAGGGTGAACGCTGAGGAGCGAGGTCGAAGAGCCGAAATCACGGCCCTTCGTTAAGCAGCCGATCCACTGGCGGCAAGCGGGGATTTGCCGATTCCGAAGTGGAGCGGATGGATGGCAGCCAAGAAAGTCGCCCAAAAACCAGGCGATAACGGGCCAACACCCAGCGAACGACTACTCGAGGAACGCCTGGTGCAGCGCGCGCATGGCCTTCTCACCGCTGGCCAGATCAATCACCACGCTGATCTTGATCTCGCTGGTGGAAATGAGACCGATATTCACACCCTCGGCCGCCAGCACCGTGAACATCCGCGCCGCCACGCCGCTGTGGCTGCGCATGCCCACGCCCACGATGGAAACCTTGCCGATGCTCTCATCGGTGGACACCTCCCGGAAGCCCAACTCGGCTCGGAGGCTTTCCAGCACCTTGCCGGCCTTGGTGAGGTCGGGCTTGTCGACGGTGAAGGTCAGGTCGGTCGCCGGATTGCCGCCCGCATGGCTGGCATTCTGGACGATCATGTCCACGTTGATGGTCGCCTCGGACAGGGCGTTGAAAATGCGGGCCGCACGGCCGGGTTGATCAGGCAAGCCCCAAACGGTGACCTTGGCCTGATTCTTGTCGAGCGAGACGCCGCGGACGACGACGTCCTCCATGCTGGAGGTTTCTTCTTTCACGATGGTACCGGGATTGTCGTTGAGACTGGAACGGACTTCGAACACGACGTTGAACTTCTTGGCGAACTCGACCGAGCGCAGCTGCATCACCTTGGATCCGGCGCCGGCCATTTCGAGCATCTCGTCGTAGGAGATCTCAGGAATCTTGCGCGCCGCAGGGACGAGCCTCGGGTCGGCGGTGTAGACGCCGTCGACATCCGTATAAATCTGGCAAAGGTCCGCCTTGAGCGCCGCAGCCAGGGCGATGGCCGAGAGATCGGAACCCCCACGACCCAGCGTGGTGATGTCGCCGTCGCGCGTGCGGCCCTGGAAACCAGCCACGATCACCACGTTGCCTTCGTCGAGGGCCTTGTGCACCTCGTCGGGAGTGATGTTCTGGATGCGGGCCTTGGTGTGCGTGCCGTCGGTGACGATGCCCGCCTGAGCTCCGGTGAAGGAAACCGCCTTCTGACCCTGCGCCTGAAGCGCGATGGCCGTCAGGGCGATGGTTTGCTGCTCGCCGGTGGCCAGTAGCATGTCCATCTCGCGTTCGTCGGGCAGCGCCGTGATTTCCTTGGCCAAACCAATGAGCTTGTCGGTGACTCCACTCATGGCGGAGACCACGACAACCACTTGGTCGCCCTTCGCCCGATATTGGGCGACGCGTCGAGCGACATTCTGGATTCGCTCGGTATTGCCGACGGAAGTTCCGCCGAATTTTTGCACAATCAGGGCCATGGCCGGATCAAAGAACGCTGTTTCTGGCGAAAACCAAGCTCACACACAAAGAAAAAATCCATCCGAAGATCCACACCCCCAGAGACCTGAGCCAAATCCGCCTCCTCGCCCGCTCGAGCACAGGAGGCGTTTGCGGCTCACGACGGTCGAGTCTGGCTGGGTGGAAACCCTTCCCGGAGATCCAATTCGGGACACGGCCATTGTTGGAGAAAGGCCGACTGGGCATCGTGATCCGGAATCTCGTCACGCCAAGACTCCAACAGGAACCGCACCGGAAAAGACGGCTTCACGGCGAGGATTTCCACTACGGCATCCCGCACACGGAACTCCACCCGCCAGGCCCCGCACCCCATCTCGAAGCCACCCTGGGAACGGCCTCGGATTCGTCGGGTACGATGCGGACTGGGATCGCGCCCCAAGATCTCCACCACCCGCTGCTGGAAGTCCACCGACCACTCGACTTTGAGCCACTGCACCTGCTCTTGCGCCAATGCGCTCCAGGACACCGTAAATCGGGGCGGCTCGGATTGCAGCGCCTCGACGGCCTCGATCCAACCGGCCCGGGATTCGGGAAACGCATCGTAGGCCGGAACGTAGGGCTTGATGTCCAACACGGGGGTTCCTTCCAGCAAGTCACAGGGGCCGAGCAGCAACCTCAGCCCTTCGATGCCCACCAGTCGGGCCGGTGTCATCCCGATGGGATTGGGCCGATGCGGGGAACGTGTGGAGAACACACCACGCCGCTGCGACGGCCCCCGAGGCGGCAACACCAAAGGCCTCCAGGATTCGGCACGGTGAAACCACCAGATGAGCCAAACCCGCTCCATGCCGTCGAGATCCCGCAGCGCCTCGCGGATGCCAGGACCCGGTTTCAGCTCCAGCACATTGGTCTCCTCCGCCGTCTCGTCGGGCTGATGCAGCGTCTTAAAGCGCACCCCCTTCCCGGATCGCAGGAAACCGATGGGTCGGATGGTGAGAGACGGGTCCAAGAGCGCAAATGCTGAACCGGAAACGCGGCTCAAGGCAACGGTTCAACCGTTCAAGCCTTCAATGAGACGCAGGGCAATCAGCGAGCAGCGACCAGTGAACAGTCATCAGCGCGGGGCTGACACCCAGCCCCTCCTCACCAAACCCCGAGGGTCTCCAGCACGGCGCGCGTCTTGGGGATCTCGTGGGTCCGCAAGAGGTCGGTCTTTCCCAGCGCGGCCAACACGGCGAAGAAGGGTTCGGCCGAGCGCACCTCGTCCTCGAAACACTCGAAGGCATGGGGCAAGGCATGGCAGGTGGGGAAGCCCAGCGAGCGCAGCCGGAAGGTGTTGAGGAACACCCGCATCTGGTGCCGGATGCGCGTCTTCGAATCGCCGAGATTCTTGTAATAGAACCCCAGACCCGGATCGATCCACAGACGCGTGACTCCGTTCTTCAGGGCCACTTCGGTTTGCCGCGCGAAATGCTCGTACAAATGCTCCGCCGGATCGCCCTCGAGGTTGAACTCGCCCACCTCGCGGACATTGGCTCCCTGCACATGGCACAAGACCACCGCCGCCTCGTGATCGGCCACCATGCGAAACAACTCATCGCTGCGATCGTTGCCCGTGAGGTTCAGCACCTTGGCTCCCGCCTCCAGGCAGGCCTGGGTCACCGACGGATGATACGTCTCCACCGAGACGACATGCCCTTCAGCAGCCAACGTCCGGACCACTGGCAGCAATTGCGAGGTCTGGGCGACGTCATCCACCCGGGCCGCATGGGACAGCGTCGACTCCGCCCCGATATCCAAGATCGCAGCACCCTGGGCCGCCAGCACCCGACCGCGCCGGATGGCCGCCTCGGCTGTGAGCACCACGCTCTCGCGATACCACGAATCGGCCGACAAATTGATGACCCCCATCAACTCGCTGCGCACATTGCCATCGAATCGGCGCCCCCCGAGATCAAAGGCGGCTACGCGGGACGGCAGGGCATCGGCATGTCGGGCGGCCAGTTCAGCGAGATCCTCGAGACGGAGCATGGGAGCAACGTGGGCGGACTCTGTGCGACGTCAACCTCGGTTCGAGCGGGACGTCGGCGAGGGTTTCTGACGGAGCACGCGGGTGAGGTATCGGCCCGTGTGGCTGCCGGGCGTTGCGGCCACGGTTTCGGGCGTCCCCTGAGCGATGATCTGGCCGCCACCGGACCCGCCTTCGGGACCGAGGTCGATGACCCAGTCGGCCGTCTTGATCACGTCGAGATTGTGTTCAATGACCACCAGCGTGTTGCCGCCATCGCGCAGCTTGAAAAGGACCTCCAGCAGTTTGGCGATGTCCTGGAAGTGCAAACCCGTGGTCGGTTCATCGAGAAGATACAGCACGCGGCCGGTCTGACGTCGGGACAATTCAGCGGCCAGCTTGAGTCGCTGAGCCTCGCCCCCGGAGAGCGTTGTGGCTGATTGCCCCAGGCGCAAATAACCCAGCCCCACCTCGGCCAGTGTCAGGCTGGGAGCGTGCAGTTTGGGCACTGCCCGGAAGAAGTTCACCGCCTCATCGACCGTCAGTTGAAGAATATCAGCGATATTCAGGCCCTTGTAAGTGATCTCCAACGTCTCGCGATTGTAGCGCTTGCCCGCACACGCCTCGCAGGTGACATACACCGGCGGCAGGAAGTGCATTTCGATCTTGAGCACACCATCGCCCTCGCACTTCTCGCAGCGCCCGCCTTTGACATTGAAGCTGAATCGGCCCGCGTCGTAGCCCCGCACCCGGGCCGTGGCCACCGAGGCGAAGAGGTCGCGGATTTCGTTGAACATCCCGGTGTAGGTGGCCGGGTTGGACCGCGGGGTGCGACCAATCGCTGCCTGATCGATGACGATGCACTTCTCCAAGAGTTCCAAATTGCGAATCTCGCGATGCGCCCCGGGGCGCTCCTTGGATCCGTACCACTGGCGGAAAACGGTGCGCCGAAGGATGTCGTCAATGAGCGTGGACTTGCCGCTGCCACTGACGCCGGTCACGCAAGTCAGCGTGCCCAGCGGGATGCGGGCGTCGACATTGCGCAAGTTGTTCTCGGTGGCCCCGATGATTTCAATCCACCCCTTGTCCTCACGCGGATCCACCCGGTGACGCGGCACCGGGATGCACAAGTCACCCGACAAGTAGCGCCCAGTCACGGAACGAGGACTGGCCATGATCTCAGCCGGCGTCCCCTGAGCCACCAGTTCCCCGCCATGAATCCCG
>Ga0255097_1000217_pt1 | contig 30443 bp, 21 predicted proteins | sample Colum_Atlam_RepB_2_FD_188436 | JGI IMG/M metagenome (GOLD analysis project Ga0255097, IMG submission 188436) | Freshwater microbial communities from Columbia River, Oregon, United States - Colum_Atlam_RepB_8d | ecosystem: Environmental > Aquatic > Freshwater > River | place: USA: Oregon...
GGCGGCGGCCATCACGCCGACGTTGCCGGTGGCCAGCCGGAGTTTCACTGGGGCATTGGCACCCTGCTCTTCCTCGAACTTCTTCACCGCCGCGATGATGCCGTCGATGGTGTCGGCCTTGTGGTCGGCGGTGAAGACCAGCACCGGGATCGCGCTGCAGTCGTTATTGAGCAGGCCGGTGGACGGCGGGATCGGCTGCAGCGTGATGACGAAGCCGTCGGCATTGCGCGGCAGTGCGCGCCACTTCGGGTTGCTCTCGTTGAAGGCCTCGAACACCAGGCGCGACATCTGCGGCAGCGACAGCGTCGACTGCACGCCAGGCGTGTTCTGCATGCGCCAGGCGAAGTCGTCGATGGTCGTCATCACGCGGCTGTCGATGCAGCCGTCCTTCGGCGACTCGGCGATCACCTTGAGCACGTCCACGCCGATGGAGAACTCGCGCACGATGGCGGCGGTATCCCGGTTGTAGCGCGAATCCGGGCGCAGTTCGGGCACGCCGTCATGCAACTCGCCGATCTCCAGCCCCTGCCCCACCCACTCGGCCCAGGCATAGACCAGCACCGAGATGCCCAGCACCGTGGCGGCTACCGGCTTGAGCGTGATGCCGCTCAGCACCCGCCACAGTGGCGCGAAGGCGGCGTCGCGGCGTCGCTGGTGCTCGCGGAAGCGCAGGGGATCTTTCAGCGTGGCATAGGACAGCAGGCAGGGCAGCAGGATCTTCTTGCAGACGATGATCGCGATCAGGCCGAACATGGCGTTGATCGCCATCTCCTGCACGATGCCGATCGGCACCAGCAGGATGGTGCCGAAACCCACCACGTTGGTCAGCACGGCCGAGATGCCCGGGATCACCAGGCGGCGATAGGTGGCGCGCGAGGCCTCGAAGCTGTCCTGGCCGTGGTCGGCCACCTCGTACAGCCAGAAGCTGGTGATCTGGATGCCGTGCGAGACGCCGATGGACAGGACCAGGAACGGCACCAGGATCGCGAACGGATCCAGGCCGTAGCCGAACAGGTGCAGGAAGCCCAGTTCCCAGACCACCGCCAGCACCGAGCAGGACAGCGGTATCAGCGCGATCCGCAGCGAGCCGCAGTACCACCACAGCAGCAGCAGCGTGAGCAGCAGGGTCAGGCCGAAGAAGCCCACCACTTCCAGCGTCGCGTCGGAGATGTCGCCCACCACCTTGGCGAAGCCGATGATGTGGATGTCGACGTTGGGGTTGTAGTCGGGGTTGGCCACCTCGGTGGCCGACAGCAGGCGCCCGGGAATCTCGTGCGTCAGCGTCTGGCCGTTGGCGTCCGTATGGTCGATATCGAAGCTTTCCATCCACAGCGGCCAGCGCAGTTCGCTGTAGCCGCGGCGGATCAGGTCGCCGGCCTTGAAGGGCGGAAGGTCCTGCTTGAGCCGGTACTCGGTCATCTTCGGCTGCATGAAGCGGCCGCGGATATCCTCGATCTTGTGGGCCATGCGCACGTAGTCCAGCGGCTGCTTGCTGATCGGGTCCAGTTCCAGCAGTTCCGAGAACACCATTGCGCCGCCCTGATCGTTGGCCACCAGCCGCCCTACGACGTTGGCCTTGGCCACGTTGGCGCGGATCTTCGCGAACATCTCCGGCGTCGGCGCATACTCGGCAGGCACCACGTTGCCGCCGGCAAAGCCGTCCTCCACCACCTCGATGTAGCGAACGTCCGGCGTGAAGATCGAACTGACGCGTGCGGTGTCCATGCCGCGGGTGAAGAACACCGAGTCGGTCAGGCCGCGCAGGGTGCGCAGGAACTCGGCGTTGTAGATGTCGCCCTGCTTCTGCACTGCCGCGAACAGCACCAGGTTGGCGCCGCCGAATTCGCGCTGGTACTGCTTGAAGACCTGGATATAGGGATGCCCGAGGGGCAACTGCTTCTCGAAGCCCGTCTCCGGCCGCAGGTGCAGGGCCTGCCAAGCCATGAACAGCGTCAGCAGGCCCAGCACCAGCAGGGTGCGTCCCCGGCGGCCGAACACGATCGGTTCGGTCACGCGGATGAAGAGCTGCGAAAAGCGCCCACGCGCGTCGTGCATGTGTTCTCCCCCAACCGCTTATAGTCGTTGTATGGCCCCGGGCACCGACCGGGTGGCCGATGTTGGCACGAGGCGGGCGCCTCTTACGAGCCCCACCCCGCCGGAAGGGCTTTTCGGGCCGCGGTCAGCGGCACAGCACCGGGCGTAGGTCCGGCGTTTCCTGCAGCTCGACCAGGCGGCTGCGCGCTTTGGGCGCCGCCGGCGAGTTCGGGAAGCGCTCGACGAAGCTGCCCAGTTCGCGCTGCACGCTCGCGGCATCGGTGCAGGTGCAGACACCGAGGCCCACCGCCTCTTCCAGGTCCGCCAGCGTCTGCCGCGTGAAGCCCCGGTAGGACTCCGGGTAGCGTCGGACGTACTCGCTCCAGCCGGCATACTGATCCTGCAGCACGCCTTCGCCGAAGCGCACGCAAGGCGTGGGGCGCTTGCCGATGCTGAGATAGGCCGGCAGCAAATCCTCGTTCCAGTAGCGGCGGTACAGGCGGAAGAAGTCGCGGTCCGCGGCCAGGCCATGCTGCTGCGCCAGGGCGTCGAGGAACGCGGGATCGGGCTGGGCATAGATGTCGTGGCCGCGCGACAGCCTGAATCCGCGCAGTTCGGTCTGCAGCTTCTGGTACTCGGCCTCGTCGAGCCGCTCGATCCAGGCCTGGTCGCCGAGCCCCTGGATCTCCATCAGCGCGTCCTGGGCGGCCAGGGCCGAAGCCATCAGCGGTTCCAGCGACAGCGGCTGGCCGGCCTGCTCTACCTTCGACAGGGCTTCGACATAGGCGCCAATGGCAGCCGGGCGCTCACCCGCATGGACCATGCCGGGGAGGCCAACGAGGAGCAGGATAAGGATGGGGCGCAGGCTCATGGTGGATCGGGGTTCTCGGTTGCTGCGGTCATGACCCGGGCATTCTGCCCGGGGCGGTCAGGAATCTCCGGACAACTGTCCTGGAAAGATTAATATATTCATAACGATATCATGGCAAGCTGAGAGTTTCCCCCGTTCGTTGTCCAGATGGGACAAAAGTTGCGAGGAGTCAAAGTTACTAGCTGACTCAGTCGTCAGGAACGAGCTCCGCGGGGTATAGTTGCGCCCATTCAGAGTTCTGCCGTAAGCCAAGGCTGACAATATGTCGGCGTTTGGCTGAAGCGCCCGCCAGGACGCCGTGGCGCGCCAGTATCGACCTCCGCAGCCGCGGAAGGTTTTCGGGGGAGGATTTTTCGTGGCAGCAGTGGCAGGGATGACTCAGGGCCTGGTCCCGGAATTGCTTGTGCTCCCGCGTCCGGCCCGCCGCCCGAATTGCCCATGACCGACCTGCTTCCCAAAGTCAGCCGTAACCTTCCCGTCCGCTGGAAGCTGACGCTGCTGGTCGTGACGGTGGCCCTGACGGCCTTTGCTCCCCTCTGCGTCCATTTCCTCCAGTCCCGTGTCGGCGACAGCGCAGCCGGCGTCGCGGTGCTGGTCGTCGCCGGCATCCTGCTGACGCTGGTGGCGCTGATGGTGCTCGGTTTCGTGCAGTCCATCGTGCGTCCCCTCGACGAGCTGGTGCAGGGAGCCGAAGGCCTGATCCGCGGCTCCTGGGATACCCCGCTGCCGGAGAATCGCGGCGACGAGATCGGTGCCGTCGCCTCTGCGCTGGGCGAGTTCCGCGACCGTGCGCAGCGCTGGGACTACCTCGCCCACCACGATTCCCTCACCGGCCTGGCCAACCGCGCCCGGCTGGAAGCCCTGCTCAACACCGAGGGGCCCACGCTGCGCTCGCAAGGCCAGGCCCTGATCGTGACCTATATCGGCCTGGACCAGCTCACCGCGATCAGCGACATGCTGGGCGCGGTCGCCGGCGACGAATTCCTGCGCATCGCCGCCCGCCGCCTGCGGGCCTGCACCGACGACAGCGGCCGGCTGTTCTACGTCGGCGGCTCCCTGTTCGCGGTGGTGTCGCCGCAGCTGCCCAACAATGCCCGCCTGGTGGAACTGGCCGACCAGCGCACGCGCGCGCTGATCGGCGAGCTGTCGCGGCCGTTCACGCTGAACGACCAGGAACTCGACATGACGGTCAACGTCGGGGTCGTGACCTGCCCGCAGGACGGCGACACCTACGAAGAGATCATCGCCAATGCCCAGGCGGCATTGAGCCATGCCCGCCAGAATCCGGGCAGCGGCTTCCAGTTCTATACCCGCCAGATCGCGGAGAAGGTGCGCTCGCGCACCGCGCTGATCACGCAACTGCGCCGCGCCGTGCAGGGCGAGGAACTGCGCGTCCATTACCAGCCGGTGCTGGACGTCAGCAGCGGCCGCGTGGTCTGCGCCGAGGCCCTGATGCGCTGGCAGCATCCGACGCGCGGCCTGGTGATGCCGGGCGAATTCATCCAGGTGGCCGAGGAAACCGGCGCCATCGGCGCCATGGGCGGCTGGTGCCTGGCCAAGGCGCTGGCCGACGCCAAGAGCTGGCGCCGGTCCGGCGCTGCGCCGGTGAAGCTCGCCGTGAACCTGTCGGCGCGCCAGCTCAATGATCCGGGCCTGGTGGACTCCATCCAGCAGACCATCGAGCAGATCGACGCCGATCCCACGGACCTGGAACTGGAGCTCACCGAGAGCACCATGATGGGCAACCCCGCCCACAGCGCCCGCGTTCTGCGCAGCCTCAAGTCCATGGGCATCACCCTGTCGGTGGACGACTTCGGTACCGGGTACTCCTCGCTGGCCTACCTGCACCGCTTCCCGCTGGACAAGATCAAGATCGACCGCAGCTTTGTTTCACGCGTCAACCGCAGCCGCAAGGACGAGATGATCATCCAGGCCACCACCGGCCTGGCCGCCAACCTTGGCTTGCAGGTGGTGGCTGAAGGCGTGGAGACCCGCGAGCAGCTGCAGACCCTGCGCGGCCTGGGCTGCAACATGATGCAGGGCTTCCTGTTCAGTCCGGCACTGCCGCTGCCGGATTTCATGACCTGGTGCCAGACCCCCGAGATCGCCGAGAAGGCGATGGCCACGGTCAACTGACCGGGCGGGAGCCCGGCCACCGGCTAAAAGCCGGCATGACGGGAGATGGATGAGGTCTTCGAGCGAAGACGGCCGCACCGATCCTTGCTTCAGAACCCCTTGAGCGTGGCGAACTCGTCCAGCCCCGCGCGGCGGGTTCGCAGCCGGTTGACCGGTGCGGATTCGTCCATGTAGCCCAGCGCCATTCCGCAGCAGAGCATCAGCTCCGGCGGCATGCCCACGAACTCCGCCACGGTCTTGTGCCAGATGGCCCAGGCTTCCTGCGGGCAGGTATGCAGGCCCTGTTCCCGCGCCGCCAGCATGATGCTCTGCTGGAAGATGCCGATGTCCATCCACTGGTCGATGCCCATCTGGCGGTCGATGGCGAAGAACAGCCCCACCGGCGCATCGAAGAAGCGGAAGTTGCGCATCACCTGCATCACGCGGGCGCGCTTGTCTTCGCGCGGGATGCCCATCGTGCCGTACAGGTCCTCGCCGCATTCGAAGCGGCGCGTGCGGTAGGGTTCGCCGAGGTTCTTCGGGTAGATGTCGTACTCGCTGCCCTCGCCCGCCGGGTTGGACTGCCAGCGCTTCTCCATCAGCGCCACGAACTCGCGCAACGGCTCGCCCGCGAGCACATAGACATGCCAGGGCTGCAGGTTGCCGCCGGACGCGGACTGCTTCGCCGCCTCCAGGAGGGCACGGACTTTCTCCTCGGGCACCGGAGTGTCGAGGAAGGCGCGACAGCTGATCCGTGTCGCCAGGGCTTCTGAGACCTTGATGATGGTTTCTCCTAGGCAGCGGCCAATTCTAGGGTCTCGGCCCCTGGCTGCGCCCTACCCGCGGCGTCTTCCAGGATCATGGCGGCGGCCTTTTCGCCGACCATGGTCGCCGGGGCATTGGTGTTGCAACCCGGCACGGTGGGCATGATCGAACAGTCCACCACGCGCAGGCCGGCAATGCCGTGCACGCGCAGGCGCGGATCGACCACCGCCATGGGGTCGCCGGCCGGTCCCATGCGGCAGGTTCCCACCGGGTGGTAGGCCACCTCGGCCGTCCGGCGCACGAACTCGCGCAACTCCTCGTCGCTCTGCAGTTCCGGGCCGGGCGAGACTTCCACGTCGCGGTGCTCGTCGAAGGCCCGCTGCGACAGCACGCGGCGGGTCTCGCGCACGCCCGCCACCAGGCGATCGATATCCCGGGGATGCGCCGCGAAGTTCGGATCGATCCTCGGCGGCGCCAGCGGATCCTTGCTGCGCAGGCTGACACGGCCGCGCGATAGCGGCCGCAGGTCGTAGTTCATCACGGCGTAGCCGTAGCGCCGGAACGGGCCGCTCAGGTCCAGGCCGTGCTTCGCATTCGGCGTCGGCAGGATGTGCCACTGCAGGTCCGGAATGGTCTCTTCGGGCCGCGAGCGGTAGAAGCCGCCGGCTTCGGCCATGTTGGAGGTGTATTCGCCGCGGCGTGCGAACAGGTACTGCAGCATCGCCACCAGGAGGCTCCACCAGCGCGTCGGGTGGAAGGAATAGCTGATGCGCGTCTTCGCCTTGACCTCGACGAACACGTCGAGATGGTCCTGCAGGTTCTCGCCGACGCCGGGCAGCTCGTGCTGCACAGCAATGCCATGGCGTTCCAGCTCCTGCCTCGGGCCGATGCCGGACAACAGCAGCAGTTGCGGTGACTGGAAGGCGCCGGCCGACAGGATCACCTCGCGCGCGGCCCGGAGCCGCAGATCGCGCTTGCCTTGCCGGTAGCGCACACCCACGGCTCGGCCTTCCTCCAGCAGCAATTGCGTGACATGCGCGCCCGTCAGCACCCGGAGATTGGGCCGCGATTCCGCGGGCCGCAGATAGGCGCGCGCGTTGCTGCAGCGCTCCCCGTCCTTCTGGAAGACGTGATAGATCCCGACGCCTTCCTGCGCAGCACCGTTGAAGTCCGGGTTATGCGGGTGCCCGGCCTGCCGGGCCGCCTCGACGAAGGCCAGGCTCAGCGGGTTGGTCGAGCGGCGTGCCGCGATGTTCAGCGGGCCGCCCTTGCCGTGGAAGGGCCGGTCTGGACCGGCGCAGTCGGGTTCGTAGTTCTCGGAGCGGATGAAGTACGGTAGGACATCCTCGTAGCTCCACCCCTCGCAGCCCAGCGCTGCCCAGTGGTCGTAGTCGCGCGGATGGCCGCGGGTGTAGACCATGCCATTGATGCTGCTGGAGCCTCCCAGCGTCCGGCCGCGAGGCTGGTACAACCGTCGCCCATGCAGGTGATGCTGCGGTTCGCTCCAGAACTTCCAGTTGCAGAACTGGCCATTCACCAGCGGCAGCAATCCGCCTGGCATCGCGATGAAGGGATTGCGGTCGCGCGGGCCGGCTTCCAGCAGGCAAACGCGGTAACGGCCGCCTTCGGTCAGGCGATTGGCCAGCACACAGCCGGCGGAGCCTCCGCCGACGATCAGGTAGTCGTAGATCTCGCCCTGCCCGGCTTCCGGCATGCACCTCTCCTCGTTCTTGTCCATGCTCGCCGTGCCTGGCCGGCGGGCCTTTCCCGAAGACTAAGGGAGCGGCGGTCCGGCTGGTATGATCGTGGCGGACAGGCTATAGACCGAAACGGACAGAACAGCATGGAACCAGGAATCCGCCGCGCGGCCGCCAGCCTCCAGCTGCTGGTGCAGATCGGGGGAGAGCACGGCCTGACGCCGACGCAATGCCTGGAACAGACCGGACTGGACGCCACCCACTTGTTCGATGCCGACGCCGAGGTCGATGCGGGACAGGAGCTGCAGGTCATGCGCAACCTGCAGCGTCGGTTGCCCGGCATTGCAGGCCTCGGCCTGATCGCGGGCCTGCGGCTGCGGCTGAGCACGCATGGCATCCTCGGGTACGCCATGCTCAGCAGCGCCACGCTCAGGGACGCGTTGTCGCTGATGCTGCGCTACCTCGACCTGGCCTATGCCTACTGCGATGTCCGCACCGAGTCCGACGCGCAGGAGCTGCGCATCCTGGTCGACGACCGAGGCGTGCCGGAGGACCTGCGTGGCTTCATCATGGAGCGCGTGGCCGGCGGTGCCTTCGCGCTGGCGCACGAAATCCTCGGGCGGGTGCCGGAACTGCGCCGGCTGTGCTTCCGCTTCCCGCACCTGCCGCATGCCGAACGCTACCGGCAACTGGTCGGCGTCACGCCGGAGTTCGGTGCCGAGCGCAACCTGATCGCGGTGGACGCGCAGGTGCTCGACCTGCCCCTGCCGCAGGCCAATGCCCTCACCCAGCGGCTTTGCGAGGAGCAATGCCGCATGCTGCTCAACCGCCGCCGGCTGCGCGGAGGGGTCGCCGGCCAGGTCCGCGATTGCCTGCTGCAGGCCTACGGCCGCATGCCGGAGATCGAGCAGCTGGCGGCCGCCCTGCACATCACCGGCCGCACGCTGCGCCGCCGGCTGGAGGCGGAAGGCACGTCCTACCGCGGCCTGGCCGATGAGGTGCGCTGCACTCTGGCCGAAAGCTGGCTCGCGGCCGGCCTGTCGGTGGAACAGGTCGGCTTGCGCCTGGGCTTCTCCGAGCCCTCCGCGTTCATCCGCGCCTTCAAGCGCTGGACCGGCCGCACTCCCGGCGGGCGGCCGCGTCAGGCGAGCTCGTAGAAGCCGAGGTCGGCGTGCACACCCAGCGAGCGCGAGAAGGCCGCGGGATCGAAGCCCTCCTCCGCGAAAATCCTCTGCACCACGGCCTGTGCCGCCGCGATGGCGTCTTGGCTCTGCCACTCCACCAGCGTCAGCACGTTGAATGCGCCGCTGCCGCCGGCCTGGGTCAGTACCATCTGCCCCAGGCAGCCCGGCAGCGTGCGCAATATCCGCTGGATGCGCTGCATCTGCGCCACGAAGACCGGCACGGCCTCGGGCGGTACCACGAACTTGTCGATGCGATGGATGCTGCGGGATGCGGACATGAAAAGACTCCTGTCGAAGCAGGCGGCAGGCCTGCGACGACAGGAGTCTGGGACCTCAAGCGCAGTTGAGGTCAAGCACGGCGTGTCTTCAGGCGCGCAGTCTGTCCACCACGCTCCGCAGGCGCTGGATCGCGCCTGGCACATCGGCCAGCTTGTCCAGGCCGAACAGGCCGACGCGGAAGCTGCGGAAATCGCCGCCCTCGCCGCACATCAGCGGCACGCCCGCCGCGCTCTGCAGCCCCAGCGCCACGAACTTCCTGGCATTGCTGATATCGGGATCACTGGTGTACGACACCACGACGCCCGGGGCCTCGAAGCCCTGGGCCGCCACGCTGGGGAAGCCGCTCGCCGCCAGCATTTCGCGCACGCCCCGTCCGAGCGCCCACTGGGCCTCGCGCAGCGGTTCCAGTCCCATCGCCAGGGTGTCCTTCATGGAGTCGCGCAGGCGCAGCAGCCCCTCGGTGGGCATGGTGGCGTGGTAGGCATGTCCGCCGCCCTCGTAGGCCTCCATGATCTGCAGCCACTTCTTCAGGTCGGCGGCAAAGCTGCTGCTCTGGGTCTGGGCGATGCGTGCCTTGGCCTCGGCACCGAGCATCACCAGCGCCGCGCAGGGCGTGGAGCTCCAGACCTTCTGCGGCGCGGTCAGCAGGATGTCGATGCCGCAGGCCCGCATGTCCACCCAAGCCGCGCCGGAGGCCACGCAGTCCAGCACGAACAGCCCGCCGTGCGCGTGCACGGCCGCGGCGACACGCTTCAGGTAATCGTCCGGCAGGATCATGCCGGAGGCGGTCTCCACATGGGGCGCGAAGACCAGGTCCGGCTTCTCGCGGCGGATCGTTTCTTCCACTTCCTCGACCGGTGCCGGCGCCCAGGGCGACTGCGGGCCGGTACCGGACGGGCGCGCCTGCAGCACGGTTTCGCTCGCGGGAATGCCGCCCATCTCGAAGATTTGCGACCAGCGGTAGCTGAACCAGCCGTTGCGGATCACCAGGCAGCGCTTGCCTCCGGCGAACTGCCGCGCGATCGCCTCCATGCCGAAGGAGCCGCCGCCGGGCACCACCGCCACCGCCTCGGCCTTGTAGACCGACTTCAGGGTGGCCGAGATGTCCCGCATGGCCTGCTGGAACAGCTGGGACATGTGGTTGACCGCACGGTCGGTGAAAACGACCGAATACTCGAGCAGTCCATCGGGGTCGACGGAACGGAAGTGACGCGACATCAGCATGCTCCCAGATGGAATCCCCCGCACAGGACGCGGGCTCGCCATTCTGGGCGGACACCGGTGCCTAGGCAATCGCAGGCATCGGAGACCGTGGCGCGACGGATCCTCAGCGGAAGCGTGGATCCCGCACCGGCGGGGCCGGCCGCTGGGGCGTCGGCCGCACGACGGCGGGTACACCGCGTGCGGGCAGTGGCGACGCCGAGGCAGTACCCGGCACCAATGCCTCGGAGAGAAATTTCTTGCGGTGCATGGCCGGTCCCCGCTTCCAGGAACAGGTCAGGCTGCCATCCGCCTTGTCGATCGATTCAACCTTCATGCGCATGTTGCTGCCGATCAATTCCACGGTGTCGCCGACTGAGAATGTTCTTTCCATGGGGTCCTTCATCGCTGGGGGAGCGGCTTGCCACGGGGCTGCCGCGTTGGGAGGTGTCCGTGGGCTATCGCGCGCTGGTTCCAGCCAGGCGAATCCACGAACCTGAGGCGGGGAAGCAACTGGGGGCAGGCACGGTGGCCCCAGGGTTCACAATGGCTGCGGGCGTCGGCCAGGTCATGAATCTGGGAACGTGAGGACTGGAGCGGCGAGCAGTCGGTAGCGCCGCGTTGGGACAGTATGCGCTTACGGGGCCTTCCTGTCGCCCATTCCTGCCGGACGGCAGAACCGCTCTACAACAGGCCGGGAATCACCGCGCGGCGTTGCGCCGGATAGTCGGCGAAGGTACGTCGGTACCAACGGTGGTTCTCCAGCGCCCGCGGCAGCAGGTTGGCCAGCGTCCAAAGCAGGAAGACCGCGCCCGCCGCCGACCAGGTGGCCAGCGCCCAGCCGGCCCAGACCAGGAACTCGCCGAGGTAGTTGGGGCAGCTCACGCGCTCGTAGAGCCACCCGCGGGGAATCCTGTAGCCGGTCTCGCCGGGCTTGCGCAGCGCCGCCAGCATCGCGTCGGCCTTGCGGTTGATGTGCCAGCCTGCGGCGAACAGCGCCGCGCCCGCCAGGAAGCGCGGATCGGCCAGCCAGGACAGTTCGTAGGCCTGGCCGATGCCGTTCCAGGACAGGATCGCGGCATTGAGGAAGGACACCCCAAGGTTGGTCACGAAGGCCAGCGCCGGGATCAGCAGCGGCGTGGTGTCGCCCGGCTTCACGCGGCGCATGAAGGGATAGATGAAGCTGCGCTGGAAATAGTGCGCCTGCCACATCGCCAGCAGGATCAGGGGCACCGGCGCCAGGGCACGCTCGCCCATGAAGTAGATGACGGCGAAGCCCAGCGCAGAAGGCGCCTCCATGAAGATCCAGGACGCACGCGTCGGCACCCCCGGCCCCCACCACCAGGCCGTCTTGTCGCCCTTGTGGCGTCCATAGGCAGCCTTGGCCACCAGGCTCAGGGTGGCGAATACGAACAGCGAGCCCGCGAAATACGCGATCAGCAGGGCTTCGTGCCATTGGACTGCGTTCATGACTTCACCGGCTCGGTCGGGCAAGGATCACGCATTGTTAGCGCCTGCCGGGAGAATGTCTTGACAGGCCTCGCCAATCCATTAGGAAATCTCGCCACCATGTCGGCAAGACCTTCCAGCGGTACCTCGGCCGGGCAGATTTCCGCGCGCTTCGGCGCCGGGCTGCTGGAGCAGCTGCGCGGCATGGGCATCCCGCCGGACCGCCTGCTGCCGGAGAGCCGGCTTCGCGAGATCCGCCAGAGCGATGCCCGCATCCAGATGCCGCTGTCGGAGTGGGTCGCGATCATGGAGGCGGCGATCCGCATCAGCGGCGACCCGGACCTGGCGCTGCGGGCCGGCGCCGGCATCAAGCCCGGGCAGCTCGGGCTGCTGGGGCACGTGCTGATGAGCTGCGCTACCGTCGGCGAGGCGATCCGCCAGGCGGGCCGCTACCTGCGCCTGCTGCATGCCATCGGCGGTGCCGAGCCCGTGGTGCGAAATGGCCAGCTCGAAGTGCCCATGTCCTGGAGCGACGGCAGCCTGCCCAGCCCGCTGATCGCGCAGTTCCGCCTGGCCGCCTGCGCCGGCATGGGGCGCTGGCTCACCGGCCTGCCCGAGTTGCGCATGGATGCCTACTTCCAGTTCCCGGCCCCGCCGGACCTGGGCATCTACCGGCGTGTCTTCGGAGGCGCCCTGCACTTCGGCCAGCCGCAGACCAAGCTGGCCCATCCCGCCGACTACCTGCAGCTGCCGGTGGCCATGGCGGACGCGGCGATGCAGCGGCTGGCGCAGGCCCAGGCGGAGGCGCTGCTGCGCGAGCTGGACACGGATTCCGCCTTTCTGCGGGAGCTTGACGCCGTGCTGACCCGGGGCCTGCCGCTGGGGCGCGTTTCGCTGGAGCAGAGCGCAGCGGCACTGAAGCTCTCCACGCGCACCCTGCATCGGCGGCTGGAGCAGGAAGGCACCTCCTTCCGCGCCGAGCTTGACCGCGTGCGGCGACGCGGCGCGGAGGCCCTGCTGCGCGATCCGCGCGTGACCCTGGCCGATACGGCCTTCCTGCTCGGGTATACCGAGCAGAGCAGCTTCCAGCAGGCCTTCAAGCGCTGGACCGGCCGGACGCCCGGGCAGTACCGCGCCGCCCTATCGCGGTGAAATGGGCTGCACCAGGATCCACAGGCCGGCGACCGTGAACAGCATCATCAGCACCAGCATCGGCATCTGGCTCAGCACCGCCCGCCCGCGCGAGGGGAACAGGCGCAGCGCCTCCACGTGGGCGAGATAGACGCTGACGATGTGGCCGAACACGATCAGGGCCACCTGCGTATGCCAGACCGTGCCCATCTCGGGCAGGATCGGCGCTCGGAACAGGCCCGCGGTGCCGAACAGGTTCCAGCCCCGGCCGAAGGGATCCGACAGCAGGCTGGCGATCTTCACGCCCTGGGTCAGCAGCAGCGTGTAGTAGTGCGTGATGTGGTAGACCAGCGCGATCGGCAGCAGCGAGTATGCGAAGGACAGCGCCAGTTCGCGCAGGGAGAGCTCGCTGCGGGTCAGCAGCTTCGCCATCCACACGAACAGCAGGTAGACGCCCAGGTAGATGAACGGGGACAGCAGCAGCCAGCTGGTCTCGTAGAGCACGTACCAGGGCCGCAGCTGCACGAAGGCGTAGATCGGCGAGCGCCCCATCCACTGCGTCAGCAGCCCGGTGGGATCCCCCCAGAACAGCTTGTACCAGGGCACCGTGGTGTGCAGGCCGTCGTAGGCCGTGGAGGAGAGCATGAACAGCACGAACAGCAGCAGGCTGACGTGCTCCGCGCGCTCCTGCAGCAGCCCGGCGAAGGGTGCGCGGAGCAGCAGGCGGCCGCGCTGGCCGGGCTGCTCCGCCGGTCGATAGTCCAGGGGCGCCATGCGCGCGATCAGCCGCAGGAACACGGCGAGGAAATCGCAATACCGGAACCAGGCCGTGGCACCGACCAGCCACACACCGGCAAGGCTGATCAGGCTGTAGGCCAGCAGCATCTTGGCCAGGAACAGCGGCCGCATGTGCGTGAACAGCTCCGTCCAGATGAAGGCCATGTAGAAGGCCAGTGCCGGCCAGTAAGCCAGCGTGGCTGCCGGATAGATGAAGCGGCCACGTTCGAAGCCCGCCCACACGCGGCCGATGCCGCGCGAGACCAGGCGCCAGGGATTGAGCAGCGCGTAGAGATCGCCGGCCAGCGCGCAGAGGTAGCTGAAGCCCAGCACGAAGACGATCCAGAAGAACGTCATGCTGAAGTTGCGGTAGGGATCCCGGCTGCCGAGGAAGCCGGTGGCCAGGCACAGCAGCAGGCCCAGCAGGCTCAGCGCCTTGAGCAGCGGCAGCACTCGCCGCAGGCCCCGCGCCAGGGCCGTGTTGCTCAGGTCGCGCTGCGGCTGGGGCGCCCGCGCTTCCGACACGGTGACGAAGTAGCCCACCACCAGGAAGGACAGCAGCAGCGCCCCCGCGGCCCCGTAGAGATACAGCCACAGGGGCACCGGCAGGTTGTAGATCCGGCCGAAAGAATGCGCCTGGGCGACGGCGGGAAAGAAAAGCGCCGCCACGAGGGCGGCGCTCCTGTGCTTGCGGTGGATCACGGCGCGATCAGCGGTTGACCGTCTTCTCCCACATCTGCAGGTAGGCCTCGGCGGAGTTGTAGAGCGCGTCCAGCGCCTCCTGCCCGCCCTCCAGGCGGATCTCCTCGACATAGTCCGCCACCATGCCGTAGTGCGCGGTGCCCACTTCGTCGATGTTCCAGGTCTTGCCGCTCTCCGGCACCGTCTGCAGGTTGAAGGTCACCGGCTTGACGCCGCTGAACTGCGGGCCCCAGTCCGGGCCCTTGAACAGCGTGAACGGATATTCCACCGGCTTGCTGCCGGCGCCGCGCGGGCCGGCGCGATCGGCGATGCCGTTGGCATCCATGCCATAGCCCACCGCCATCGGCTTGCCCGCCGGCCAGATCGGCTTGAGCTTCTGCATGAACTCGACGTGGCCCTTGCCGTTGGGCTTGAACGGGTAGATCAGGCCGCCGAGGTCGAGGATGTCCTTGGCCTGCTGGATCGAGATGCCGCCATGGCCGCCGTGGGCGGAGATCAGCGGATACGGCGGGGTCTGCTGCTTGGCCATCTCGATCATGTCGCTCTTGATCGACAGCTCGGCATGGTCGATGTCGATGATGAACTTCTTGTCCATCAACTTCTGGACGGCGTAGCGGCCCAGTTCGGTCATGCCGCGCGCATTGCACTGGCGCTTGCCGGGGGTATACAGCGGCAGCGTGCCGCCCAGGGTGTTCAGGACGAACTGAGTCAGCGGATCGGCGCCGGTACCCGGGATCGCCGTGGTCATCACCGCACCGGCGTCATAGAAGTAGGTCTCGCCCTCGCCGCCGTCCGGGCAGTCGTAGGTGTCCCAGAAGTGGCCGGTGCCCCAGAAGCCGACGAGGTTCAGCACCAGGCCGTTGAAGATGCCCGTGCCGCCCAGGGCGCTGTCGACGTCGTGGTACGGGAACAGTTCGCGCACGCCCAGGTCCCAGACCTCTTCGATCTGCTGGTCGATGTCTTCCTTGGTGCAGCCGGCCTGTTCGCCGAGGCCCAGCACCGACTTGCTGGTGCAGTTGAACAGGTTGGAGAACTCCAGGCCCGGCACCACGGCCAGCTTGCCCTGGTTGATGACCTCGCGCGCCTGGGCGGGGTCGCCGACGATGCGGAACCAGCCCTTGCCTGGGCCGCCCTCCTGCGCGTCCACGTAGTCCTGCAGGGTCTTCAGGTACTTCACCTGGTTGATGCCCAGGTTCATGTCGTTGCAGTCGTAGGTCAGCGCTTCGCCCGGCCGGACCGTGACCATGTAGAGCTGGGCGACCTCGCAGAGCGCGGCGATGTTGGTGCCTTCCGACACCATGACGCGCAGGCCCGCCTTCCAGGCGCGCTCCACCCACTTGTAGTACATGGCCTGGTGCAGCTGCGACACATGGCCCGGCCAGTCGACGAAGTCCGGCCAGCCCTTGGTGTCGTGCGTGACCAGCGGCGTCAGGTCCAGGATCAGGGCCTCGGGATCGCGGATGCCGTTGGGGCCGTGGTAGGCCTCGCAGTTGTCCAGGGCTTCCGGCACGCCGAAGCGGTTGTACATCTGGCCGTAGAGCACGCCGCCCGCCGAGGGGCCGACATGCTGGCTGCCGTCGGACATCTCGTGGCCCATGGCCATGTGGGTATGCACCTCGGCGAAGCCGACCACCGGCTTGTCCACGCCGCGGCCGCGATAGGTATCGCCCACCGAGTCGGTGCTGATCTCGGGGTAGGCGGTGCAGCCCGTGGCAGGCTCGAAGGTGAAGGTGGCGGGGGCCGAGGCCAGCATCAGCTTGCCGGCCGCATCGGTCGCCAGCGACTGCCCGGCGCTGGCGGAGCTGACCGTGTACCGGCCCGGGGCCGTGGTGTCGATGGTCCAGTCGGAGCCGTCGACGGCCCGGGTCACGGTGCCGACCTGGCCGTCGGCGGCGGTCAGGATGGCCGAGCCATGGTCATGGAACAGGTAGCGGCCCAGGGCCGTCGGCTTCATGTAGAAGGGCTCCGCCGAGGCCGCATCCGGTGCGGTGGCGGAGTAGCCGGCGCCATCGCGCTTGACGTAGCCGTTGCCCGTGGACTTGAGCACGTAGCAGTGGTTGGCCAGGTCGTAGCGCGTCTTGGGCGCGGGATTGGGATTGCCGGCCGTGCCGCTGACGGGATCGGAGCTGCCGCAGCCGCCCAGGGTTGCCAGAGCCAGTACCGCCAGTGCCGCCGTCTTATGTGAAACCAAGATGCAATCTCCCCCGCGTATAAACTGCGTCTAAGCTCAGATGCTAAATGCAGGGGCACTCCGCGGCCTAGGGAAGTGAAAACGCCTAGGTCGTATTTCCCATCCCCGGCCTTGCCACCGCGGCCGGCCCTCCGGTTTCCCCGACCGCCCTGACCGCCTCCGCCAGTGCCTGCACCGACAGCGGTGCCGAGCCCTCCGCCTTGTTGCTGACCGTGACGTAGGCCGGCTGTCCCTTCCCCGTCACCCCGGCGATCAGCCTGGCCAGCGCCTGCCGGGTCGCCAGGTCCGGGTCCTGCAGGCGGTCATAGGGTTCGTAGAGGCGCGCGGCATTCTCGTAGCCGAAGGCGCCGTGCAGGGGATTCAGGTTCCAGCGGCAGACCAGGGGGGCCGGCCACAGCTGGCGCAGGATCGGCAGCTGCTCGTCGATGCGCGGCATCTTGGCGTGCAGCCCCATGCAGTAGCTGGTGCCGGTGGCCTTGAGGGCGGCCACGAAGTCCGGCGTCAGCCATTCGCGGTCGCGGACCTCGACCGCTACGGCGACTCGCTGCGTCCGCGGCAGGGCGCGCAGCAGCCCGTAGAGGCTGTCCACCAGTTCCGGCATGCGCAGCAGCAGGTGGCCGGGCAAGGGGCTGAGCTGGAACACCAGGGCTCCCAGCTTGCGTCCCAGGCCCTCGGTGGCCGGCTCCACGAAGCTGCGCAGGGCCAGGGCCGGGTCGAGGAACTGCGGGTTCATCTGCAGGCCCCTGCCCGATTCGTCGCGTACCTGGGCGTCGGCCACCAGGCTGGGCGCCTTCACCACGAAGCGGAAGTCCTCCGGCACCTGCGCCGCGTAGGCGCCGTACTGGCCGATATCCAGCGGTCGGTAGAACGCCCGGTCCAGGCTGACCGTGCGGAACAGCGGATGCTGCACGTAGGCGCCCAGGCCGTGGCGCGACAGCATGGAGTCGGGGTATTCCTGGTCCCAGACCGTGCCGATCCAGCCGGCATAGGTCCAGGACGAGGTGCCCAGCCGCAGCGTCGGCGGCAGCGCGGCCGCCAGCATGCGCAGCGCCGGATCGTGCACGGCCGGCTGCACCTTGGCCCCGCGCTTGCGCGGGGGCGCGGGCGGCGATTCCGGCGGCGGATCGGGCTCGGGGAACAGGGAGTCCTGCATCCCGCGATACTACCCTGCCTACTCCGCGGGCTCGATCACCAGCAGCAGGTCCTTGGCCTCGATGCGCGTGCCCTTGGGCGTGACCACTTCCTTCACCGTGCCGGCGAAGGGCGCGGTCAGCAGAGTCTCCATCTTCATGGCCTCGATCGCCAGCAGCGGGTCGCCCAGCTCCACCTTCTGCCCTTCCTTGGCGGCCACGCTCACCACCACGCCCGGCATCGGCGCGGCGATGTGGCTGGTCTGGCCGGGCTCGGCCCGGCGGCGCTGCTTGGCGGCACCGGCATGGGCCTTCTCGGTGACGCTGACGACGCGCTGCTGGCCGTTGAGCTCGAAGAACACCTTGCGTTCGCCGTTGTCGTTGGCGGCGCTGGTGGTGACGTAGCGGATCACCAGGGTCTTGCCCTTCTGCAGGTCCACGCTGAGTTCTTCATGCTCGCCCAGGCCGTAGAAGAACTGCTGGCTCGGCAGGTGGCTGAGATCGCCGTAGTTCTTGCGGTGCTGCGCGTACTCGGTGAAGACCTTGGGATACATCAGCCAGGAGGCCACATCGGTCTCGCTGGCCGTGGCCGTGCCGAGCAGCGCGGCGGTTTCCTTGCGGGCCGCATCGAGGTCCTGCGGCGGCAGGTGCGCGCCGGGGCGCGCGGTGACCGGGGCCGCTCCCTTCAGGATCTTCTTCTGCAGGGCGGCCGGGAAGCCGCCCGGCGGCTGGCCCAGTTCGCCGCGGAACAGCTCCACCACGGACTCCGGGAAGTTGATCTCCTTGTCCGGGTCCACCACGTCCTCGGCCGTCAGGCCGGAACTGATCATGTACAGCGCCATGTCGCCGACCACCTTGGAAGTGGGCGTGACCTTGACGATGTCGCCGAACATCTCGTTGACCTGGGCATAGGCCTCGGCCACTTCCGGCCAGCGGTGCTCCACGCCCAGGCTGCGGGCCTGCTCGCGCAGGTTGGTGTACTGGCCGCCCGGCATCGCGTGGCGGTAGACGTCGGCCGTGCCGCTGCGGATCTCGCTCTCGAAGGCGCCGTAGGTCTGGCGCACGACTTCCCAGTAGCGCGAGATTTCGCGCAGGGCCTGCGTGTCCAGCCCGGTATCGCGCGGGCCGTCGCGCAGGGCGGCGGCGATGGATTCCAGGTTGGGCTGGGAGGTCAGGCCGCTCCAGGAGCCGATGGCGCCGTCCACCGCGTCGCAGCCGGCCTCGGCCGCGGCCAGCACGCTGGCGGCGCTGATGCCGCTGGTGTCATGCGTGTGGAAATGGATCGGCAGCGCGGTTTCCTCGCGCAGCGTCTTCACCAGCAGGCGGATCGCCTCGGGGCGGCAGACGCCGGCCATGTCCTTGATGCCCAGGATATGGGCGCCGGCGGCCTCCAGCTCCCTGGCCATGCTCACGTAGTACTTCAGGTCGTACTTGTTGCGGCCCTTGGCCAGCATGTCGCCGGTATAGCAGATCGCCGCCTCGGCCAGGGCCCCCGACTCGCGCACGGCGTCGATCGCCACGCGCATGTTCTCGACCCAGTTGAGCGAGTCGAAGATGCGGAACACGTCGATGCCCTCCTTCGCCGCCTGGGCGACGAAGTGGCGCACCACGTTGTCCGGGTAGTTCTTGTAGCCCACCGCGTTGGAGGCCCGCAGCAGCATCTGCAGCAGCATGTTGGGCATGCGGCTGCGCAGTTCGCGCAGGCGGGCCCAGGGATCCTCGTGCAGGAAGCGCAGCGCCACGTCGAAGGTGGCGCCGCCCCAGCACTCCAGCGACAGCAGCTGCGGCAGCAGGCGCGAGTAGTACGGGGCGATGCGCAGCATGTCGTGCGTGCGCATGCGGGTGGCGATCAGCGACTGGTGGGCGTCGCGCATCGTGGTGTCGGTGAACAGCACCTGCGGCTGCTCGCGCAGCCACCTGGCGAAGCCTTCCGCACCGAGCTGCTGCAGGCGCTGCTTGTTGCCGTCGGGGATCGTGTCGGGCAGCGCCTTGGGCAGCGGCGCCACCGGCATGCTCGCGGGCCGCACGCGGCTGCGTACTTCCGGCTGGCCGTTGACGATCACATCGCCCAGGTAGCTCAGCAGCTTGGTGGCGCGGTCCTGGCGCTCCGGGAACTTGAAAAGGTCCGGCGTTTCGTCGATGAAGCGCGTGGTGCATTCGCCGGACTTGAACAGCGGGTGGGCAATGACGTTCTCGAGGAACTGCAGGTTGGTGGACAGGCCGCGGATGCGGAACTCGCGCAGCGCGCGGTCCATGCGGCGGATCGCCTCGTCGGATTCCGCGCCCCAGGCCGTGACCTTGACCAGCAGCGAGTCGTAGGCGGTGCCGATCACCGCGCCGGAATAGGCCGTGCCGCCGTCCAGGCGGATGCCGAAGCCGGCCGGGCTGCGGTAGGCCAGCAGGCGGCCGTAGTCCGGCAGGAAGCCGTTCTGCGGGTTCTCGGTGGTGACGCGGCACTGCAGGGCATGGCCGCTGAGCCTGATCTGGTCCTGCGGCGGCACGCCGGAGGCCGGGGTGCCCAGCCTGGCACCGCCCGCCACCAGGATCTGCGCCTTCACCAGGTCCACGCCGGTCACCTGCTCGGTGACGGTGTGCTCCACCTGGATGCGCGGATTGACCTCGATGAAATAGAACCTGTCGCTGTCGCGGTCGAACAGGAACTCCACCGTGCCGGCGTTGCTGTACTGCGCGGCGCGGCCGATGCGCAGGGCGGCTTCGCAGAGCGCCTGGCGGTTCGCCGGATCGTTCTCCAGGTACGGCGCCGGCGCGCGCTCCACCACCTTCTGGTGGCGGCGCTGCACCGAGCAGTCGCGTTCGTAGAGGTGCACCAGGCCGCCGTGGCGGTCGCCGAGGATCTGCACCTCGACATGGCTGGCGCGGCGGATCAGCTTCTCGAGGTAGACCTCGTCGTTGCCGAAGGCGGCGCCGGCCTCGCGGCGGGCGGCGGTCACCGAGGGGATCAGGTCCGCTTCGGTCTCGATCACGCGCATGCCGCGGCCGCCGCCGCCCCAGCTGGCCTTGCACATCAGCGGGTAGCCGACGCCGGCGGCCAGCTTGCGGATCGACTCGTCGTCCTTGGGCAGGGGGCCGGTGGCCGGGATGGTCGGCACCTGGGCGCTATCGGCGAGCTGCTTGGCCGCCACCTTGTTGCCCAGGCGGCGCATGGCCTCCGGGGACGGCCCGACGAAGACGATGCCGTCGCGCGCGCAGGCCTCGGCGAAGTCCGGGTTCTCGGACAGGAAGCCGTAGCCGGGGTGGATCGCATCCACGCCCGCCTCGCGGGCCACGGCCAGGATGCCTTCGATGTCGAGGTAGGCCGCCAGCGGCTTGCCGGCCTGACCCACCTTGTAGCTCTGGTCCGCCTTGAAGCGGTGCAGCGCGAAGCGGTCCTCTTCCGAGTAGATCGCAACGGTCTCGATGCCGAGTTCCGCCGAAGCCCGCATCACGCGGATGGCGATCTCGCCGCGGTTGGCGACAAGCAGGCGCTGGAACGGCCGGGAGTTCGGCATGGCGGATTTTCCTTATGAGCGGACCCGAAAGCATAAACAGCTTCCGTGCCACCTGCCCCACCCGTTAAGACGGGTTGTTCCCTCAGGATACAGTTGTCGCGCCCCGGAGGGAGCCGTGGTCATGCCGGCGGACGCCGGTAGCCGTCCCCGGCTGGAGCCGCCCGGTGAACGACTGGATACCGGCTTCCGCCGGCATGACGGCTGCTGCGGAAGCCCTCGGCGTCTACCGCCCCAGGATTTCCTTGTTGTGCTCACCCAGCTTCGGGCTGGCACCATTCAGCGTCCTGGCATGGCTGAACTGGATCGGGTTGGCGAACACCGGCTTGCCGTTCTGCTGCTGCACGATGCCGCGGGCCTGGACCTGCGGGTTGGCCAGCACCTCGTCCATGTCGAGGATGGCCGAGACGCAGGAGTCTCCGTCGGCCAGCAGGGCCTCCCACTCGTCGCGGGTCTTGGACTTGAACAGCTCGGCCAGGCCCTGGCGCAGGGGTTCGCCCTTGGGGCCGACGGCGAAGGGCAGCTTCAGCAGGTCCGGCCGGCCGACCATCTGGCAGACGTTGGCGAAGAACTTGTACTCCAGCGCGCCGCAGGCAACATGCTTGCCGTCGGCGGTTTCGTAGATGCGGTAGTTGGGGGTGGCGCCCGACAGGATGTCGCCGCCGCGCGGTGCCGGCTTGCCGGTGCTGCGCATGCCGGCCAGGGTCAGGACCTGCAGGGCCAGGGTGCCGTCCATCATGGCCACGTCCACGAAGCTGCCCTGCCCCGAGGCGCGGGCGCCGACCACGGCGGCCAGGATGCCGACCACGCAGGTCAGCGCGCCGCCGGCCAGGTCGGCCACCTGGAAGTTGCCGGCCGAGGGGGCATCGCCCGCCGCGCCGGTCTGGCTCAGCTCGCCGGCGTAGCCCCGGTAGTTCATGTCATGGCCCGGGCGGTTGCGGTAGGGGCCGGTGTGGCCGTAGCCGGTCAGCGAAGCGAAGACCAGCTTGGGGTTGATGGCGCGCAGGGTCTCGTAGTCGCAGCCCAGCTTGCCCATCACGTCGGGGCGGAAGGACTCGATCACCACGTCGGCGCTCTTGACCAGCTCCTTGAACGCGGCCACGTCCTCGGCCTTGCGCAGGTCCAGGGTCACGGACTTCTTGCCGCCGTTGACCAGCTCGAACATCTCCGGCGTCAGGCGTGCGTAGTCGCCGCCGTTGGGCTCCTCGATCTTGATCACCTCGGCGCCGAGCTGGGCCAGGTAGAGCGTGGCGAAGGGGCCGGGCAGCAGGCGCGACAGGTCCAGCACGCGGATGCCGGCCAGCAGGGGGTTCAGCGACATGGGGACTCCGATGGGGTTGCTTTCAACGTGATTGTAGGAATGCGGCGTGCATCATCGCATCGTTAGTCGGGGACCCGCGCCACGCCGCTGGCATCCTCGCCCGGCACCAGCACGAAGTCGCCGATGGACCCGGCCAGCCGGGCCTCGCGGAAGGGCCGGTACTCCGGGCTTTCGTAGAAGCCCCGGGCCGCCTCTCGCGAGGGGAACTCGAGGATCAGGAAGGTATGCGGCAGCGGCCGCTCGCCTTCCAGCTTCTCCACCCTGCCGGTGCGCGCCAGGTAGCGGCCGCCATGGGCCTCGACCATCGGCGTGACCTTCTGGATGTAGTCCTTGACCCAGCCACGGTCGGTGACGACGATCTCTGCCACGGCATAGCACTTCATGGTTTCCTTCCTTCAGAGGCCGCCGACACCGCAGTGCCGGTCCATGAAGACCTTCATGCGGCGCAGGTACTGGCCTTGGTGCAGGTGCAGCAGGTGGTTGCCTGGGAACCAGTGCAGGTGGCTGCCGGGGAAATGCCGGTGCAGCAGGCGCACGTGGCGCGGCGGCGTGAAGCGATCCCCCGCCCCACCGATCACCAGCACCTTGTCGCCGTCGATCTTCGGCGCGTAGCTGAGCGGGTTGTGCACCGCCAGCGCATGGCGCAGGTCCGCCAGGCTGACCCCGGCGCGTTCCAGCGAGGCGCCCATCAGCGTGCCGGTAGGCTGCCATTCCCGCGCGATGTCGACGATGCTCGCCACCGGGGAGTTGGGGATGCAGAAGGCCAGGCGCGGATCCACCGTGGCCAGCAGGGCCGAGGTGTATCCCCCCAGGGACAGGCCCGAAACGCCCATCTTCGGCGCGCCGCGCCGCTCGAGGAAGTCCAGCAGCACGCGCAGGTCGCGCACCGCATGGACGATGGCCTCGTTGAAGCATGGCAGGCCATTGGCGAACAGGCCGTAGCCGCTGAACCAGTCGCCCTTCTCCACGCGATAGCCGTGGAAGGGCATGGTATAGAGCAGCACGTCGTAGCCCTGCTTGTAGAACCAGCGCAGCGAGAACATCTGCGCGTTGAACCAGTAGGCATCCACGCCGAAGCCGTGGACCATCACCAGGGTCGGACGGGGGCCGCCGCGGTGGAACCAGTACTGGGCATAGGCGTTGCGGTTGCGGAAGCTGCGCGCATAAAGCTGCGCCAGTTCCGGATTCAGCGGCTGGTGGCCGCTATCGAAGCGCAGCAGCCGGTAGTTCACCCCGAAAGGCCGGTAGGACAGCGCGCGGGGCCGGAGCTGCTCCACGTGGATGCCCTTGCGCGGGCGGCCGAACACCGTCTCGCTGTCGCCGCTGTCGGCCAGGGCCTCATGCGGCTTCATCAGCCGCATCTGCTCGTGGATGCGTTCGGGCGTCAGGAAACTGCGGCCCAGGGCCGCGGTGACGGCGATGCCGAGCACCGAGCGCAGCGCCCGGTCCAGTGCCGCGCTGGCCGAGACCTTGATGCGGTGCTCGGCGTCCAGCTCGGTGCCGTCCGCCTGCCGGAAGAAGTCCTCCGGCAGGCGCTGCCACCAGGCCTCTGCCGCGGTGGCGCCGGTCGGCATCAGGCCAGCTTCGAGGCGTCGAAGAAATTGCCCATGCGCTGGGCCAGCATCAGGTCGCCGTCGACCTGCAGCTTGCCGGTCATGAAGGCCGTCATGCCGTTCAGCTCGCCCTTCAGCAGGGCGACCAGATCGTCGTCTTCCATGGTCACGGCCAGGTCCGAGGCGGCGGCGGTGCCGTCGACCACGTTGCAGCTGCCGCCCTTGATGACGACATGGGCTGGCATGGAGATGTTGAACTGGATGGTGCAGTCGGTGCCGGAGGCGGCATCGGCATTGAAGGCGGCAGGCAGCTTCTTGAGGAACGCGGAGGCGCTCATGGGGGTACTCCTTGAGGTTGGAAACGGAAATGATTCCGTAGGAACGGCCGTTGGACGCGACGGGTGGTTTTCATGGCCCCCCGTGTCGCGGCCGACGGCTGCTCCTACGGAGCAGGAATCAATCGCGGCGGTACATCGTCACCACGCAGGCGCCGCCCAGGCCCAGGTTGTGCTGCAGGGCGATGTTGGCGCCCTGCACCTGGCGGGCATCCGCCGTGCCGCGCAGCTGCCAGACCAGTTCGGTGCACTGCGCCAGGCCCGTGGCGCCCAGCGGGTGGCCCTTCGACAGCAGGCCGCCGGACGGGTTGGTCACGACCTTGCCGCCGTAGGTGTTGTCGCCGTCCCAGATGAACTTCTCGGCGCCGCCCTCCGGGCACAGCCCCAGGCCTTCATAGGTCAGCAGCTCGTTGGCGGTGAAGCAGTCGTGCAGTTCCACCACCTTGACGTCCCCGGGGCCGATGCCGCTGGCCTCGTAGACCTGGCGTGCGGCTTCCCTGGTCATGTCGTAGCCGACCATCTTGATCATGCTGCGCTCGTCGAAGCTGCTGGCGAAGTCGGTGGTCATCGCCTGTGCCGCGATGTATACCGGCCTGCTGATCCCGTGCTTCTTGGCGAACTCGTCGGAGCAGAGGATCGCGGCGCCGGCTCCGCAGGTCGGCGGGCAGCACTGGAAGCGGGTCAGCGGATCGAACACCTCTTCCGAGGCCATGATCTCGGCCAGGCTCAGCTTCTGCCCGAACAGCGCGTAGGGATTGCGGCTGGCGTGGTGGCGGGCCTTCTCGGAGATCTTGCCGAAGGTTTCCTTCTTGGTGCCGTGCTGGAAACGGTACTCGCGGCCGGCGCCGCCGAACATCTGCGCGGCCGGCGGCGCGGCGCTGATGCCCTGCACGTCGATCATCACCTGGGCGTGGCGGCCCATCGGCGGCTCGCGGTCGTCGAACTTGTTGCCCAGCGCGCCCTTTTCCATCTTCTCGAAGCCCAGCGCCAGCACGCATTCGGCGGCGCCGCTCTCGATCGCCTGGCGCGCCAGCCACAGCGCGGTGGAACCGGTGGAGCAGTTGTTGTTGACGTTGACCACCGGGATGCCGGTCAGGCCCAGTTCGTAGACCGCCCGCTGGCCGCAGGTGGAATCGCCGTAGACGTAGCCGACGTAGGCCTGCTGCACGTCCTTGTAGGCGATGCCGGCATCGGCCAGGGCCTTGGTGCCGGCCTCCTTGGCCATCTCGTAGTACTCGGGGCTGGCGCCGGGCTTGGCGAACTTGGTCATGCCCACACCGATGACATTGACGCGACGTTTCATGTGTTTCTCCGGGATTCGGTTATCGGGTGGTTCAGAGCAGCTTGTCCAGCACGGACAGTTCCTGCGCCAGCTTCACGTCGCCGTCCACGCGCAGCTTGCCGCGCTGGTACAGGTCGCGAATCTGCGCCTCGCCCTTGGCCAGGGCAACCAGGTCGTCGTCGGCGATGCCGAACACGGCGTGGGCCTCGCCGGCCGCGCCCTGCTCCACCTTCGGGGCCTTGCCGGAGAAGTCCACCAGCCAGGTTGCCTCGGGGGCCTTGAGGTTGAAGCGCAGGATCTGGCCCTGCAGGCCGCCGGCAACCTTGCCGTCGTCCGAGACCTTCTTCTGCAGGGCGGCGAAGACCTCGGCACCGCGTCCGGCCTTGGCCGCGGCGGGCGCTGCAGTGGCTGCAGTCGCCCCGGGGGCCGCGGCGCCGGAACTGCGCGCCTTCACTGCCTCCTCCAGCAGCCGGGGATCGAGCTTCTGCAGGAAGCCGAGCTTCTGCGAGGCCATGACGTTGCCGCTGACCTTCATCTTGCCGCCGAAGTAGAGCTTGTTCGGGTCCGCCTTGCCGGTGGACATGGCGACGAAGTCCTCCTCGCTGAGTTCCAGCGTCACGTCCGGGTTGGCGGCATCGCCGGGCTTGACCGAGCCGTCGCCGGACTTCATGTCCAGGTGCCAGCTGCTGTCCGGGCCGGTCAGCTTGAACTGGAACAGCGTCTTGACCTGGTCGCCCAGGCCCTTGGCGGTAGCCAGGTGCTTGCCGATGGCGGCGAAGATGTCGGCCGAGGTCGGGCCGCTCGGGGCTGCCGCCGCCGGTGCGGCAGCCGGTGCGGCGCCGGTGCGCGCCTTCACCGCCTCCTCCAGCAGCCTGGGATCGAGCTTCTGCAGGAAGGCGAGCTTCTGCGAGGCCATGACATTGCCGCTGACCTTCATCTTGCCGCCGAAGTAGAGCTTGTTCGGATCCGCCTTGCCGGTGGACATGGCGATGAAGTCCTCCTCGCTGAGTTCCAGCGTCACGTCGGCTGCCGCGGCATTGCCCTGCTTCACGGCGCCGTCGCCGGACTTGAGGTCGAGGTACCAGCTGGAATCAGGCGACTTCAACTGGAACTGGAACACGGTCTTGATCTGGTCGCCCAGGCCCTTGTTCGCCGCCAGGTGCTTGCCGATCGCCGCGAACACGTCGGCGGAGACCGGGCCGACGGCGGCAACCGGCGCCGAGGCGGCTGCAACGGCCTTGGCGGCCGGCTTGCGCTGCGGAACCTGCTCGTACAGCTCCACGGCCGCGCCCTTGATGACGACCTTGTCGCGTTCCTTGACCTTGGTCTCGAACACGATGCGGGTCTCGGATTCCTTCCACATGCGCGTCACCAGGGTTTCGCCCGGGAAGACGCTTTCGGCGAAGCGCACCTTGATGCTCTTGAAGCGGCGCGGATCGTTGTCGAGGAAGGCCTTGATGACGTGGCGGCCGACATGGCCGTAGGTGCAGAGGCCATGCAGGATCGGCTTGTCGAAGCCGAAGGCCTTGGCAAAGGCCGGGTCCACGTGCAGCGGGTTCCAGTCGCCGGACAGGCGGTACAGCAGGGCCTGGTTGGGGTCGGTCTTTTCCTCGACCACCGCGTCGGGCTCGCGCGCCGGCGGCACGTTGAGCTCCTGCGAGGGGCCGCGGTCGCCACCCCAGCCGCCGGCGCCGCGGACAAAGGTGGTGATCTCGTTGTAGGCCACCTCCTCGCCGCTCTCGTCGGTCGTGGAGACGGCCATGATCACCACCGCGTTGGGCGCCTTGTCGTAGGCCGCCTTCATGCGGAACGTGCTCTTGAGCTTGCCCCTGGGCGCCAGGGGGAGCTTGATCTCGGTGTACTGCTCGCCGTGCAGCACGCGCTCGAAGCCGAAGTTGAAGCCCTTGACCGGCTGCTTGCCTTCCTTGGCCAGCGTCAGCATGGCGTTCATCGGCGGCATCACCGCATAGGTGGGCAGCGCGTAGAACTTGTCGCCCTTCAGCTCGTTGACGTAGGCCAGCTCCTTGTCGTCCAGCGGATTGCTGGCCGCGCCCACGCCCAAGGCGTAGAGCGCCAGATCGCGCTGGTCGTAGGAGGATTCCAGCGTCACCTCCGACCGGGAGGCTTCGTCCAGGTCGATGAACTCGTTGCCGCCCAGCGACTTCGAGTTCATGTTGGTCAGCAGCGGCGCCATCGATTCGTTGATGTTGGTCGGGTACTCGCCGTCCTTGAAGTCGACGATCCTGGCCCAGTTCCCGGCCACCTCGTCAGGCCCGAAGCCGCGGCCGAGCTTGAAGGAGTGGCCGCGGGTGCGCTCCCAGCGCAGCTTGGCGTGATAACCCGCGCCAACCTCGAACAGGCCGCCGGTTTCCTTGCAGTCCTCATGGCAGAGCCAGCCCACCAGCGGGCTGACGTATTCAGGCTTCAGCGCCTCGATCAGTTCCGGCGGCAGCACCGTCTCGGTCAGGCGGCTGCCGGCGATCGGCGCGATGGTGTTGACGTGGACGTTCTTGCTGCGGCCTTCCTGCGCCAGGGTATTGGCCAGGCCCACCAGGGCCAGCTTTGCGGCCGAATAGTTGGCCTGGCCGAAGTTGCCGTAGATGCCCGCCGCGGAGGTGGTCATCACGATGCGGCCGTAGCCCTTGTCGCGCATGATCGGCCAGGCGGCATGCGACACCGCGAAGGAGCCGTTCAGGTGCACGCGCACGATCAGGTTCCAGTCGTCCACCGTCATCTTGTGGAAGCTGGTGTCGCGCAGGATGCCGGCGTTGTTGACGACGATGTCCACCGTGCCGAAGGCATCGACGGCGGTCTTGACGATGCTGGCGCCATCCTCGACGGAGTCGTAGTTGGCGACGGCCTTGCCACCCAGCGCCTTGATCTCCTCGACCACCTTGTCCGCCGCGGCAGAGGACTTGCCGCCGCCATGGATGTTGCCGCCGAGGTCATTGACCACGACGTACGCGCCGCGGGCGCCGAACATCAGCGCATGCTGGCGGCCCAGGCCGTTGCCGGCACCGGTGACGATGACGACCTTGCCGTCGTAGCGAAGCTGATCTGCCATTTGAAGCTTCTCCAGAACTCTCTTGCTTGTTTTGAATCCCGGGCCAGGATGGCCCGGTCTTGCACATGGACGTGCGTGTCGCGAACTCAAAGAGTTCGCGCGATTAGCTCTTTCATGATTTCATTGGTGCCGCCGTAGATGCGCTGGGCGCGGGAGTCGACCCAGGCGCGGGCGATCGGGTACTCCAGCATGTAGCCGTAGCCGCCATGCAGCTGCAGGCACTGGTCGATGACCTTGCACATCAGATCGGAGGTCCACATCTTGGCGGTGGCGGCATCGTCAACGCCGAGCTTCTTCTTGACCACCAGCTCGATGCAGCGGTCCACGTAGACGCGGCCGATGGCCAGTTCGGCCTTCATCTCGGCGAGCTTGAAGCGGGTGTTCTGGTAGGAGGCCACCGGCTTGCCGAAGACCTTGCGGCCGCGGGTGTATTCCAGGGTGTGCTTCAGGGCCGCCTCGGCGCCGGCGATCGAGGTGATCGCGATCATCAGGCGCTCCCAGGCCAGCTCCTGCATCAGCATGATGAAACCCATGCCCTCCTTGGCGCCGAGCAGGTTGGCCTTGGGCACGCGCACGTCCTTGAAGAACAGTTCGCAGGTGTCCTGCGCATGCATGCCGATCTTGCGCAGCGGCTTGCCCTTGCTGAAGCCGGGGGTGTTCGCCTCGACCAGCAGCAAGGAGATGTCCTTGGCGCCCTCGCCCGAATTGCCGGTCTTGGCGACGACGATGACCAGGTCCGACAGGTAGCCGTTGGTGATGAAGATCTTGGAGCCGTTGAGCACGTACTCGTCGCCCTCCAGCACCGCCGTGGTCTTGACCGACTGCAGGTCGGAACCGGTGCCCGGCTCGGTCATGGCGATGGCGCCGACCATCTCGCCGGTGGCGAGCTTGGGCAGGTACTGGGCCTTCTGCTCCTTGGTGCCGAAGTTGTTGATGTACGGCGCCACGATGTCGGAATGCAGCGAGAAGCCGACGCCGGAATCGCCGGCGTAAGACTGCTCCTCCATCAGGATCGTGCTGTAGGTGCGGTCCACGCCCAGGCCGCCGTACTCCTCCGGCATGGTGACGCAGAGCAGGCCCATCTCGCCGGCCTTGTTCCACAACTGGCGGTCCACGTGCTGCTGGGCCTCCCAGGCCTCGCGGTGCGGAACGACTTCCTCGGCGAAGAAGCGGCGAACGGTCTTGCGGAAGTCTTCGTGCTCGGCCGTGAAAAGGCTACGCGGGATCATCAGGGGCTCCAGGAGGGGAAAAGTGGATCATTTACATACAGTCTGGACTGTATCATAGTGGTCCGGACGGAAGGGCTGTCAACCGCGGCGTCAGCGCCGCAGGCCAAGCCCTTCTGGGGATTAAAAATTTCTTGCCGAGAGGTTTCGGGATGCCCAGAATCGCGCCCGCCATGAAAACCGCCGTTACCGAGAAGCCGCGACGCCGCACCCAGGAGGAGCGCAGCGACGCCATGCGCAAGCGCCTGCTCGCGGCAACCCTGGAAAGTCTCGCGGAGGACGGCTACGCCGGCAGCACCCTCAGCTCCATCGTGCGTCGCGCCGGCGTGTCGCGCGGCGCGCAGGTGCACCATTACCCCAGCAAGCAGGCCCTGCTGCTGGACGCCTCGGAGGACCTGCTCAAGCGCACCTATCGCCGCCTCGGCGCGCTGCTGCTGTCGATCTCCGAGGAAGACAACCGTCTCCAGGCCCTGGTGGATGCCTGCTGGGAGCAGATGTTCGCCACGCCGCTGTATCGCGCCTACTGCGAGCTGGTGGCCGCCAGCCAGCGTGACGAGGAACTGGCCCAGGCGCTGGGAGCCATGCTCAAGCGCGTGATGGCGCTGTTCGAGCCTGCCGCCAACTACTACTT
>Ga0255097_1000222_pt1 | contig 29681 bp, 25 predicted proteins | sample Colum_Atlam_RepB_2_FD_188436 | JGI IMG/M metagenome (GOLD analysis project Ga0255097, IMG submission 188436) | Freshwater microbial communities from Columbia River, Oregon, United States - Colum_Atlam_RepB_8d | ecosystem: Environmental > Aquatic > Freshwater > River | place: USA: Oregon...
GCCGACCTCGCCGCCATCACCATCGAACGCATCCGCCTGGCCAAGCAGATCGACCAGGCGCGCATGCTCGCAGAGACCGAGCAGTTGCGCTCCGCGCTGCTGACCTCCATCTCCCACGACCTGCGCACGCCGCTGGCCAGCATCATGGGCTCGATCTCCTCGCTGCGCTCCTACGGCGCGATGTACGACGACGCGCAGCGCGAAGAGCTGCTGACCACCGCGCAGGACGAGACCGAACGGATGCACCGCTTCGTCGGCAACCTGCTGGACATGACGCGGCTCGATGCCGGAGCCCTGCAGCCCAAGCGCGAGACCTGCGAGCTGCAGGAGATCGTCGGCTCGGCGCTTCAGCGTACCGCGCGCCTGCTGGAGCGCCACCAGGTCAGCACCGCGTACGCGCATGACCTGCCGATGTTGACGCTGGACTTCGTGCTGATGGAGCAAGTGCTGGTGAACCTGCTGGAGAATGCCGGCAAGTACGCCCCCGAGGGCACGCGCATCGAGATTTCCGCGCAGCGGCACCGCTATGCCGTGTCGATCGAGGTGCGCGACGAGGGACCGGGCATCCCCGAAGCCGACCTGCAGCGCATATTCGATCCCTTCTTCCGCATTCGCGGCGGCGACCGCCAGCGTGCCGGCATCGGATTGGGCCTGGCGGTCTGCCGCGGCTTCGTCGATGCCATGGGCGGGCGCATCCGCGCGCGCAACCGGCGCGAGCGCAGCGGCAGCGTCTTCGAGATCGAACTGCCGTCCTCCCTGTTCGTGTCGCCCGCGGAGGCCGCCTGATGGACGCCGGCAGGATCCTGGTCGTGGACGACGAGGTGCCGATCCGGCGCCTGCTCCGCACGACGCTGGGCGCGCATCGCTTCGAGGTGCTGGAAGCCGGCAACGCCGCACACGCCCTGCAGGCCGTGCGCGAGCGCGGCCCGGACCTGGTGCTGCTGGACCTGGGCCTGCCCGACCGGGACGGCCTGGAGCTGCTGAGGGACATCCGCGCGCTTTCCCCGATACCGGTGATCGTGCTCAGCAGCCGCGACGGCGAGGCCGGCAAGGTGCAGGCGCTGGACGAGGGTGCCGACGACTACGTCACCAAGCCCTTCGGCGCCGAGGAGCTGATGGCGCGCATCCGTGCCGCCCTGCGCCACCGCCTACAGCAGCAGGGAGCGCGGCCCGTGTACCGCAACGGCCGCCTGGCCGTGGACCTGGTGCGCCGCCAGGTGCTGCTGGACGAGGCGGAGCTGCACCTTTCGCCCAAGGAGTACGAGATTCTGCAGCAGCTGGTGCTGCACGCCGGCAAGGTGCTGACCCACCGCCACCTGCTGCGGGCGGTCTGGGGCAGCGAGCTGGAGGCCGACGTGCAATACCTGCGGGTCTACATCCGCCAGCTGCGGGCCAAGCTGGAGGCCGACCCGGAAAGGCCGGCCCTGATCGTGACCGAGCCCGGTGTTGGCTATCGCCTGAAGGAATTGCAGCAAACCTCTTGGTAAGCTTGTGGGGTTCGCCGAACTTCGCGGCCTGTCGACACTCTGAGCCTCGCCAGGGCCAAAAGACCAACCCAAGATGATCATCCGTCGCCTCCCGACGCTGCTGCTGCTGTCCTGCCTGGGCCTGTCCGCCTGCGACAAGGCCGAGGGCGGCAAGGCCGATCCAGCCAAGGCCGGCACCGCCAAGCCCGCCGTCGCGGTGGAAATGGCGCCGGTCGCCACCGCCACCCTGTCCCGCCAGATCGTGGCCGTGGGCAGCGTACGCTCGGACGAATCGGTCACACTGAGCCCGGAGATTGCCGGCCGCATCGCCCGGATCGGCTTCGACGAAGGCCGGCCGGTGACCCGCGGCCAGGTCCTGTTCGAACTGGACGATGCCGTGCATCGCGCCCAGCTGGCGCAGGCTCGCGCCGACCACGGCCTGGCACAGCGCAACTACCAGCGCGGCCTGGAACTGTTCGAGCGCAAGCTGATCTCGCAGCAGGAACGCGACACCCTGTCGTCGGCCCAGGACGCCGCGGCGGCGAGCCTGGCGCTGGCCCAGGCCCAGTTGGCCAAGACCCGCATCGCGGCGCCCTTTGCCGGCATCGCCGGCCTGCGCCAGGTCAGTCCGGGCGACTACGTCAACCCAGGCCAGGCCCTGGTCAACCTGGAAGCCGTCTCCAGCGTCAAGATCGATTTCCGCGTGCCGGAACTGGCCTTGTCGCAGCTGTCCGCGGGGCAGCCGCTGGACATCGAGTTCGACGCCTGGCCGGGCGAGCGCTTCCGCGGCGAGGTCTATGCCATCGAGCCGCGCGTGGCCGACACCACCCGCTCGGTGGGGCTGCGCGCGCGCCTGGCCAATCCCGAGGGACGCCTGCGGCCGGGCCTGTTCGCCCGCGTGCGCCTGCAGACCGGCGCCCGCGAGCAGGCCGTGGTGATCCCGGAGCAGGCGGTCTTCCCCCGCGGCGAACAGCAGTTCGTCTACGCCGTCAGCGAAGGCGTGGCCCGGGAACGCGAGATCCGGCTGGGCCAGCGCGAACCCGGCCGCGTCGAGGTCACCGAGGGCCTCAAGGCCGGGGAAACCATCGTCACCTCCGGCCTGCAGAAGATCTCAAACGGGGCCAATGTGGTGTCGGCCGCCGGCTCCGCGCAGAGCCGTCATGCCGGCGAGAGCCGGCCTCCAGCCGTTCAACCCTGAGGCGCGGCGCTTGAGCCCACCCGCGGCTCTGACCACAATAAGCTCCTGAATCCGGGGCCAACCCCGGACCCCGCCGCCAAGGCTTCCATAATCCGGCGGCACCAGCTCGTGGAGGAGCGCGGTGGCGGTCACTGCCGATTCGATACTGCGGTTCTTCATTGCCCTGGTGTACGGGCGGCGGCGCCTGACCTTCGCGGCGCTGATCGCGATCACGGTCGGCATGGCGGTCTCCGCGATGCACCTGAAGCCCGACGCCGGCTTCGAGAAGCAGATTCCGCTGGAACACCCCTACATGAAGGTGTTCAAGCAATATGAACAAGCCTTCGGCGGGGCCAACCTGATCTCGATCGCACTGATCCGCCGCGACAGGAGCGACGGCCAGGGCATCTACGAGCCGCGCTTCCTGGAACACCTGCGCCGCATCACCGACGACGTGTTCTTCCTGCCCGGCGTGGACCGCTCCCGCGTGTCCTCGCTGTTCACCCCGGGCGTGCGCTACATCGAGGTGGTGGAAGGCGGCTTCGGTTCCGGCGACGTGGTGCCGCGCAACTACCAGCCGACCCCGGAGATGCTGCGGCTGATCCGCAGCAACGTCGCCAAGGCCGGCGTCATCGGCCGGCTGGTATCCGCGGACCAGAACGGCGCCATGATCGTCGGCGAGCTGCTCGAACACGACCCCGCCACCGGCGAGAAGCTGGACTACCGCTGGGTGGCGCGCGAGCTGGAGCGCATCCGCGGCCGCTACGCCAGCCCGCAGCGCTGGCAATGGGTGGCGCGGGCCGACATCGAGGGCTACAAGGCCGGCGAGGTGGTGTCCACGCGCTATTCCGCCCCGCTGTGGGCACCGGGTTTCTTCCAGGTCATGGCCGACCGCGAGCACGCGGACGAGGCCCTGCGCCTGGTCAAGCGCAGCGAACTCGAACTGCGGCAGGACGCCAACCCCGACTACGACCCCAGCTTCACGATCCACATCATCGGTTTCGCCAAGGTGGTCGGCGACGTCACCGACGCCAGCCTGGAAGTGGTGGGCTTCTTCTTCGTCGCACTGGTGCTGACCATGCTGTTGCTGTGGGCCTTCTGCGGCTCCTGGCGGCTGTCCCTGCTGCCCTTGTCGGCGGCGATCACCGCGGTCATCTGGGAACTGGGCCTGCTGCACCTCGCCGGATTCGGCCTGGACCCCTTCGCCATCCTGGTGCCCTTCCTGATCCTGTCGATCGGCGTGTCGCACGGCGTGCAGTACATCAACGGCTGGGGCAACGAGGTGGCGGTCAACCAGCGCAATCCGCTGGACGCGTCCATCGAGACCTTCCGCCGCCTGTTCATCCCGGGCACGGTCGCGATCCTGACCAACGTCATCGGCTTTGCCACGCTGGCCTTCATCAACATCGAGATCGTGCGCGAGATGGCGATCAACGCCGCGCTGGGCATGGCCGCGGTGATCGTCACCAACAAGGTGATGCTGCCGATCGTGCTGTCCTGGGTTTCGCTGCCCGACGTGGAGCAGTTCCGCCGCCGGCAGCAGCGCCGCGTGGAGCTGGGCGACCGCCTCTGGAGCCGGCTGGCGCGCTTTGCGGAGGCGAAGTTCGCCGTGCCCACCATCGGCGTGGCCCTGGTCTCGCTGGCCTGGGCACTGTGGATGTATCCGCAGCTGACCATCGGCGACCAGCAGGTCGGCGTTCCCGAGCTCAAGCCCGACGGCCGCTACAACCGCGACTCGCAGGCCATCGTCTCCAATTTCGCCATCGGCGTGGACCTGCTCAAGGTGGTGGCGGTGGCGGGCGAATACGGCTGCGTGAAGCCGGAGAAGATGGAGGCCATCGACCGCTTCGCCTGGCACATGCAGAACACCGAAGGCGTGCAGTCGGTGCTCGCCCTGCCGCAGCTGGCGCGCGTGATCCGCGGCGCCTGGTTCGAGGACGCGCCCAAGTGGCGGGTGCTGCCGCGCAACGAGGAAGGCTTCGGCAACATTGCCGGCATGGTGCCGTCCTCGCTGGGTCTCAACAACCCGGACTGCAGCGTGATGCCGGTTCTGGTGTTCACGCGCGACCATCGCGCCGAAACCATCCAGCGCATCGTCGACGCGACCAAGGCCTTCGACGAGGCCAACCGCGACAGTGGCGTGGAGTTCCGGCTCGCCTCGGGCAACGTCGGCGTGATGGCCGCCACCAACGAGGAAATACGCGCCCGCGAGATCGTGGTGATCGTCTGGGTGCACCTGACGCTGCTGGTCTTCGTCTGGATTTCCTTCCGCTCGCTGGCCAGCGTGATCTGCATCATCGGGCCGCTGGTGCTGTGCTCGCTGCTGACCTACGGCGGCATGGCCACCATCGGCATCGGCATGAAGTCCGCGACCCTGCCGGTCGCTGCCTTCGGCGTCGGCATCGGCGTGGACGACGGCATCTATCTCTGGAGCGTGCTGGCGGCGATGCTCGCCAGCGGCCTGCCTCTGCGCCAGGCCTTCCTGGAGGCCCTGCGGCACACCGGCAAGGCGGTGATCTTCACCTCGCTGTCGCTGATCATCGCCGTGGTCACCTGGCTGTTCTCCGACCTGCAGTTCCAGCACGACATGGGCCTGCTGCTGCTGTTCATGTTCACCACCAACCTGTTCGGTGCCATCCTGCTGCTGCCGGCCCTGGCCTGGGCCGTGCTGCGGCAGCAGAGGCAAGAACCTTCCGCCGGCGGCACAATCGAAACAGGACAACCGCCAGCGCAGGGCCGAGGAGGCCCGACGCCATGAAAAGACACCCGATCATCGCCCTGGCCGCCCTGCTGGCGGCGCTCGCCCTGCCCGCCCAGGCCAAGGTCACCGCCGCCGAGGCGGCCAAGCTGGGCAAGGAACTGACGCCCATGGGTGCGGAGGCCGCCGGCAATGCCGCCGGCACGATCCCGGCCTGGGACGGCGGCCTGCCGCAGAAGCCGATGCCGCGCGGCAGCAACCCCTATGCCGCCGACAAGCCGCTGTACGTCATCACGGCCAAGAACGTCGACCAGTACAAGGACCAGCTGACCGAGGGGCACCGTCAGTTGTTCAAGACCTTCCCCGCCACCTACAAGATGCTGGTCTACCCCACCCGGCGCAGCGCCAGCTACCCGGCCTGGTTCTACGAGGCGACCAAGAAGAACGCCACCACGGTGGAACTGAACAACAACGGCTACGGCTTCTGCTGCACCACCCAGGGCTACCCGTTCCCGATCCCCAAGAACGGCACCGAGGTGATGTGGAACCATATCCTGCGCTACAACACCAAGGGCTTCCGCGGCTTCCTCAACATGGCCGCGACCAATGCCGACGGCTCCTACGTGGTGGAGCGCGACTATCTCGAATTGAGCTTCGTCTACAACAACCCCAAGACGACGCTGGACACGCTCAAGGGCATGAACGTCTATGCGCTGACCAAGGTGGTGTCGCCGCCCAACAAGGCCGGCGAGGCGCACCTGTTGCATGTGCCGCTGGACCGCATCAAGGACCAGACCGGCGTCTGGGTCTACAACAACAGCGTCGGCCGCGCGCGCCGCATCGGCGAGGTGGGCTACGACAACCCGCTGTTCGACGGCCTGATGACGCACGACCAGATCGACATGTTCAACGGCCCGCTGGACCGCTACACCATCAAGCTCCTGGGCAAGAAGGAGATGATCATTCCCTACAACAGCTACAAGCTCTATGACCCGGCGGTGAAGTACAAGGACATCGTCGGCAAGGGCCACATCAACCAGGATCTCGCCCGCTACGAACTGCACCGGGTCTGGGTGATCGAGGCCGAGGTCAAGGCCGGCTTCGCCCACCGCTACAAGAAGCGCACCTTCTACCTCGACGAGGATTCCTGGATCGTCCACGCCCAGGACATCTACGACGAGCGCAACCAGTTCTGGCGCACGGCGGAATCCCACTCGATCTGCTTCGCCAACGTGCCCGTGGTGGTCAACGGCGTGCAGGTGCACTACGACCTGCAGTCGCGGCGCTACGTCGCCACCAACCTGACCAACGAGGAAAGGAAGCTGATCGACTACGACTGGGAGGAGACCCCGGGCTATTTCTCGCCGGCGACGCTGAAGAAGTTCGCCACCACCTCCCAGAAGTAGCCGGAAACGGCTGGATCGCGCTTCATTCAGCCGGCGTTCAGCCGCCCAAGTTAAGAGAGAATTCAGCTTTTGTTTCATAGGCTAGCGGTTGCCAGCCATGAACAAGATCCTTGCCCTACTGACCCTCGCCTGCCTGCCGATGACCGCACTCCACGCCGATGACCCGCGTCCCTACGCCGAGGTGATCAGCAGCCGTCCGGTCTACGGCGAGGTGCGCGTCGCCGAGCGCCATCGCCAGTGCGACGCGCCGGAGGATGTCGCCGGGACCCCGTCCTGCCGCACGGTGACGGCCTGGCGGATGGAGCAGCGCGTGGAGGGCTACGACGTCCTCTACCACTACGATGGCCGCGTCTACGGCACCCGCCTGCCCTACGAGCCCGGCGAGCGCCTGCCGGTGCGCAACCGTGGCCGTAGCGGCGCGATGAGGCTACAGTAGGCCATGCGCGGCACGACTGCACTCCTGCTGATCCTGCTGGGCGGCCTTGTCGCAGGCACGGCTGCGGCCGACCCGCGGCGGGATCTCGTCCCCCCACTGGAGTTCCGGAGCGACCGGAACCCGGGCAGCCCCCAGGGGATGTCCATGCGGGATGCCGCCGATCGCGCGCAGCGCAAGCACGGCGGACGCGTGCTGGCGATCGACCAGGACGGCTTCGGCGGCTACCGCGTGAAGCTGCTCAAGGACGGCGAAGTCCGCACCGTCCACGTTTCCCCCGACTAGCCACTAGAACCACAACATGCGCGCACTGGTCATCGAGGACGATCCGGCCCTTCAGGCCCAGGTCGTCAACTTCCTCTCGGAAGAGGGTTTTGCCGTGGACGCCGCCTCCGACGGCGAACAGGGCGGCTACATGGCCGAGGAATACCCGGCCGACGTCGCCATCGTCGATCTCGGCCTGCCCAAGGGCAACGGCCTGGACATCATCCGCCGCGCCCGCGCGGCGGGCCGCAAGTTCCCGATCCTGATCCTCACCGCCCGCGACGGCTGGCAGAGCAAGGTCGAGGGCCTGGAGGCCGGCGCCGACGACTACCTGGTCAAGCCCTTCCACCGCGAGGAGCTGCTGGCGCGCGTGCGCGCACTGCTGCGCCGCAGCGGCGGCTGGGCGCAGTCCAAGATGGAGTCCGGCCCCTACCAGCTCGACACCGCCGCCAAGTCGGTGTCGGCCGACGGCAAGCCGGTGGAGCTGACCAGCTTCGAGTACCGCGTGCTGGAGTACCTTCTGACCCACGCCGGCAAGGTCATCTCCAAGTCCGAGCTGACCGAGCACCTCTACACCGAGGACGAGGAACGCGACAGCAACGTGATCGAGGTCTTCATCCGGCGCCTGCGCACCAAGCTCGATCCGGAAAGCCAGTACAACCCGATCACCACGCTGCGTGGTGCCGGCTACCGCTGGGACCTGCCACGCGCCTGAACACCGCCCGCCTGCCGGTGCCGGGCGTGATCCGCAACTCCCTGCGCGGCCGCCTGCTGACGGCCTCCGCACTGGTGCTGACGGCCTTCGTCGCGCTGACGGCCTACGCGCTCGACCAGGCGTTCCGCAGCAGCCTGCTGACCGCCGAGGAAGAGAAGCTCAAGGGCCTGGTCTACGCCCTGCTCGGCTCCGCCGCGCCGCGCGAGGACGGCGAGCTCAGCATCGCCCTGGACGCCGTGCCCGATCCGCGCCTGCGCCAGCCGCTGTCCGGCCTGGATGCAGCGCTGTTCGACGAGCGCGGCCATGCCGTCTGGAGTTCCGCCGCCTTCCTGGACCTGCCGCCGCCTGCGCTCACCGAGGTCGGCCAGTGGCAGTTCGAGCGCCTCAAGACACCGGACGTGTTCTCGCTGAGCTTCGGCCTGCGCTGGATCGACCTGGCGCGCGATCCGCGCCGCTACAACATCGTGGTGCTGGAAACGACCAAGGGCTACCGCGAGCAGATGGCCAGCTTCCGGCGCACGCTCTGGGGCTGGCTGGGCGGCACCGCGATGGCGCTGACCGCCACCCTGCTGTTCCTGCAGCGCTGGAGCCTGGCGCCTCTGCTGCGCCTGGGTCGCGAGTTGCAGGAGATCGAGTCCGGCATGCAGGACGAGATCACCGGACAGTACCCGGACGAAATCCGCCCGCTGACGCACGACCTCAACGCCATGATCGTCAACGAGCGCAACCAGCAGCTGCGCTACCGCAACGCCCTGGGCGACCTCGCGCACACGCTGAAGACGCCGCTGGCGGTGCTCTCCGGCATGGCACAGGAGCGGGGCCTGGCGCCCCCGCAGCGCGAGCAGCTGCAGGAGCAGGTCACGCGCATGCAGCGCATCGTGGACCACCAGCTGCGCCGCGCCGCCGCCGCCGGCACGCGCACGCTGAGCAAGCCGCTGCGCGTGCGCCCGCTGATCGAGAAGATCGCCGGCGCCCTGACCAAGGTCTACGCCGACAAGGACCCGCGCTTCGACCTGCAGCTGACTCCCAATCTCAAGCTGCGCGCCGACCAGGGCGATCTCTACGAACTGCTCGGCAACCTGCTCGACAACGCCTGCAAGTACGGCGGCGGCCGCGTGCGCATTTCCAGCCGCGTGGCGGACAACCGCTGCAGCTTCGTCGTGGAGGACGACGGTCCCGGCTTCCCGGAGAATCCGGACTTGCTGCTGCAGCGCGGCGTTCGTGCCGACGACCAGACCCCCGGCCAGGGCATCGGCCTGGCCGCGGTGGCGGAACTGGTGAAGGCCTACGAGGGCCAGCTGGACCTGGGCCGCTCCGAGGCCCTGGGCGGCGGCAAGGTCACGGCCACCCTGCCGCTACGCTAAAGCGGTGCTGAGTGCTGAGTGCCGCTTTTCACAGCGGGAGGCGGTAGCTGGCGCCGAGGAACAGCGTGCTCTCCCACTCCGAATCCACCAGCGGACTGTCCTCGATGTCGCTGCCCAGCCAGCGCCCGCCGAGCAGGCCGGTCAGTGTCCAGCGCGGCGTCAGCGGGTAGAAGGCACTGAGGCCCAGCTGCGGCACCACGACGTTGCCCGGCTCGTAGCCGGCGGCAAAACCCGCCTCGCCCGGCTTCAGGCCGTAGTAGTAGGCGGTGAAGTCCTCGCTGAGCAGGTTCAGGCCCAGGCTCGGCGCCAGCACGAAATCGCCCAGCAGGGTCGGGCGGGACACCCGCAGGCCCACCTCGTAGCCGCCGTGGCGGTCCAGCAGGTCCACCAGCACGTGCGCGTCGAGCAGCAGGCGCTCGGTCAGCGGCATGCTGATGCCCAGCCCGCCCTCGAAGGTCTGCTTGCGCTCCTCGATGTCCAGGCGCGGATCGAGATCGCTGGACTCCAGGCTGTTGAGGCGGAAGTTGCCCAGCAGCGAGAGACGGTAGGCGTCCTGGCGCAGGAAGGACCAGCCCAGCGTCAGGCCCTGCAGGAAGAAGTCGCCGTACTGGCCCTGCACGAACGGCAGCCCGGTAACCTCGGCGTCGTTGCCGACGTAGACCTGGTCGAACACCAGCGCCCCGGCACCGAAGCTGACGTAGTTGCCCTGCTGCGCCGCCGCCGGCAGGGCGGCAGCGGCCAGCAGCGATGCGGCAAGGAAGCGGCGGATGCTCATGGGGACTCCGTGCCGGGCGGTTGCGCGGCGGCGATCAGGAAATGCTGGCGGTAGTAGCGCAGTTCCGCGATGGAGTCGCGCACGTCGTCCAGCGCCAGATGGGTCGAGGACTTCACGAAGCCCTTGGAGATGGCGGGCGTCCAGCGCGAGCACAGCTCCTTGAGCGTGCTGACGTCGAGGTTGCGGTAGTGGAAATGCTTCTCCAGCCGCGGCATCCAGCGCGCCAGGAAACGGCGGTCCTGGCAGATCGAGTTGCCGCACATCGGCGACTTGCCGGCGGGTACCCACTGCGAAAGGAAGTCCAGGGTCATCGCTTCTGCCGCGGCATCGTCCACCAGGCTGTCGCGCACGCGCTGGGTCAGGCCGGAGCCGCCGTGCTGGCGGGTGTTCCAGTCGTCCATCGCGGCCAGTTCCTCGTCGCTCTGCTTCACCGCGATGACGGGCCCTTCGGCCAGCACATTGAGGTTCTGGTCGGTGACGATGGTGGCGATCTCGATGATGCGGTGGCGCTCGGGCACCAGGCCCGTCATCTCGAGGTCGATCCAGATCAGGTTGGAAGCGTGGGCGGGCATTTGAGGGGGCAGTTTAGGCGATAATCCCGAATCTTAATCTACGGGAGCCCGGCCATGTCCGACCTCGCCTCCAAGCGCTGCGTGGCCTGCGAAGGTGATGCCAAGGCGCTGGACCTTGCAGCCTGCATGAAGCTCAAGGAGCAGTTGCCGGAACGCTGGCGCCTGCTGCGCGAGGGCAGGATGCTCAGCGCGGAATTCACCTTCCGCACCTATTACCAGACCACCGCCTTCGTCAATGCCGTGGCCTGGATCGCGCATTCCGAGAATCACCACCCGGACATCGACTTCAGCTACAAGGTCGCCAAGGTCAGCTGGTGGACCCATGCGGTCAACGGCCTCACCGAGAACGACTTCATCTGCGCGGCGAAGGTGGAAAAGCTGCTGGCTGACTAGGCGGGCCCGCAGGAGCGGCCGCGGGCCGCGATCCTGTGTGCCGCGGCCGACGGCCGCTCCTACAAAAAGCAGGAATCAGACCGGCGTCCGCCCGCTCAGCGCATGCGCCAGCGTGCCGCCGTCCACGTATTCCAGCTCGCCGCCCATCGGTACGCCGTGGGCGATGCGGGTCACTTTGATGCCCTGCCCCCGCGCCATCTCCGCCAGGTAGTAGGCGGTGGCCTCTCCCTCGACGGTGGGATTGGTGGCGATGATCATTTCCTGCACCTCGCCCGCGGCCAGCTGCGCCTGCAGCCGGTCCAGGCCCAGTTCCTCGGGGCCGATGCCGTCCAGGGGCGACAGGCGGCCCATCAGCACGAAGTAGCGCCCGCGGTACGAGGTACCGCCCTCGATCGCCATCAGGTCGGCCGGGGACTCGACCACGCAGAGCTGGCCGGCGGCCGTGCGCGAGGGCGAGCAGTAGCGGCAGCTCTCGCCCTCGTCGCAGAACATGCGGCAGCTGGAACAGCGTCCGATGCCGCCGAGGGCCTCCACCAGGGTCTCGCCCAGAAGCTGCGCCCCCTGTCGGTCGCGGTCCAGCAGGTGGAAAGCCATGCGCTGCGCCGACTTGGGACCGACGCCCGGGAGGCGGCGCAGGGCCTCGATCAGGCGGCTGAGACGGGGAGAATAGGCGGACATGGCGGGATTTTACCCCGCCATGCGCATCGCCAGCGCAACGGCGCTCAGGCGACCAGGGCCGGGGCGTCCGTCCTCGGTTCCGTCTGCCCGGCCGAGCTCAGGCGGTTGCTGCCGTCCGCCGTCGCGAAGGCCGTGCCGAAGCTTTCGTTCTCGCTGACCGCATCGATGGTGTCCACGTACCAGAACTCGCCGGTCACCTTCTCCGGCACGATGTCCAGCAGCAGGTAGCCCTTGCGTGCCACGTCCACGTACTTCATGTGGGGATTCAGCAGGCGCAGCGCCCCGGCGATCGGGTTCAGCGGTTCCAGCCCCGGAGAGGTCACCGAGGTGCAGACGAACTCCACCGCGCGCGAACCCTCGCCGGTCAATCCGTTGTAGACCAGCGGGTTGTTGGGGTCCTCGGAAATGTCCATGGCCCAGGAGCTGTGGATGTCGCCGGTCAGGACCACCACGTTGTCCAGGTCCAGGCCCGAGATCAGGTCGAGCACGCGCTGGCGCTCGGCGCGGTAGCCGTCCCACTGGTCGGTGTTGATGATCAGGCCGCCCGTGCTGACCAGGGGCAGCCCCTGCAGCAGGGCCTGCAACTGCTCGACCGGGATGTTGGTCACCAGCGACAGCTCCGGCAGGCCCACGCGCAGCTGGCCGAACATCACCTGCTGGCCGAGGAACTTCCACTTCACGCCGCCGGCCGCGGCCAGCGTGGTGGCCAGGAAGTTGCGCTGCGGCTCGCCGATCAGCTGACGGCCCTGGTCGTTGATGCTGCCGGCGTCCAGCATCGAGGCCTGCAGATCGCGGCCGATCAGGCGCGTGTCCAGCATCGTGAACTCCGCCAGGTCGCCGTAGCGGAAGCTGCGGTAGATGCGCTCCGGGTTGGCCAGGTCCGGCGTGCGGATCGGCATCCACTCGTGGTAGGCCTGGATCGCCCAAGCCTTGCGCAGCGCCCACTCGCCCTCCTCGCCTTCGCTATGGTTGTTGGCTCCGTCGCGCCAGCTGTTGTCGGCGGTCTCGTGGTCGTCCCAGACCGCGATGAAGGGATGCTGCCGGTGCACCGCCTGCACGTCCGCCTCGCGCTTGTAGTAGGCATGGCGCGTGCGGTAGTCGGACAGCGTCAGGATCTCGTGGTCGGGTTCGTAGGGACGCGCGTCGCCATACTCGCCGCTGCCATACTCGTAGATGTAGTCACCCAGGTGCAGCACCACGTCCAGGTCGGCGCGCTGCGCCAGCTTGCGGTAGGCATTGAAGTAGCCGTGGGCGTAGCTGGAGCAGGACACCACACCGACGCGCAGGCGCTCCACCGCGCCCGCGGGCGCGGTGCGCGTGCGCCCCGAAGGCGAGACCTGTCCGCCGGCGCGGAAGCGGTAGTAGTAGGTGGTGGCGGGCTGCAGGCCGGTGGCGTCCACCTTGACGGTGTAGTCGCGCGCCGCGTCGGTGGTGAAGCTGCCGCGCTGCACGATATGCCGGAACTCCGGGTCGGAGGCCACTTCGTAGCCCACCGGCACGCGCTCCGCGGCCGAACTGACGCGGGTCCAGAGGATCACTCGGTCCGTCAGCGGGTCGCCGCTGGCGATGCCGTGCAGGAACTGCGCGTCGCCGCCGCTCCCCATGGGATCGGAGCTGCCGCAGCCCGGCAGAAGGGGCAGCGCGCCGAAGGCGGCCGCACCGCCGGCGCGGCGCAGGAAGTCGCGGCGGCTGAGGCCGCTCTTGCGGCGGGTGGAACGACGACGTGGTCCGGACATGCGATTTTCCCCAGTACGAAATGCAGAATCAAAGAATTCACGACAGGCAGCGGGCCCCGCTCTGGCGGCGGATGACCGGCAGATCAGGCGTTCCTGAAGAACGGCCCGGTGATCTCGAACGTAACCCCTCGCTTGCCCCCGCGCGAAGGACCACGCTGCGAGCTGAAGTATAGGCGCGAGCCATCCGGCGAGAAGGCGGGGCCGGCGATCTCGGAGTCGGCGTGCTCGACCTGGCACAGCGGATAGGCCCGCTCCGGAGTCACCACCACCAGCTCCATGTTGCCGCCGTCCTCGGCTACCAGCACATCGCCGAACTGGCTGACGGTGATGTTGTCGACACCGGTCAGCGGGCGCTCCGGATACCAGTCGTCGTCATAGACCAGGTCCAGGGTATCGGCGCGCAGGTCATGGCACCACACGCAGTTGTCGCCCTTGCTGGTGAAGTACATCAGGCCGGCGTGGTACCAGATGCCCTCGCCGCCGTTGAAACGCGTGGCCGCCGCCACCTGGTTGCGGGTTTCGGGATCCTGGAAGCTGCCGGAACTGTAGCGGGGCTGCGGCATCGGCACGGCATGCCAGCGCAGGGCGCGGGTGCGCCTGGGATCGTCGCCGATGGCCTGCAGCACCTCCAGCGCGCCGCCGGCACTCCAGTCCGGGCGTCCCGAGGCCGTGCCGGCGGGGCGGAAGCGGTAGAAGCAGCCGTCGCCGCGGTCCTCGGTCAGGTACAGGTAGCCGGTCTGCGGGTCCACCGCCACGGCCTCGTGGTTGAAGCGGCCCAGCACCGGCACGCGCTGCGCCTCGGCGACGCCGCTGGGGTCGCATTCGTAGACCCAGCCGTCGACCACTTCCTCGCAGGACAGCCAGGTGCCCCAGGGCGTGAGCCCCCCGGCGCAGTTGTTGCGCGTGTTGCGCAGGATCGGATACGCCGAGCTCAGCGTGCCGTCGGCGGCGAAGCGCAGGGCGCCGACCCCGCCGTTGCCGCCGGAGGGCAGCAGCAGGTTGAAGCCCGCTTCCTCGCTGTTGGAAACATAGACCCAGCCGCCGTCCGGCATCGCGAAGCAGGCGCCGCCGTCCGGGTCCACGTGCCAGCGGTAGCTGCTGCCGGCTGCCGGCGGCTCGCCCTGCACCGCCACGATGCGGGAGCGGAACCCGGCCGGCAGGCGGACGCCGTTGGCATCCGCCGCGCCCAGGGGGCCGATGCGGTCGAGGTTGCTGACGCGTCCGCCCACCGGGCCGGTGCCGCCGCCGCGGGCATTGCTGGAACCGCCGCAGGCCGCCAGGAGCGGGCCCAGCGCCAGGGCGCCGGAGCCGAGGAACAGCTGCCGCAGGAAATCGCGCCGGTCCATGTCCAGGCTCCTTAGGGGCAAACGCCGCCGGGGCAGGCCGAGAACGGCAGGGTCACCTCGAAGGTGATGCCGCTGCCGGCGCGCCCCAGGCGGCCGCTGCGCTGCGCGCTGAAGTAAAGGCGCCGGCCATCCGGCGAGAAGGCCGGACCGGTGATCTCGGAGTCGGTGTCGGGCACGCCATCGGCATTGGTCACCTGCAGCAGCGGCAGCACACGGCGGTCCGGCAGGATCACACAGACCTGCATGTCGCCGCCATCCTCGGCCACCAGCACGTCGCCATGCTCGCTGACCGTGAGGTTGTCGACGCCGCTGAGGATCTTGTCCTCCCCGGTGGCCTTGTTGAAGTCATAGATGGCTTCGAGCGTCTGGGCGCGGGTGTCGTAGCACCAGATGCGGTTGTCGCCCTTGGTCGAGAAGTAGACCAGGCCCTTGAAGTACCAGAGGCCCTCGCCGCCCTTGAAGGGCGTGCCCGGGGCCGCGTCGCCGAGACGGCTGCGCACGCCGGACTGGGCCTCGCCCGGATCCACCGCGTCCTCCCAGATCACCGCCCGCGGGCGGCTCAGGTCGAAACCCTCGGGCGGGTACTGGCTGGCGCCCAGCTCGGAGAACCGCAGCACCTGCAGCCTGCCTTCCTGCAGCGCGGGACGCTCCGCCCCGGCCGGCCAGTCCGCCGCCGTCGGGACCACCCGGTAGAAGCGGCCTTCGCCGGTGTCCTCGGTGAGGAACAGCTGGCGGCGCTCCGGGTCCACCGCCACCGCCTCGTGCTTGAAGATGCCCAGCACCGGCCGCGCCGTGCCGTTGCCGGATTTCTGGGGGTCGCATTCATGGACCCGGCCGCTGTCGGTCTCCTCGCAGGACAGCCAGGTGCCCCAGGGGGTCTTGCCGCCGGCGCAGTTGGCACTGGTGAAGTTGAGGATGCGGTAGGAATCGACGATCCCGCCCTGCGCATCGAACTTCACGGCGCCGACGCCGCCCAGCAGCGGGAACTCGGAATTGGAGGTGTAGACCCAGCCGCCCTCCGGGGTCGGGAAGGTGGCGCCGCCGTCGGGGAAGATATGCCAGAGATTCAGGCTGCCGGAAACCGGCTGGCCGGACACGGCGATCACGCGGGAGCTGAAGCCGGCCGGCAGGCGCAGGCCGTTCTCGTCCGGTGCCCCCAGTGGACCGATGCCGGCGAACCGGCTCTCGCCCGGGACTCCCCCGTCCCCCGGCGAATCGCTGCTGCCGCAGCCCGCCAGTCCCAGGGCCCCGGCGGCACCGGCGGTCCAGAAGGCGGTGCGCAGGAACTCTCGGCGCGACACCGGGCCAAGGGCCGGCGCGATCAGGCGGGTCATCGTGAAACTCTCCAGGAAACAGGGGCTTGGGGGAGGCTGCTGTCCCGCGGAGAGTATGTCAGCCGGATGACGGGCGAATGACAGGAAGCTGCTTTTGAGCTGTTTTTCCTAGAACGTCGGCTTACGCAGGTTCTTCTCCTGCATCACCATCGTGGCGATCTCCTCGATCGACATGTTGGCCGAGTTCAGGAACGGCACCTGTGCCCGGCGGTACAACTGCTCGGCCTGGCGCAGTTCGTAGGCGCACTGGGCCAGGGAGGCATACTTGGAGCCCGGCCGGCGTTCGCTGCGGATCTGCGACAGGCGCTCCGGTTCCGAAGTCAGGCCGAAACACTTGTTCTCCAGGCCGCGCAGGCTGCTGGGCAGCTTCTGCTGCTCCAGGTCGTCCTCGGTCAGCGGAAAGTTGGTGGCGAACAGGCCATGCTGCAGGGCCAGGTAGAGGCTGGTGGGGGTCTTGCCGCAGCGCGAGGGGGCAATCAGGATCACGTCCGCACGGGCCAGGTCGCGGGTGGACTGCCCGTCATCGTGCTCCATGGCGTAATTCATCGCCGAAATGCGGGAATTGTACTTCTGCTGGTTGGCCATGCCGTGGGCGCGGCCCTGGGCATGGGTGGAGGCTACCCCCAGCTCCAGTTCGATGGTGTGGATCATCAGATCGAACAAATCCAGGAAAAGCGCGTCCGCGGTGCGTAAAATAGCGCGCACCTCGTCGTTGACCGTGGTGCTGAAGATCAGCGGCCGCAGGCCGGCGTCCTTGGCGATGAAGTTGATGAAGTCCAGCGTGCTGCGCGCCTTCTCGGGCGAGTTCACGAAGGGCAGCGTGGTGGTCTTGAATTCCACCGCCTCGAACTGGGTCAGCAGGGTATGGCCCAGGGTCTCGGCAGTGATGCCGGTGCCGTCGGAAACGAAGAATACGTGGCGCAGCGGCGTCATGTCGTTGAGTTTCAACAGTTTGTGTGGTTCTGCCACTTATAAACCATAACGTGCGGTCTCCGCACGCCCCCAGCTACGCAACAGGAAAGAACGTGAGCCAAAACGTCCTCTGGTACTCCGAACTCGGCATGCATGACGTCGAGATTGTGGGCGGCAAGAATGCCTCCCTCGGCGAAATGATCCGCAACCTGGCCGCCAGCGGCGTCAAGGTGCCCAACGGCTTCGCCACCACCGCCGCCGCCTATCGCGAGTTCCTGTCCCATGAGGGCCTGGCCGGCCGCATCAACGAGATGCTGGGCAAGCTGGACGTGGACGACGTGGTCGAACTGGCCCGGGTCGGCAAGGCCATCCGCGAGGCCTGCATCAAGGCGCCCTTCCCTGCCGCCCTGGAGAAGGAGATCCGCGACGCCTACGGCAAGCTGCTGGCCGAATCCACCGCCGAGATCTCGGTGGCCGTGCGCTCCTCCGCCACCGCCGAGGACCTGCCGGACGCCTCCTTCGCCGGCCAGCAGGAGACCTTCCTGAATGTCCAGGGCATCGACAACGTCCTGCACGCCATCAAGGAAGTCTTCGCCTCCCTGTTCAACGACCGCGCCATCGCCTATCGCGTGCACCACAACTTCGAGCATGCCGCCGTCGCCCTGTCCGCCGGCGTGCAGCGCATGGTGCGCTCCGACAAGGGCGCCTCGGGCGTGATGTTCACCATGGACACCGAGTCCGGCTTCCGTGAGGCCGTATTCATCACCTCTTCCTACGGCCTCGGCGAGGCCGTGGTCCAGGGCGCCGTCAACCCGGACGAGTTCTACGCCTACAAGCCCAACCTGCGCGCCGGCCGCCCGGCGGTGCTCAAGCGCGGCCTCGGCGAGAAGGCCAAGAAGATGGTCTACTCGGCCGACCGCAAGCTCGGCCGCACGGTCGAGTTCACGCCGGTATCCACCGAGGAACGCAACCGCTTCAGCCTGAATGACGCCGAGATCGAGGCGCTGGCCAGGCAGGCCCTGATCATCGAGGACCACTACGGCCGCCCGATGGACATCGAGTGGGGCAAGGACGGCATCGACGGCCAGCTCTACATCCTGCAGGCCCGGCCGGAGACCGTGCAGTCTCGCGCCGCCGCCAACACGCTGCGCCGCTACAAGCTCAAGGGCAAGGGCGAGCTGCTCAGCAGCGGCCGCGCCATCGGCCAGAAGATCGGTGCCGGCAAGGTGCGCATCCTCAACTCCATCGCCGAGATGACCCGCGTGCAGCCGGGCGACGTGCTGGTCACCGACATGACCGATCCCGACTGGGAGCCGATCATGAAGCGCGCCAGCGCCATCGTGACCAATCGCGGCGGCCGCACCTGCCACGCCGCGATCATCGCGCGCGAGCTCGGCATTCCCGCCGTGGTCGGCTGCGGTGACGCCACCGAAAAGCTCAAGGACGGGGCGGAAGTGACCGTATCCTGCGCCGAGGGCGACACCGGCAACGTCTACGCCGGCCACATCGACTTCGCCGTCGACGAGATCGCGCTGGACAAGATGCCGGACATCCCGGTCAAGATCATGATGAACGTCGGCACGCCGGAGCAGGCCTTCGACTTCGCCTCGCTGCCGCACAGGGGCGTGGGCCTGGCCCGCCTGGAGTTCATCATCAACCGCCAGATCGGCATCCATCCCCAGGCCCTGCTGGAGCTCGACGCCCAGGCGCCGGAAGTGCGCCGCATCATCGATCCGATGATCGCGCCCTACGGCAACCCGGTGGACTACTTCGTCAAGCGCCTTGCCGAGGGCATCGCCACCATCGGCGCCGCCTTCGCCCCGGAACCGGTGATCGTGCGCCTGTCGGACTTCAAGTCCAACGAATACGCCAACCTCGTCGGCGGCCGCCGCTACGAGCCGCACGAAGAGAACCCGATGCTGGGCTTCCGCGGCGCCTCGCGCTACATCAGCGAGTCCTTCCGCCCCTGCTTCGAGCTGGAGTGCAAGGCGCTGAAGTACGTGCGCGACGAGATGGGCCTGACCAACATCAAGATCATGGTGCCCTTCGTGCGCACGCTGGACGAGGCCCGCCAGGTCGGCGAGATCCTCAAGGCCAACGGCCTGGAGCGCGGCAAGAACGGCCTGCAGCTGATCATGATGTGCGAGCTGCCGAGCAATGCCGTGCTGGCCGAGCAGTTCCTCGAGTACTTCGACGGCTTCTCCATCGGCTCCAACGACATGACCCAGCTGACCCTGGGCCTGGACCGCGACTCGGGCCTGATCGCCCACCTGTTCGACGAGCGCAACGAGGCGGTCAAGGCGATGCTGAGCATGGCCATCGCCGCCTGCCGCAAGCAGAACAAGTACATCGGCATCTGCGGCCAGGGCCCCTCGGACCACCCGGAGCTGGCGCAGTGGCTGCTCGACCAGAAGATCGAGTCCATGTCGCTCAACCCGGACACCGTGGTCGAGACCTGGCTGTATCTGGCCGGACAGAAGGCCGCCTGATGCGGGCTCTTGCCAGCCTGCTGCTGGGCCTGTGCCTGGCGGTTTCGTCTTCGGCCTGCCGCGCGGAGGCGCCGCCCGCGAAGGCGGCCGCCCCGTTCGACTACTGGATTCTGGCGCTGTCGTGGTCGCCGGAGTACTGCGCCTCCGCCAAGGGCAACGGCGAGCAGCAGTGCGAACGCTCCTACCAGTTCGTGGTGCACGGCCTCTGGCCGCAGTACGAGATCGGCTACCCGCGCGACTGCCAGCGCGTGGACCGCGTGCCGTCCAGCCTGGTCGAACGCATGCTGCCGCTGATGCCCAGCGAGCGCCTGATCGACCATGAATGGCGCAAGCACGGCGCCTGCAGCGGCCTGGACGTGAAGGAGTATTTCCTGCAGACCGAACGGGCCCGCCGCCGCCTGGTGATCCCGGACGCCTATGCCTCGCCGCAGAAGCCGATCAGCACCACCGTGGCCGAGATCGAGCGCAACTTCATCAAGGCCAACCCCGGACTGAGTGCCGAAGGCATCGCGCTGGGCTGCAAGAGCCGCTGGCTCAGCGAAGTGCGCATCTGCCTGAACCAGGAGTTCGGCTTCCGCGACTGCGGCCGCGATGTCAGCGACCGCTGCCGCGGCAGCGTCAGCATCCGCCCGAGCAATCCGGGACGCCGCTGAGCTTCTTCCTTCCGCCCGGGGTCGGCCCGGGCGGAAGCTTCATTTCAGCCAGCTCAGGCCCTGCCGCACCTGCTCGCGCGCATCGCGTTCGATGATCTCGCCGTGGGCCAGCACCAGGCGCTCGAAGGGCCACTGCAGCAGGCGGTCGATGCAGGCGCGCGCCTTGCGGCGCTGGACGTAGACCATCCGCAGCAGCGGATGCCAGCCGACGTTGCCGAGCAGCCCGCCCAGCTTCAGGTACCAGCGCGTCGGCGCGTGGGACGCGTCCTTGAAGTTCTCCACCAGGTCCGCGGCGATCAGCGTGCGCGTCGCCCGGTGATAGAACACCGTCTCGCCCAGCAGGCAGCCCTCGATCGTGAGCAGCTCGAAATCCGCCGCCCAGTCTGCGTGGGGCGTCTCGGTCAGCACCGCCTTGAACGGCAGGTCGGCGCGCTTGCGATGCAGCTTGGCGGGACCGTGCAGGATCGCCTGCGGCCAAGCCACGGCCGCCTGGCCGGCGTAGAGATGATGGAACAGGTTGGGGCAGACGATGTGCCGCACCGGACCCAGCGCGTCGATCTCGGCGCGCAGTTCCGGGGTGACCGGAACCGGCGAGTGCAGCAGCAGTCCGCCGCCGGACAGGCGCACCACCGTCATGCGCGTGCCGATGTGGAAGGCGATGAAGATCTGCGGGGCGGCAGCGCACCAGATGCCTTCCGCCACCGGGGTCAATAGGCTCACTCGTCTCTCCCCTGTCGTTTGCGGCAGCTTACGACAAGACTGACCCCTTTTGATCGTCCGGGCCTACGCCGCCGGCCGGTCCAGCCAGACTTCCAGGCCCTGGGCATTGAGTTCGGTGTCGAAGGCCAGCAGCTCGCGCACCTGGGCCTCCGGCATCGCGTTGCCGAGCTTCCTCAGCGCCGCCAGCGCGTCCTGGTTGAGGGCCTCCAGCAGCGCCTCGTGGCGCTGCGGCGCCGTCCGCAGCGGCGTCGCCAGGGCGACGTAGCGATGCAGCCCCTCGCGCAGGTCCGCGGCCAGCTTGGTCACGTTCTCCACGACGCTGAAATGCGTCAGGAACATGCGCTCCGGCTCGAAGGAGAGATAACGGTCCAGCGTTCCGAGCCAGGCCTCCGGCTCGAACTGCACCGGGGTGGTGGTCGGGAACAGGTACGGGCCGCCGGGGCCGTCGAAATCGCGGTAGGACAGGCCGAAGGTGTCGCCGGTGAAGAAGCCGCGGCTGCTCGCATCCCAGATGCTGAAATGGTGCCGTGCGTGGCCCGGCGTGTCGATGAAGCGCAGCTCGGAACGGCCCAGCGGCAGCACATGGTCGTCACCCGCCACGATCACGCGCGCCTCGGGGATCGCCGCGATCTCGCCGTACATCTGCGCCACCGCCGCCTTGCCGTAGACCGCTTCGGCGCCGGCGATCAGCTTGGAGGGATCGATCAGGTGGCGCGCCCCGCGCGGATGCGCCACCAGCTTCGCCGCCGGCAGTTCGCGCATCAGCACGCCGGCACCGCCGGCATGGTCCAGGTGCACATGGGTGGGAATGACGTAGCGGACCTGCTCACGCGCGATTCCGCGCTCCGCCAGCAAGGCCAGCAGGCGCGGCACGCCGTGGGCGGTGCCGGCCTCGACGAAGGCGTATTCGCCGTCGCGGCCGAGCAGGTAGCAGCAGGCCAGGCCCGGGCGCTCCTGGAGGGTGTCGATGCAGGTGATGCCCCAGCCCAGGTCGTGGGCCGGGGGAAGTGCCGTGGCATTCATGGCTTCGTCCGGAGAGCTATTTCTCCGTATTGTCGCCGCCCTGCCCCTGCGTCTGCCAGCCGCCGCCCAGCGAGCGGTACAGCTGCACCAGCGACAGCTGCGCGTCCAGCCGCGCCGCGTCATGCGACAGCTCGGCATTGAACAGGTCGCGGTCGGCGCTGATCACGTCGAAGTAGGACGAATAGCCCTGCTTGTAGCGTGCCTTGGAGATGTCCACGGCGCGGCGCAGCGCGTCCACCTGCTTCTGCTGCGCGTCCAGCACCTGCTGCGATTTTTCGCGCGCCACCAGGCTGTCCGCCACCTCGCGGAAGGCGTTGCGGACGGTCTTCTCGTAGCCCAGCAGGGCCTCGCGCTTGCGTGCGTCCGCCAGGTCCACCTGGTAGAGGTTGCGCTCGGCATTGAGCAGCGGCTGCAGCAGACCCACGCCCACCGACCAGTTCTCCGCCCCCGCGCTGAACAGGTCGGAGACATTGCTGCTGAGCACGCCGTAGCTGCCGGTCAGCGACAGCGTCGGGAACAGCGCCGCCTTGGCGGCACCGATGCGCGCATTGGCCGCGACCAGCGACTGCTCGGACTGCAGCACATCCGGGCGCCGTTCCAGCAGCCGCGACGGCAAGCCCGCCGGGGTTTCCGGCATCGGCGGCGCGGCGGCGTCGGAGATGCTGCGCGGGATGTCCGCCGGGTTGCCGCCGAGCAGCAGCGACAACTGGTTCTCGGTCTGCGCCACGCTGCGCTCCAGCGCCGGCAGGTTGGCCTGCGCCGTGGCGAGCTGCGCCTCGGCGCTGGACACGTCCAGGCCGCTGACCACGCCGCGCTCGTACTGTGCGCGCGTCAGCTTCAGGAACTCCTCGCGCGTCGCCACGGTGCGGCGCGTGATGTCGAGCCGTCGGTCGTAGGACTGCAGGCTGAAGTAGGCCGTGGCGATGTCCGCCACCAGGCTGTTGGCGACGCCGCGCTGGGCGTACTCGCTGGCCAGCAGGTCGGCTCGGGCGGCCTCGTTGAGGCGGCGCAGCCGGCCCCAGAGGTCCAGCTCCCACGACAAGGCCACCGCGGCCGTCCCCTGCTCGCCCAGGCGTTCAGCGCCGGGAGCTACCGAGGACTCCGACAGCTTGCGCCGCGCCGCCGAACCGCTGGCGTCGACCTGGGGCAGCTGCTGCAGGCGGCTGACGCCAGCCGCGGCGCGCGCCTGTTCGACGCGCGCGGCGGCGATGCGCAGGTCCAGGTTGCGTTCCAGGCCCTGGCGCAGCAGGGTGCTCAGCGCCGGATCCTGGTAGATCTCCCACCAGCCGAGGTCGCCGTAGGACGCCTGCGTGCCCGCGGCATCGCCGCGGATGCGCTCCGGGGTCTCGATGCCGGGACGCCGGTAGTCGGGACCGAGGGCACAGGCGCTCAGCAGCGCCGCGGCGGCCAGGCTGCCGAGGAGCAAGCCGGTGGGGCGGAATACGGTCTTCATGCCGTCTCTCCTTCTTCATGGCCGCTCGGCGGCTCGGACTTGCGCGGGCGGCCGAAGCGCTCGGCCATGCCCTGCAGCAGCACGTAGAACAGGGGCACCATGAAGATGCCCAAAAGCGTCGCCGCCAGCATGCCGAACACCACCACGGTCCCCAGCACCATGCGCGCACCGGCACCGGCGCCGGTGGCGACGACCAGCGGCACCGCGCCGAGGATGAACGCGAAGGAGGTCATCAGGATCGGCCGCAGTCGCAGGCGGGCGCCCTCGATGGCGGCCTCCACCAGTTCCATGCCGCGTTCGTGAGACAGCTTGGCGAACTCCACGATCAGGATCGCGTTCTTCGCCGCCAGGCCGATCAGCATCACCAGGCCGATCTGCGCGTAGATGTCGTTGGACATGCCGCGCCAGGCCAGCGCCGCGAAGGCGCCGAACACCGCGAAGGGAATGCCCAGCAGCACCGCGAACGGCACGATCCAGCTTTCGTACTGCGCCGCCAGCACCAGGAACACGAAGATCATCGCCGCGGCGAAGATGTACGGCGCCTGGCCGCTGGACTTCTTCTCCTGGTAGGTGGCGCCGCTCCACTCGAAGGCATAACCCGCCGGCAGATCGGCCGCCAGTTCCTCCATCGCCCGGATCGCATCGCCCGAGCTGTAGCCCGGCGCCGCCGAGCCCTGGATGGTGACGGCGCGAAACACGTTGAAGCGCTCGATGTAGTCGGGACCCGACTTGCCGCGGATCTGCACCACCGTGGACAGCGGCACCATCGCGCCCTGGTCGGTGCGCACGTACAGGTGGTTCACCGCATCCGGGGTGGCGCGCGCCAGCCCTTCGGCCTGCGCGGTGACACGGTAGGTGCGCCCGAACAGGTTGAAGTCGTTGATGTAGCTGCCGCCCAGGAAGGTCTGCAACGAACCGAAGATGTCGGACAGCGGCACGCCCAGGGTCTTGGCCTGCTCGCGGTCCACCACGTATTCCACCTGCGGCGTGGTCGGATTGAAGTTGGTGAACACGCGCTGCAGGTCCGGGCGCTGGTTCGCGCGCTCGATCAGATCCTTCATCACGCCGACGAAGCGTTCCATGCTGCCGCCGCTGCGGTCTTCCAGGACGAACTCGAAGCCGCCGGCCTGGCCGATGCCGGGAATCGACGGCGGATTGAGCACCAGGAAATTGGCCTCCCGGATTCCCGCGGTCTCCTTCATCAGGCGACCCTGTATCTCCTGCGCGCTCTCGCCCGCTCCACGTTCATGCCAGGGCTTCAGCGCCACGAAGACGGTAGCCGCCGACGACTGCGTGATGCCCGCCAGCAGGCTGAAGCCGCTGATCGCCACGGTGTTCTGGATCGCCGGAATCTGCGCGGTGATCTCGCGATACTTCTTGATCACCTCGTCGGTGCGCTGCAGCGAGGCCGCCGGCGGCAGCGAGATGGAGGTGATCAGGTAGCCCTGGTCTTCATCCGGCAGGAAGCCGCCGGGCCGCTTGGCGACCAGATAGGCGGCCGCGGCCACCAGCACCCCGAACACCAGCAGGCTGACCGCGCTGCGGCGGATCGCGCGGCGCACGGTCGCGGTGTAGCGCTGCGTGGCGCGCTCGAAGCCCCGGTTGAAGGCACCGAAGAAGCGGCCGACCGGCCCGCCCCAGTGCGACTCGGCGCTGGGCTTGAGCAGCAGTGCGCAGAGCGCCGGCGTGAAGGTCAGCGCCACCAGCGCCGAGATCAGCACCGACACCGACAGCGTCAGCGCGAATTGCCGGTAGAACTGTCCGGTCAGGCCCGGCAGGAAGGACACCGGCACGAACACCGCGCTCAGCACCAGGGCGATGGCGATCACCGGCCCGGACACGTCGCGCATCGCCTGCAGCGTCGCCTCGCGTGCCGACAGGCCGTGCGAGTCCATCTTCTCCATCACCGCCTCGACCACGACGATGGCGTCGTCCACCACCAGGCCGATCGCCAGCACCAGGGCCAGCAGGGTCAGGGTATTGATCGAGAAGCCCATCGCCACGAAGGCGCTGAAGGCGCCGACGATCGACACCGGCACCGCCAGCATCGGGATCAGCGTCGCGCGCCAACTCTCCAGGAACAGGAACACCACCGCCAGCACCAGGATCGCGGCTACCACCAAGGTGTGCTCCACCTCGTAGACCGACTCCGACACGAACAGCGTGGTGTCGAAGGGGATCGAGTACTCGATGCCCTCGGGGAAGCTGTGCGACAGCTCGTCCATGGTCTTGCGCACGCCCTTGGCGACGTCGAGCGCGTTGGCGTCCGGCAGCTGGTAGATGCCGATGTTGGCCACCGGCTCGCCGTTGAGCCGGCTGGAGCGGGTATAGTCGGTGGCGGCCAGTTCGACGCGGGCGATGTCCTTGAGCTGCACGATCGAGCCGTCATTGCGGGCGCGCACCACCACGTTCTCATAGTCGGCGGGATCGCTGAGGCGGCCGCGCACGCTCACGGCGTACTGCTTCTCCTGCCCCGGCGGCGCGGGCTCGGCGCCGACGGTGCCGGCCGGCGCCACAACGTTCTGCTCGTTCAGCACCCTGGACACGTCTTGCGTGGTCACGCCCAGGCGGGCCATCTTCTCCGGGTCCAGCCAGATGCGCATGCCGTAGTCGCGGCCGCCCAGCACGACCACCTGACCCACGCCGGGGATGCGCGCCAGCGCGTCGTAGACATTCAGCGTGGCGTAGTTGCTGAGGAACAGGTAGTCGTACTTCGGGTCGGTGGCCCGGATCGCCACCAGCAGCAGGATCTGCGGCTGGCGCTTGGTCACCGTGACGCCCTGGCGCACCACCTCCTGCGGCAGCTGGCGCTGCGCGATGGCCACCTTGTTCTGCACCTCGACCGCCGCGATGTCCTGGTCGGTGCCGATGTCGAAGGTGATGTTGAGGCTGTACGAGCCGTCGTTGCCGCTCTTGGAGCTCATGTAGAGCATGTTCGGCACGCCGTTGACCTGCTGCTCGATCGGCGCGGCCACGGACTGCTCCACGGTCGCCGCGTCGGCGCCCGGGAAGCTGGTGCTGACCACGATCGACGGCGGCGTGATCTGCGGATAGCGCGCAATGGGCAGCTGCGTCAGCGCGATGGCGCCGGCGATCGTGATGATGATCGACAGTACCGTCGCGAAGATCGGACGATTGATGAAGAACTCGCTCACGGCTGCGCCCCGGCCTTGGCCGGCACAGCGGCGGGCGCCTTGGCAGGCATGGCCGTCTCGGCCGGCGGCGCGTCCAGCGGCTGCGGCGCCAGCGGCATGCCCGGCTTGAGCTTCTGCGTGCCGTCCACCGCCACGGTCTCACCCGGCTTCAATCCCTCGGTCACGATCCAGTCCGTGCCGATGCGCGCACCCATGGTCACGTCGCGCTGTTCGGCCTTGTTGTCGGCGCCGACGATCCACAGCGAGGTGCGGCCCTGCAGTTCCTGCACCGCACGCTGCGGCACCAGCAGCGCATTGGGCACCTGGTCGGCCACCACCACCACGCGCGCGAACATGCCCGCCAGCAGCTGGCGGTCGGGATTCTCCACCTCGAGGCGGATCGGCAGCGTGCCGGTGGTCTCGTCCACCGCCGCATCGACGAAGTTGAGCTTCGCCTTCTGCGGATACCTCGAGCCGTCGGCGAGGATGATCTTGAACACGCCGTCGGTGCGCACCGGATCGCCGGCATGCAGGTGCAGGCGCCGCTGCAGCTCGATCATGCGACGCTCGCTGATGCTGAAGTTCACGTACATCGTGTCCGAGGCGTAGACCGTGGTCAGCAGCGAAGTGCTGGCGTTGATCAGGCCGCCCACGCGGATCTGCGTGCGCCCCATGATGCCGTCGATCGGCGAGGTGATGCGCGTGTAGTCGAGGTTGAGCTCGGCGGTCTTCACCGCCGCCTTCGCGGCTTCCACCGAAGCTCGGTTGGCGCTGTTGCGGGCCACCACCGAGTCCAGCTCCTGCTGGCTCACGGCATCGATCTCCGACAGCGGCTTCACGCGCGCCAGGTCGCGGCTGGACTGCTCGAGCCCCGCCTCCGCCTGCGCCAGCGCCGCCTTGGCCTGCGCCAGCGCCGCCACGAAGGGCTGCGGATCGACCTGGAACAGCACCTGTCCGCGCTTCACCAACTGGCCTTCGAGCGCGGACTGCTTCTCCAGCAGGCCACCCACGCGCGAGCGGATCTCCACGGTGTTGGAGGCCTCCACCTTGGCGACGTACTCGGTGGTGACGGTCGCCGGTTGCGGCATGACCTTGATCACCCCGACCGAGGCCGGCTTGGGCCCGGAGTCCTCCGGCTTCTTGGCGCAGCCGGAGAGCACGGCGATCAACACCAGGACGATCAGGGAGGGATGCATTGCAGCCTTGGACATTGTTGTTCTCCTGCACGATCACAGCGCCGGAAGCCGCCATGGGCTTACGATATAGCGGACGCAATGATTTGCGTGATGACAATTAAAGTAGCATGCTAACGATTAGCATGCAATAATGAAGCTGCGATGGCTGGAGGATGACATGAAGCCTGACGAGAGAATTTCCCCGTTGGTCCGCGACGTGTTCTGGACGGTGCGCGGCCTGCTGGACTCGCGCCTGGAGCCCATCGGGCTGTCCCAGGCCCGCTGGCAGCCGATCCTGGCCCTGCATCGCGCGCAGAAGCCCCTGACGCAGTCGGCCCTGGCCGCGGAACTGGGCATCGAATCCCCCACCCTGGTGCGCATGCTGGACCGCCTCAGCGCCGACGGCTGGCTGCAGCGCAAGTCCTGCCCCAATGACCGCCGCGCCTACCATGTGGTGCTGACCGACCGCGCCAAGGCCGCCTGCGCCGACATCGAGACCCAGGTCGCCATCCTGCGCCGCGAGCTCTATGGCGCCATCGACCCTCAGGAACTGGAAACCTGCGTCCGCGTCCTGGAGCAGATCCGGGAACGTGCCGGCAGCCTCCAGCCCCGCGCAACTGCCGCCTGACACCAGGGCGCGATCGCCGCTGCGGAAAATCGCGTCGAATGTGACGCAACCGTCATTCACGGCACGATTCGTGCTCCATATCCCGGTAAGCGGGTTGCCGATCCATCACAGTGCAGCCCGAAACGCTCTCCTCCAGAGAGGCGCCTGCCTCTCTCGCACCTTGCTCCCGCGCTCGCAAGACCGCGGGAGTTTTTTTGCGCTCAAAGAATGCGGCGCGCGGCAACCAGGCGGCGGCTCCAGCTTGGATTGAGCGGGGTCATCACGACCTTTCCCTCCCGGGGCGAGGCGTGAAGGATATGGCCGTTCTCCATGTAGATGGCAACGTGCAGGTTGCGGCCCTGCCAGCGGTAGAACAGCAGGTCGCCCTGGCGCAGCTCGGACAGCGGCACCGGCTCGCCGAGGAGAATCTGTTCCCGGGTGGTCCGCGGCAGATTCATGCCGATGGCGCCGTAGATGCGCTGCACCAGCAACGAGCAGTCCACCGCGGAACTCTTGCGGCTGCCCAACTTGTAGCGGGTGCCCAGCATCGACATGGCCCCCAGCATCACGCGCTGGGTTTCCAGCTTCTCCAGCAGGGGTGCCGGATTGCCGGGAGGCAACGGGTGCTGCACGGCGTACTCCAGGCGGCCACCGTGCTGGCGCTTGCCGTGCCCCTGGTGCTTGGCGGAGGCCAGCACCGCGGCCGGATGGCTGGCCATCGCCGCGCCCAGCGATAGCATCAGCGCCGCGGCGCGCCCACGGAGCAGGAGATGTCGCATGCGAGAGTCCTTTTTCAGGAAGGTTTTGCTCGACTGCATTTCGTCTCAAGGCTAGCCCCATGGACAGGAAATGACCAGTTCCTCGGGGGATTTTCGTCCTGCATCAAAAAGCTGCAAAAAACTCTTCCCAAAGCCTTAACGGTCTGTATAATGCGCGCCTCACCGAATGCGGTTGTTCGTGATTCGGGGCTATAGCTCAGCTGGGAGAGCGCTTGCATGGCATGCAAGAGGTCGTCGGTTCGATCCCGACTAGCTCCACCAAATTTACTGTCGGGGCGTTGTTTCTGACGAACCGGCGAATGTCCTGGCGACATTCAAGTTTTCTGCCTCGTCCCCATCGTCTAGAGGCCTAGGACACCACCCTTTCACGGTGATTACC
>Ga0255097_1000224_pt1 | contig 29444 bp, 30 predicted proteins | sample Colum_Atlam_RepB_2_FD_188436 | JGI IMG/M metagenome (GOLD analysis project Ga0255097, IMG submission 188436) | Freshwater microbial communities from Columbia River, Oregon, United States - Colum_Atlam_RepB_8d | ecosystem: Environmental > Aquatic > Freshwater > River | place: USA: Oregon...
AGCTTACACGGCGTCGAAGGCCGCGGTGATCCAGTCGGGACGGCCGTCGCCGTCGAAGGCGACGACGTCGAAGCGCACCGGACGATGGCCATGCTCCGGGTGGGATGCAAGATACATCTGCGTGGCCAGCACGATGCGCTGCTGCTTGCGCGCATCCACCGATTCGGCGGCGCTGCCGAAGCCCGGGTTGCTGCGGCTGCGCACTTCGATCACCGCCAGGGTGTCTCCGTCGCGCATCACCAGGTCCAGCTCGCCGCCGCGGCAGCGGTAGTTGCGCTGCAGCAGCTTGAGTCCGCGCGACTGCAGCAGGCGCAGCGCGCGATCCTCGGCCTCGCCGCCGTTCACGGCGCCGCGCCGACAGGCGCCGGCGGCGTCTCCAGCAGGCTCAGGCCCTCGGGGCGGATCTCGGCGCACTGCAGGCCGCGGCGGACCGCGCCGTTGCCGCCGACGCTGAGCAGGCCGGTCATGCCGGGCATGCGCGACAGCGATGCGCCCGGGTGCAGGGTGGAGGCGATGGCCTGTGCGTCGTAGCCGAAGGCGAACAGGCGCGGCTCGCGGCGCTGGCCGGCGAGATCGGCCGCCTCGGCACGCTCCGCCGCGTAGTCGCCGGGCGCGAGGATCCAGGGCATGTCGCAGAATCGCATGCCGGCGGTGTCATTGTCGGGCCGCCCGCCGTAGGCCGCAGCCGTGGTGTAGACCGGCAGGTTGCCGGCGTAATAGAAGCGCAGCATCGCGCCGATCAGGCGGGCGTCGATATTGCGGGCAACGACGAACACCATGTCCACGTCGGTGCGGCGGGTGCCGGCATCCTTCTGCGTGCGCAGCAGGTTGCGCACCGTGGCCGAGAAATCCTTCTGGTTGACCGGGTAGCGCGAGGTTTCCACCACCTGCCCGCCCAGCGCCTGGAAACGCTGGCGGAAGGCGGTGTAGGTGCGCTCGCCCCAGTCGGAGCCCGGCGTCAGCACGATGGCACGGCGCAGGCCCTGGCCGGCGGCATGCTCGGCCGCGGTACGCGCCTCGTCCTCGGGGGCGAGTCCGAACTGCAGGAAGCGCGGCGGCGCCGGCTGTGACTCGTCCAGGTAGTTCAGCGCCAGTACCGGCACGGCCGGGCTGCCCTGCTGCGCCATGGCGGCGACGCTCTCCTTGCGCAGCGGCCCCACCACCACGGCGGCACCGTCGCGCAGGGCCTGGGCATAGGCGCCCAGCGTGGCATCGGCGCTGGCCGCGCTGCCGACGTCGTAGACGCGCACCCGGCCGGCGGCCCCATTGCGGAAGTGCGCCGCCAGGTAGCCGTCGCGCACGGCCTCGGCGCTGGCGGCAAAGGTGCCGCTCAGCGGCAGCAGCAGTGCGGTGCCGCCGGCGTTCACCGGCTCGGCGACCACGGCGGCCTCGCCCGGGACCGCGTCCGGGGTGGCGGTCGGCAGGGCCGCCGAGGTCACGGGGGCCGCGGCGCCCTCGCTGCTGCCGAACAGCGCGCGCGCCCGCACTTCCTCGATGCGCGGCGCCAGCGAAGGCAAGCCCTCACTGGAGGCCGGCAGCGCCTTGGCCGCCTCGAAGGGCTGTTTCTTCAGCAGCAGGCTTTCGGCGCGCAGCAGCTGCAGGCGCCCGAACTTCTCGCCGCCCAGGGCATTGGCGGGAATATGCTGGGCCAGGCCCAGCGCGCGGTCGGCGTCGCGGGCAGCCACGGCCGCCTCCGCCGCCGCCAGCCAGAACTCCGCCGCCAGGGCCGGTGGCTGCGCCAGGGCGGCACGCTCGTAGGCCGCCGAGGCCGCCGCGTAGTCGCCACGCAGCCAGGCACTGCGTGCCTCCTCCAGCGCCGGCACGGGGCCGGGCGCGCCGGGCAGCGCGGGGTCTTCCGCCGCCGGCATGCTGGCGCAGGCCGGCAGCAGCACCACGGCCAGCGCGAGGAACAGCAGGGCGGGCGAATTGAACTTGGGCATGTCGCCTCGGGGCAAACGATAATGGGCGAAGTATGACATGCAGGCCCCTGTGGAGACGTCCGTGAACACCCCCGCCAACGCCGTCCAGCCCGGCCATCTCTACGTTGTCGCCACGCCGATCGGCAACCTCGGCGACCTGTCGCCCCGCGCCCTGGCGGTGCTGGGCGGCGTGGATGCGATCTGCGCGGAAGACACCCGCAACAGCGCCGCCCTGCTCAGCCATTTCGGCCTGCGCAAGCCGCTGCTGGCGCTGCACGACCACAACGAGGAGCAGGTGGCCGCGGGACTGGTCGGACGGCTGGCCTCCGGCGAGTCCCTGGCCCTGGTATCCGACGCCGGCACGCCGCTGGTATCCGACCCCGGCTTCCGGCTGGTGCGCGCGGCCCGCGAGGCCGGCCTGCCGGTGGTGGCCCTGCCCGGTCCCTGCGCCGCCATCGCCGCGCTGTCGGTGTCCGGCATCGCCAGCGACCGCTTCCTGTTCGTGGGCTTCCTGCCCGCCAAGTCCGGCCAGCGCCGCGCGGCGCTGGAGGATCTGGCCAGCGAACCGGCGACGCTGCTGCTCTACGAGTCCAGCCACCGCATCGCCGAAGCGGCCGCGGACCTGGCCGCCGTGCTGGGCAACCGCCGCGTCTGCATCGCGCGCGAACTGACCAAGCTGTTCGAGCAGAGCGAGGTGATGGCGGCCGCCGATCTGCCGGGCTGGATCGCCGCCGACGCCAACCGCGGGAAGGGCGAGTTCGTGCTGGTGGTGGAAGGCGCGGCTCGCCGCGAGGCGATGGCGGGCGGGGCCGACGTGCAGCGCATCCTGCGCGTGCTGGTGCGCGAGCTGGGTGCGTCGCAGGGCTCGAAGCTGGCGGCGGAGATCACCGGGCTGAAGAAGCGGGATCTGTATGAGATGTCCATCCAAGTGCTGAGTGCAAAGGAGTGAGCGCCCGGCAAAAGAAAGCGCCCGCCGTCGCTCGGCACTTGGTCCTGAGCACTTGGCACTACTGTGGCCTGCCGAACACCCGCTTGAGTATCTCGGTGGTGCGCGCGGCCGGGTTCTGGCGGATACGCGCTTCTTCCTGCGCGATGGTGGTGAACAGGCCCGCCAGGGCCTGCTGGGTGACGTAGGCGTCGAGGTCGATGTTCTTCACGCCGGCCATCTTCAGCAGCGGGCCGTAGGACGAGGCCATCTGCTTGTACTGCTGGGTCACGCCGACGCGCTGCGTGGTGACCTGCACCAGCGGATAGACCTTGGCGTAGATGGCGTCGCCGGAGGTGCGGCGGAAGAACTGCGTGGCGGCATCCGGTGAGCCGTTGAGGATGGCGCGCGCGTCCTGGATGCTCATCTGGCGCACGGCATTGCCGAAGATCTCGGCGACCTGCGGCACCGCCTGCTCGGCGGCGCGGTTCAGGGTAAGGTGGAAATCGTCCACCGTCTTGCCCTGCCCGAAATTGCGCAGGCCCTTCTCCAGCTTGGCCAGTTCCGGCGGGACCGGGATGCGCACACCGGTGTTGGCCCAGTAGCCATCGCGGCGGCCCAGTTCGTTGATCGCGCGGGTGGTACCCACCGCCAGCGCCTCGCGCAGGCCGCCGATGATCTCGCCCTCGCCCAGCGGGGCCTGGCTGGCGCCAGGCTGGCCCATGGCGCCCAGCACCTGGCCCAGGCCCTGCTCGAAGTCCGCCGTGGCGCAGCCGGCCAGTGAGAAAGACAACGCGAGAACGGCGATCCGCTTGTGCATGCCAAGATTCCTTCAAGGATGCATGGAGCCTAGCGCAAGCCGGCCGGCCGCGGTGTCAGCAATCTGCCCGGCGGCCTGTCGAGGCCGTATAGTCGGCGGCAGGATCATCCAGGCCGTGGAGGCCTCCCGTGAACAGCCTCGAAACCATCGAGCTCAAGGCCTTCCTGCCCGCGAAGGATTTCGCCTTGTGCAAGCAGTTCTACATCGACGCCGGTTTCACCCTGAGCTGGTCCTCGGAGGTCATGGCCCAACTGCATGCCGGCAGCGCCACCTTCCTGCTGCAGGACTTCTATGTGAAGGAATTCGCCGAGAACCTGATGATGCACCTGCTGGTGCCGGACGTGGAGGCCTGGTGGCGGCATATCGCCGCGCAGGACCTGCCGGGGCGCTACGGGGTGATGCTGCAGCCGCCGGAGGACCGCGACTGGGGCATCCGCGACTTCGTGATGAACGATCCGTCGGGGGTGTTGTGGCGGATCGGGCAGTCGATCGAGCCGTGAAAGCAAGCGCCAAGTGCCCAGGACTGAGTGCTGAGCGGGTACGCCGCCTTCGTACTTAGCACTCAGTCCCGAGCGCTCAGCATTTTCTCCTAGAATTCCAGGTCCAGCGCACCGCACAGCCAGTCGCACAGCGGCACGACATCCTTGTAGCGCTTCATCAGCAATTGCGGCAGCCCCGGCGAGAGGATGTCCTCGTCGGACAACGGCGTGCTGGCGATGAAGTCCTTGCGCCTGAGATCGTCGATCAGCTCGTGGGCCGGGTCGTAGCCCTTGGGCGGGCGCGACAGCGAGTCGCCGCCCATCTCCCAGTGCTTGCGGAAGGCCGCCGAGCGGGTGGCCTGCTTCCAGCTGGCCGGGTTGTTGAGCAGGTAGTGGCGGATGCGCTTGAGGCTGTCTGGCTGGGGGTGCCAGATGCCGCCGCCGGTGAAGCATTCGCCGGGCTCCAGGTGCAGGTAGAGCACCGGGGCATCGAGCCGGCCCATGGCGGCATTGCCGGCGTCCGCGCGCTGCACGGCCTTGGTGGCGGCATGGTAGAAGGTGATGCCGACATGGGTCTTGTAGGGCGTCTTGTCCGATGCGAAGCGCGTGTCCCGGTGGATGCGGAACAGGGAGCCGCCGACCGGCTTGGGGTTGGCGACGATCTGCTCGCTCAGGGAGCGCAGCGGGGCCTCCATCGCGGCGATCAGGCGCAGCGCCGGTCCGCGCACCTGCTCCTCGTAGCGGTCCTTGTTGGCCTGGAACCACTCGCGGCTGTTGTTGCGCTTGAGCGCCTTGAGGAACTTGAAGAGGTCGGGGGTGAAATATGCCTCTGCCTTGGCCATGGCCTTCCCTGTCAGGAGTGATTTTTCTAACTTGCCAAGCCCGCGCGCCTGGCGCAAGTTTGCAGGACCAATCTACGGGAGCGGGACATGGGACAGGGTGTACGTGAGCAGGTGTCGGCGGAGGAATGGGCGCTGCGTGTCAACCTGGCCGCGGCCTACCGGCTGGTGGCGCTGTACGGCTGGGACGACCTGGTCTTCACCCACATCTCGGCACGCGTGCCGGGACCGGAGGACCATTTCCTGATCAACCCATATGGCTTCATGTTCGAGGAGATCACCGCCAGCTCGCTGGTGAAGATCGACCTGCAGGGCCGCAAGGTGATGGACTCGCCGCATCCGGTGAACCCGGCGGGCTTCACGATCCACAGCGCGATCCACGCCGCGCGCCATGACATCCAGTGCGTGATGCACACGCACTCGCTCAACGGCGTGGCGGTGTCGGCGCAGAAGGACGGCGTGCTGCCGATCTCGCAGCAGTCGCTGTTCGTGCTGTCGTCGCTGGCCTACCACGACTACGAGGGCGTGGCGCTGAACGAGGACGAGAAGCCGCGCCTGGTGCGCGACCTGGGCGACAAGGCGTTCTACATGCTGCGCAACCATGGCCTGCTGACGCTGGGCAACACCATCGCCGATGCCTTCCTGCAGATGTACATCTTCGAGGCCGCCTGCATGATCCAGGTGCGCGCGCAGGCGGGCGGCGGCGAGCTGATCCCCATCGCCAAGCCGATCCTGGAAGGCATCCAGAAGCAGGTGCAGATGGTGACGCGCGGCCTGGGCGGCGCGCTGGCCTGGCCGGGACTGCTGCGCAAGCTGGACCGGGCGAACCCGGGATACGCGGACTAGGGCCAGCAGGCCCTGACTACTTCGGCTTGCTGCCGGTCTCGGCCGGCAGGTTCGCGGCCTGGGCCTTGATCTCGCCGATCATGGCCTTGCAGTCGTTGTCCTCGCCCAGGCCCAGTTCCACCGTCGGCAGCAGGACCGCCAGAGGGCCCACCAGCAGCCCCAGGGCGGCCGCGATGCCGCCGCGCGCCGCCAGGCGCTCCCAATCCGGACGGACGCTGGGGTCCTTGAAGCTGCCGCCGATGTTGATCGGCGCACGCAGCGAGGCGATGCCCAGGCGCTTGGGCTTGGTGTGGATGCGGTAGTCCAGGATCTCGTCGCGCAGGTTGATGCTGCCGTCGCCGAGGATGTTGGCCTCTCCGGTATCCACCAGCAGCAGTCGCGTGCCGAGCAGGCCTTCCTTGAGCTCGAAGTCGCCGATGGCGCAGCGCACCTGCGTCTCGGAGGGCAGGCCGATGGCCGACAGCAGGGCCTTGCCGAACTCCAGGCCGGCGAGATTCACCAGCAGCGCGCTGAGGCGGCCGCGGTTCATGTAGAGCTTCAGCTCGCCGTCGCCGCTGCCCAGGATCTGGGCGGTGGAGTTGCCGTAGCTGTCGATGCGTGCGCGGCCGCCGATCAGGCCGGCGCCGTCCAGCGCGGGATTGCCGCGCACCAGGCGCTTGAGATCGATGCGGCGGAAGTCGATGTCGGCGACCGCGTGCATCACCTCGCTGGCGCCGTCCAGTTCGATGTTGGCGGCGATCTGGCCCTCGCCCACCGTGAAGCGCAGCGGCTTGAGCGCCAGCACGCCCTCCTTCGCCGTGAGATGCGCTTCCAGCCGGTCCAGCGGCAGGGCGCTCTGGATGCGGCCGGCACGGTAGCGGATGTCGAGATCGGCGGCGCGCAGCTTGGGAAGGTTGATCGCCTGGTCGGGCAATACGCGTTCGCGCGCCTGCGCCTGGGCGCGCTGCTCCTTCTGCGCGTCGCTCTCTCCCTCGGCGCCGGCCTTGCCGGGCGTCGCGCCCACGAATCCGCCGAGGTCCGCCAGCACCACCTGGTTCGAGTGCAGCTCCGCCGTCACCAGGCGGCGCTTGCCGCCCAGGTTCACCGCCAGCTCGCCGGACAGGTCGCTCTGTCCGACGCTGCCGTTGAATTCGTGGAAGCGGATGCGCCCTTGCTGGTAGTCCAGCCGGCCCCGCAGCTGGTAGGGCGCGGTCGGCGGCAGCGGCACGCCCGTCAGGGGATACAGACCGGCCAGGCTGTCGCCGTTCAGCTGCAGGTCGAGTTGCGCGCCGCCGAACTGCAGCGGCTGCAGCAGCGTGCCCTTGAGCAGGACCCGGGTGGCGCCGTTGACGACGCTGAGGTTGAGCGGATACGGCCGCTCCGGCTGGCGCAGGCCCAGCAGCGAACCGCCGACGAAATGGGCCGTGATCGGCGCCGCGTCATAGGTTCCGCGCGCTTCCGCGTGCAGGCGCGGCTCGCCATCCGCGGCGGTCTCGGTGCCCACCAGGATCTCGAAGTCGGCACGCAGGCGCGGTTCCTTCACCAGGACATGGCCGCCGCGGATCTCCAGGCGGTCGATCTCCAGCGCCCAGGGGCTGCCACCGCCGGACTCGCGCGGCGGCAGCCGCCAGTTCGGCTTGCCGTCGGGCCCCGGGCGCAGGTCCGCGTCCGGCTTGTCGACCTGGATGTCCATCAGGTGGACCTGGCGGCGCCACAGGGCCCAGGGGTCGATGCGGATGGCCAGGCGCTCCACCTTCGCCATCCGGCTATCGGCCGGGAAGCCCGCGGGGTTGGAGACGGCGATGCCGTCCAGCACCACCCGCGGATGACGTCCCAGGTCCACGTCGATGTTCTGCACGGTGACGGGGCGCCCGAGAGCCGCCGAGGCCCGGCGCTCCAGCAGCGGGCGGAACCAGTTCCAGTCGCCCAGCAGCAGCAGCGTCGCCAGCAGCAGCAGCGCCACGTACAGCGTCCAGCGAATCCGGGGGCGTTTCTGCGTCATTGCTCTTTCCGCTTGGGCAGGCCGGGCTCAGGATTGTGACCACCGCCCGGAGCCGGTGTTCCCCTATCGGCGGCGCAGGATCCAGGCCTGTGCAGCATGCACCGGCAGCCACAGGGCGATCCAGTGCAGGTTCTGCTGGGCTCCCGGCAACAGCAGCAGGACCAGCGCCAGGGCGGCGCCAGCCGCGACCAGCAGGGACAGGCCGCACGCGGCGGGCCCTGCCACGGCAGCGGCGCGGAACTGCCGGAACCAGGCCGGCAGCAGCAGCAGGCACGCCGGGCTGAACAGCAGCAGGTTGCGGTTCTCCCACATGATCCAGTGGTCGGTCAGGAACCAGACGGCCAGCAGCACCAGTCCGCCCAGGCCGGCCGCGAGATTGAGCAGCAGCGCCAGGCCGGACAGGCTCCAGCGCGCCGGCGCAGCCTTGCGCAGACGCGAAAGCAGGAGCAGCAGCGCTCCGAGGGCCAGGCCCAGGACGGCCATCGCCGGCAACAGCGACGGCGGGCGCTCCGGCTCCGGCAGGCCGCCCTCCAGCACGCGCAGCTCGCCGCGCAGCAGCGGCCGCGAGCCGCCGCCGGCGGAGTGGAGGCGTGCCGTGCGCAGGGACTCCATCAGCACCATGGGCACGAAGCTCTGCTGCCAGCGGTCGATGGGCCGATCTCCCCGGGCCGCCACCACCGCGTCCATGCCCAGGAACAGCGGCAGCACGGGGGACATCAGGCGCGTGGCCTCGAAACGGTAGCTGACCGGCGTGGCCTGGCCTTCGAGCTGGCGCCGCAGCTGTCCGCCGGTGACGCGGTCGATGGCGTCGCGCACGCGCGTCGAGCAGTTGGAGAGGAAGTAGTCGTAGTGGTACTCGGCGTTCTCGGGGCGCGCGTTCCAGTCCAGGAAGGCCGCCAGCTCGCGGCTCTGCGCAGCGTCCAGGTCCAGCTCCTGCGCCTGCACCCAGCGGCCCTCGTACTGGTACTGCGCCAGCGTGTCCGCCAGCGGCTCCACCGCGAGGCGGTACTGCATGCGCCCGCGGGCGAAGTTCAGGAAAAAGTTCTTCTGGCGGAAGTCGAAGATGCCGTAGTTGTAGACGCGGTCCTCGCCGTTGGCGATGTCGCGCACCAGCAGGGCGTTGTGGCCGAAACGCTGCCAGTACACCGGGCCGGGCGCGAAGGTCAGCAGCACGATCTGCGGCGCGGGGCGCTCCTGGGCCAGGGGCGCGGGCTCCTGGGCCCGGGCACCGTTCAGGGTCAGCAGCGCCAGCATCAGCGCGAGGATGAACGGGCGCATGGCGTTCAGGCGAGCGGCGAGACGATGCGGGGCATGCCCGGCGCACGATGCCGGCGCGCCTCTTCGGCCCGTTTCAGCATGCTCATGCCGGCGACAGCGTGACTTGAAACATGTGCACCCGACGGCTGTCGGCTCGCTGCACGTTGAAATTGAAGCGCTCGATGCGCACGCTCTCGCCGCGCTTGGGCATGTGGCCGAAGCGGTGCAGCACCAGGCCGCCGATGGTGTCGAATTCGTCCGTCGGGAACTCGGTGCCGAAGTAGGCGTTGAAGTTCTCGATGGTGGTCAGGGCGTTGACCAGGAAGCGGCGCTCGTCCTGCTTGAGGATCAGCGCACCCTCGGCTTCGTCGTACTCGTCGTCGATGTCGCCGACGATCTGCTCCAGCACATCCTCGATGGTGACCAGGCCGGCGACGCCGCCGTACTCGTCGGCGACGATGGCCATGTGGTTGCGCGACTTGCGGAAGTCCTTCAGCAGGACGTTGAGGCGCTTGGACTCGGGCACGAACACGGCCGGCCGGATCAGGCGCTGCAGGTCGAAGGTGGCGGGGTCGAAACCCTCGACGCCGGAGGAGAACTTGAGCAGGTCCTTGGCCAGCAGGATGCCCAGCACCTCGTCGCGCGAGTCGCCGGTGACCGGGAAGCGCGAATGGCCGGATTCCACCACCACGGCCAGGATGCGGTCCAGGCGCCAGTCGGATTCCACCGTCACCATCTGTGCGCGCGGCAGCATCACGTCACGCACCTGGGTATCGGCGCTGTCGAGGATGCCTTCGAACATCTCCTGCGCGTCGGCATCGAGCAGCTCGCTCTCGCGCGCCTCCTGCAGCACCTCCAGCAGCTCCTCACGGGTCTGCGGGCCGCCGCCGAAGTTGTGGGTCACCCGGCGCCACCAGCGCTGCAGCGCGGTGCCGTCGGGCCTGGGACTATGTTCGTCGTTATCGTTCATAAGGGTTGGAGAAGCCCAGACGCTTCAGGATACGGGTTTCCAGCGCTTCCATGCGCAGGGCCTCGGAGTCTCGCTCGTGATCGTGCCCCAGCAGGTGCAGGCAGCCATGGACCACCATGTGGGCCCAGTGGGCACGGGCCGGCTTGCCCTGCTCGGCGGCTTCGCGCGCCACCACCGGCGCGCAGATCACCAGGTCGCCCAGCACCGGCAGGCTTTCCAGTTCGGGCTCGCCGTGGAAGGACAGCACGTTGGTGGGCTTGTCCTTGCCGCGGTACTGGTGGTTCAGCTGGCGCGATTCCTCGTCGCCGACGATGCGGATGTTCAGTTCGCCCTTCTCAGGGCCCAGGGCGGCGAGCGCCCAGCCGCGCAGGGAGGCCGGCGATGGAATGCCGGCGGCGGGAACCAGGCGCTGGATGCTGACTTGTGCCGGCATGGATCAGCCCTGCCCCTCGGCCTGCAGCTCGTGCTGCTCGTAGGCATGCACGATGGCCTGCACCAGCGGGTGGCGCACCACGTCTTCCTTCTGGAAGCGGGTGAAGGAGATGCCGGGCGTGGTGCCGAGCACCCGCTCGGCGTGGCGCAGCCCGGACATCTGATGCTTGGGCAGGTCCACCTGGGTCATGTCGCCGGTGACCACGGCGACGCTGCCGAAGCCGATGCGCGTCAGGAACATCTTCATCTGCTCGACCGAGGTGTTCTGGGCCTCGTCGAGGATGATGAAGGATTCGTTGAGCGTGCGGCCGCGCATGAAGGCCAGCGGCGCGATCTCGATGACGCTCTTCTCGATCAGCCGCGCGACCTTCTCGAAGCCCATCATCTCGTAGAGCGCATCGTACAGCGGGCGCAGGTAGGGATTGATCTTCTCGGCCATGTCGCCAGGCAGGAAGCCCAGCTTCTCGCCGGCCTCCACCGCCGGACGCACCAGCACGATGCGACGCACGCGATCGCGCTCCAGGGCCTGCACGGCGCTGGCCACGGCCAGGTAGGTCTTGCCGGTGCCGGCCGGACCGATGCCGAAGTTGAGGTCGTTGCTGGCGATCGCCTTCAGGTAGCTCTTCTGCTGCTGGCTGCGGCCGCGCACGACGCCGCGCTTGGTGCGCACCACCACCTCGCCGGTCGCCGCACGTTCTTCCTCGGCCGCCGCCGCGTCCAGCTCCGGGTCCGGGCCATGCTCGGCCAGGGCCAGGTGGACGTGCTCGGTGGTGACGATGTCGTCCTCGGTCTGCGCGAACAGGTCGCGCAGCACCGACTCGCCGCGGGCGATGTCCGGACGGGCGCCGACCAGCTGGAAGCGGTTGCCGCGGCTGCGGATCTCGATCCCCAGGCGCAGTTCGATCTGCCGCAGGTGGGCGTCGAAGGGGCCGTTGAGGTTGGCGATGCGCTGGGCTTCGTCCGGCAGCAGCTCCATGTCGAGCCGCGCCTGCACCGGTGCCTTCTTCATGCCGCCACCGCTTCGGCCACCAGGCGGCCGCGGAAGGAGTTGGGCTGCATTTCGGTCAGCTCGACATCGACGAAGCGGCCGATCAGCGACTCGGGGCCGTCGAAGTTGACCATGCGGTTGTGCGAGATGCGGCCGGCGATCTGGCCGCGGCCGCGCTTGGAGACCTTCTCGACCAGCACGCGCTGGGTGCTGCCGACCAGTGCCTGCTTGAAGGCATCGTCGAGCTGCTGGATGCGCTGCTGCAGGATATGCAGGCGGCGCGACTTTTCCTCGAGGGGGACGGTGTCGCGCAGGTTGGCGGCCGGGGTGCCGGGACGCGGGCTGTAGTTGAACGAGAACGCACAGTCGAAGCCGCATTCCGCGATCAGGTCCATGGTGCGCATGAAGTCGTCCTCGGACTCGGTGGGAAAGCCCACGATGAAGTCGGAAGACAGCGACAGGCCCGGCCGCGCCTGGCGGATGCGGCGGATCTTGTCGATGTACTGCGCTCGGGTATAGCCGCGTTTCATCATGCCCAGGATGCGATCGGAGCCGGATTGCACCGGGAGGTGCAAATAGCTCGCCAGCTTGGGCTCCTCGGCATAGGCCTCGATCAGCGAATCGGTGAACTCGGCCGGGTGCGAGGTGGTGTAGCGGATACGCTCGATGCCCGGAATCTGTGCAACGTAGCGGATCAGCAGGGCCAGGTCGCAGAGTTCGGCGGTGTCGCCCATGCGGCCGCGGTAGGCGTTGACGTTCTGCCCCAGCAGGGTCAGCTCGCGCACCCCCTGCCCGGCCAGCTGCGCGCATTCCAGCAGCACGTCGTCCAGCGGGCGGGACACTTCCTCGCCGCGGGTATAGGGCACCACGCAGAAGGTGCAGTACTTGGAGCAGCCTTCCATGATCGACACGAAGGCGGTGACGCCCTCGGCCCGCGGCTCCGGCAGGCGGTCGAACTTCTCGATCTCGGGGAAGCTGACGTCCACGGCCGGCTTGCGCAGGGCACGGGTGGTCTCCAGCAGTTCCGGCAGGCGGTGCAGGGTCTGGGGACCGAAGACGATGTCCACCAGGGGCTGGCGGGCGGCGATGGCCTGCCCTTCCTGGCTGGCGACGCAGCCGCCCACGCCGATCAGGCGGGCCGGATCGGCCTTCTTCCAGTCCTTCCAGCGGCCCAGTTCGGAGAACACCTTCTCCTGCGCCTTCTCGCGCACGGAGCAGGTGTTCAGCAGCAGCAGATCGGCCTCGTCCGGATTCTGGGTGCGCTCGTAACCATGTGATTTTGCGAGCACATCCGCCATCTTGGACGAGTCGTACTCGTTCATCTGGCAGCCGTAGGTAATCAGGTACAGCTTCTTGGACATCGCGGGAGGCACAGCCGGGTGGGGGGCCGATTATACCGGAACCCCCTTTTTCAACGGGTTACAGCGCTTTCCAGCCGCTTTTCAGGAAGTTATCGAGGTTGGCGCGGGCAGTGGCCTGGACCTTCTTCCGCAGCAGCGGGGTCCAGCCCAGCAGCAGGCCGGGCGTCCCCAGGGCCTGGCGCGACCAGGCCCAGAACCCGAAGCGGTCGCGATGAGCCGCGATCAGGCCGTCGCGGAACCCGAACTCGGCGTCGATGCGGTTGAGCACCATGCGGCCGGTGGCCGAGAAGCGGTAGTGCGCATCCCAGTGCGCCCGGCCGGAGCGATCGTCGGCCTGTATGCCGCTGTATTCGAGCCTCCAGACGTCCGCGCCCCTGGACCGGGTGGCCTGGCACAGCATGGCCCACATGCCGGCGGCCTGCTGCCGGCCGTGCAGCGTGAAGACGGGATCCTGGAACTCCACGTCCGGCGCGTAGCAGGAGGCCATGGTGGCGGCGTCCAGCGCGGCGAAGGCGCGGTAGAACTTCTCGATGGTCTCGGCATTGCGGTGCATGGTCTTTCCCGGCGGCTCAAAGCCGTTCGTGTTGCGCCGCCGAAACATGAACGGCCCCTGCCCTGCGGTCAACAGGTTCCCGCCCGCACTGCGACAGGCTCAGTGCGAACGGGAACTCCAATACCGTTGGTGGCGGACGAGAAACTCTAGTTGAACGTCTTGCCCGCCGCCGCCAGCTTCGCCAGCAGCGGCGCCGGCTCCCAGAAGCCGGGCGCGGACAGCGGGTTCTTCGCGAACTCGCGGCAGCGAGCGGCGACCTTGTCCAGGCCCTGCAGGTCGGCATAGAACATCGGGCCGCCCAGGTGCAGCGGGAAGCCGTAGCCGTTGAGGTACATCATGTCGATGTCGGAGGCGCGCAGGGCGATGCCCTCTTCGACGATGCGGGCCCCTTCGTTGACCAGGGCGTAGACCAGGCGCTCTACGATCTCGCTGTCGGGGATCGCGCGGCGCGTGACGCCGGCCTCCTTCGACACCTCGAGGATGATCTTCTCCACCTCCGGGTCCGGATGAGCGGTGCGGTCGCCCGGCTGGTAGCTGTACCAGCCCTTGCCGGTCTTCTGGCCGTTGCGGCCCAGCTCGCAGATGCGGTCGGCGATCAGGGCGCGGCGCATCTGCGGGTGCTCGGCGTAATGGCGCTTGCGGATGTACCAGCTGACGTCGTTGCCGGCGAGGTCGCTCATGCGGAACGGGCCCATGGCGAAGCCCAGCTTCTCGATGGCGGCGTCCACCTGCTGCGGCAGAGCACCCTCCTCCAGCAGCACCAGGGCCTCGGCGCTGTACTTGCCGATCATGCGATTGCCGACGAAGCCGTCGCAGACGCCGGCGACCACCGGAAGTTTCCTGATCCGGCGGCCAAGCTGCATCACGGTGGCCATCACGTCCTTGGCGGTCTGCTTGCCGCGCACCACTTCCAGCAGGCGCATGACGTTGGCCGGCGAGAAGAAGTGCAGGCCCACCACGTCCTGCGGACGCTTCGTGAACAGGGCGATGCGGTCCAGGTCCAGCGTGGAGGTGTTGCTGGCCAGGATCGCCCCCGGCTTCATCACGGCGTCGAGCTGCTCGAAGACCTTCTGCTTGACGTCCATGTCCTCGAACACGGCCTCGATGACGATGTCGGCCTGGCCGAGGTCGGCGTAGGACAGCGTCGGCTGGATCAGGGCCATGCGCTGGTCCAGTTTCTCCTGCGTGAGCTTGCCCTTCCTGACCTGGTTCTCGTAGTTCTTGCGGATCACGGCAAGGCCGCGGTCCAGTGCCTCCTGCTTCACCTCGAGCAGGCGCACCGGGATGCCGACATTGGCGAAGTTCATGGCGATGCCGCCGCCCATGGTGCCGGCGCCGATCACCGCTGCCGAATGGATCGGACGCAGCGGCGTGTCCTCGGGGATGTCCGGGATCTTGGCGGCGGCGCGCTCGCCGAAGAAGGCGTGGCGCAGGGCGCGCGACTCGGGACCGTTGACCAGGAACTCGAAGCCCTTGCGCTCCACCTCCATGCCCTCGTCGAAGGGCTTGGTGGCGGCAGCCTCGATGCATTCCAGGCACTTCAGCGGCGCCGGCAGGGGACCGGCCTTCTTCGCCACCTGGGCGCGGGCCGCGGCGAAGAACGCGGCGGCATCCGGCTGGGTCAGCGCACGGTCGCGCACGCGCGGCAGCGGCCGGGCACCGGCAAGCTTGCGGGCGAAGGCCAGCGCGCCGGCCAGCAGGTCGCCCGCGATCATTTCATCGAACAGCGCCGTGCCGGCGAGCCTCTGCGCGGGCACCATCTCGCCGCCCACCACCATCTCCAGCGCGGTCTGCACGCCGACCAGGCGCGGCAGGCGCTGCGTGCCGCCGCCGCCGGGCAGCAGGCCAAGCTTCACCTCGGGCAGTGCGACCTGGGCATCCGGCAGCGCCACGCGGTAATGGCAGCCCAGCGCCAGTTCCAGGCCGCCGCCGAGGCAGACGCCGGAGATCGCGGCGACCACCGGCTTCTGCATGGCCTCCAGCGCCGCGATGATGTCGTGCAGGTTGGGCGTGGCCAGCATCAGCGGGCTGTTGAACTCGCGGATGTCGGCACCGCCGGAGAAGGCCTTGGACGTGCCGGTCAGCACCACGGCCTTGACCGCCGGGTCTTTCGCGGCCTGCTCCAGGCCCGCCGTGATGCCCTGGCGCAGGGGCAGGCCCAGGCCGTTGACCGGCGGGCTGTTCATGCTGATGACGGCGATATCGCCCTCGCTGCGATAGGCGCAGACGGACATGGGGGTCTCCTCGTACTGGAAATGGGTCGCTCTGAATCCTGAAGGCTAGCCCTGCCTCCCTTCATCATTCAAATGAATGATTTTGATCCCTTTCGATAAGGGCGGCGCATTGCTTGCCCCCGTGTCTCATGAGACACGGGGAGTTGCCATCGGCCCGATTGATGAAAGGGGATTCATGGAATTCATTGGCCTGATGGGCAGGGCCGGCCTATGCTCCCGCCCGCCATCCTTTGGAGGAGACCATGGACCTGAATTTCACGGCCGCGGACGAGGCCTTCCGCGGCGAAGTCCGCTCATTCATCGAGCGGAAGCTGCCCGCCGATATCCGCCGCAAGGTGCTGGAAGGCCTGCGACTGGAGAAGGACGACTACTACCGCTGGCACGTGCGGCTGCACGAGCAGGGCTGGGTCGCGGCCAACTGGCCGAAGGAGTTCGGCGGGCCGGGCTGGAATGCCGCCCAGCAGCACATCTTCGAGGAGGAATGCGCCGACGCCGGCGCGCCGATCCTCTCGCCCTTCGGCCTGCGCATGGTGGCGCCGGTGATCATGGCCTTCGCCAGCCCCGCGCAGCAGCAGTACTACCTGCCGCGCATCCGCAGCGGCGAGCACTGGTGGTGCCAGGGCTACTCCGAGCCGGGCTCGGGTTCGGACCTGGCTTCGCTGCGCACCCGCGCCGAGCGTGTCGGCGACAAGTACATCGTCAACGGACAGAAGACCTGGACCACGCTGGGCCACCACGCCAACTGGATCTTCTGCCTGGTGCGCACCAATGCCGAGGCGCGCAAGCAGGAGGGCATTTCCTTCCTGCTGATCGACATGAACACGCCGGGCATCACGGTGCGCCCGATCATCATGATCGACGGCGAGCACGAGGTGAACGAGGTCTGGTTCGAGAACGTCGAGGTGCCGGTGGGCAACCTGGTCGGCGAGGAGAACAAGGGCTGGACCTACGCCAAGTACCTGCTCGGCCACGAGCGCACCAATATCGCCGAGGTGGGCCGCTCCAAGCGCCGCCTCAAGCGCCTGAAGGAGATCGCGGCGAAGCAGCCGGCCTCCGACGGCAGGCCGCTGCTGCAGGATGCCCGCTTCCGCGACCGTATCGCGCAGGTGGAGATCGAGCTGATGGCCCTGGAGATCACCAACCTGCGCGTGATCGCCGCCGACATGGAGAAGCGTGCGCCGGGCCCCGAGGCCTCGCTGCTGAAGATCCGCGGCTCGGAGATCCAGCAGACGCTGACCGAACTGATGATGCAGGCCCTGGGCCACGATGCCCTGCCCTTCCAGCATGCGGCGATGGACCCGCAGTATGCCGGCGAGGTCATCGGCCCCGGCTACGGGGTGCCGCTGTCGGGCCAGTACTTCAACTTCCGCAAGACCACGATCTACGGCGGCTCCAACGAGATCCAGCGCAACATCATCTCCAAGATGATCCTCGGATTCTGATGCCATGAACTTCAACTTCAGCGAAGAGCAGCAGCTGCGCGATACCCTCGACCGCTACGTGCGCAAGGACTACGGGTTCGAAAAGCGCCGCGGCATCATCCATAGCGACAGCGGCTGGAGCGCCGAGGTCTGGGCGCAGCTGGCCGATCTCGGCGTGCTGGCCGTGGGCCTGCCGGAGGAGCACGGCGGCCTCGGCGGCGGTCCCTTCGACACCCTGCTGGTGATGGAAGCACTGGGCCGCGGCATGGTGGTGGAGCCCTACCTGGCCACCGTGGTGCTAGGCGCCGGGCTGGTGGCGCGCGCCGGCAGCGAGGAGCAAAAGGCGGAAATCCTGCCTGCCGTCGCCTCCGGCGATCGGCGCCTGGCGCTGGCCCACTACGAGCGCGGCGGCCGCTATGACCTGTCACGCATCGAAACCTCCGCGCGCCGCGACGGCGATAGCTGGGTGCTGGACGGACACAAGAGCGTGGTGCTGCACGGCGCCGCGGCGGATACGCTGCTGGTGTCGGCGAAGACGCCCTCTGGCATCTCACTGTTCCTGGTGGATGCGAAGGCCTCCGGCGTGACGCGCCGCGACACGCCGGCGCAGGACGGCCACCGCGTGGCCGAGGTGGTGCTCAAGTCTGCGCCCGGGGACCTGGTCGGGGCCGAGGGTGCCGCGCTGCCGCAGATCGAGCTGGCGCTCGACCACGCCATCGCCGCGCTCTGCGCCGAGGCGGTGGGCGGCATGTCGGCGCTGATCGAGGCGACCGTCGGCTATCTCAAGACCCGCAAGCAGTTCGGCGTGCCCATCGGCAGCTTCCAGGCGCTGCAGCATCGCGCGGTGGAGATGTACCTGCACGCCGAGCAGGCCCGTTCCATGAGCTACCTGGCCGCCGACAAGCTCGGCGTGAGCGACGCCGCCGAGCGGCGCCGTGCGATCTCCGGCGCCAAGGTGCTGGTGGGCAACGCGGCGCGCTATGTCGGCCAGCAGGCGGTGCAGCTGCACGGCGGCATCGGCGTGACCGACGAGCTGGCCGTGGGCCACTACTTCAAGCGCCTGACGATGATCACGCTGCTGTTCGGCGACGTGGATCACCACCTCGCGCAGTTCGGCGAGGCGATGGCGGCCTAGCTTCAGGGCCCCGGCAAAGCCCTCTTCCGCGATCGGAGGAGGGCTTCTTCCTTGGGTACTCCCGGCGAATGCCCGGGCTCCGGCGTCGCCCGGGCCGGCCCCCCGGCGAGCGCCGGGAGGGACTTAGCGCATCGCTGCAATCGCGTCCCTCAGTTCCTGCTCGCCGAGACTGGGGTCGCCGCCCTTCGGCGGCATCTGCCCCTTGCCCCGGATGGCTGACTTGAGCAGGCCATCCGGCCCGCCGGCGGCCTTTTCGCGGGCAGCCCAGGCCGCCTTGTCGTGCGACTTCGGAGCCCCCAGCATCCCGCTGGCATGACAAGCTCCGCAGACCTGCGCCACGACCTGCGGGCCGCTGCGCGGCGCCGCCGGCGCGGCCACCGGCGTCAGGGCCGCCAGCTCCTGATCCGATGTCGCCACGAGGCCGACGGGGGCGATGCGCTGGGCGATCAGTTCGCGCTGCTGCTCCATGTCGGGCTCCTGCTGGCCGACGATGCGCGAGGCCAGCACCAGCCCGCCCGCCACCGCGTGCAGCAGCACCACGACCAGTGTGAAACGGATGAAGAAGGCGCGGTTCGAGTGCTTGTCGAGCACGTCGATCGGGGGCGGCGGCCCGGGCTTCACATCCTCCGGGTCAATGTCGATGGTCATCGCGCTTTCTCTCCAGTGCCTCGGCCGCGGCGGCCGGCTCGAAGTAGCGCGCACGGTTGGCATGGCGCTTCGAGCGATGCTCCTGCCGCGCCGCTTCCTGGCGGCCTACCGGCTGGCGCAGGGCCAGCTCCGCCTCGTCCGGCCCGTCCCCCATTCCGGCGGTGGACGCGCTGCGGCTCAGCAGCGCGTCCTGCGGGGCGCGACGGGCGCGTACGGCGGGCGACTGCGAAGGGTCGTCGTCCAGCAGGGTTTCCGGCGACAGGTCGTCCGCGGTGACATGGCCGTCCGGGGTTTCGCCGCCGCTGCGGCCCAGTTCGGCGACGCGGGCGGCGGGGAACTGTTCGGCCGCAGGCCCCTGCGTATCGCGCTCGGGATCCGGCGGACCGGCGCTGCGATTGTCGCGCCGGCGCTTGCGTGAGTACGGCGCGGCACCACGCACCCGTTCCCGGCTCACTTCGAGCCTCCGGACGCCTTCTTCGGCACCTTGGCGCCCTTCTTGCGCGCCTCGGACAGGCCGATCGCGATGGCCTGCTTGCGGCTGCGCACGGTGCCGCCCTTGCCGCCCGGCCCGCTCTTGAGCGTGCCGCGCTTGCGGCGCCGCATCGCGCTGGCGACGGTGCTGGAAGCGCCCTTGCCGTAGCGACGGCCGGATGATTTCTTGGTTGCTGCCATGCTGTCCTCCTTGACCTCGGTGTGCGGCTGCTCCGGGGGAGCAGCCTCGAATCCCATCAGGGCGAAGCGCCGTCGCGGGTCCATCCAGAGTTTCCGCGCCTGCCAGCCGGCGGCCGCGGCGAGCGCGGCCATTTCCCCCGGCAGGTACTTGTGCGAGCTCTCGGTATGGATCGTCTCGCCGGCAGCGAAGCGCAAGCGGTATCCGCCGATCCGCACCCACTGGTCCCGGCGGCTGCGCAGGTGCATCTCGATGCGATGCAGGGCCTTGTCGTAGGCCGCCAGATGCTCGAAGGCCGCGGTATCGAAGTCCGCGCCGTGCTCGCGGTTGAGGCGCGCCAGCAGGTTGAGGTTGAAGCGGGCGGTGATGCCCTCTCCATCGTCGTAGGCACGGCGCAAGGTGGCGGCGTTCTTGCGCAGGTCCACGCCCAGGACCAGGCGTCCGCCGGCTCCCGTGGCATCGCGGAACCGGCGCAGCAGGCGCTGCGCCTGGGCCGGCTCGAAGTTGCCGATGGTGGAACCGGGAAAGAACAGCAGCCGGCGCCCGGCAGCAGGCAGGCGTGCATGGCACCAGGGCTGCGTGAAATCGGCGCAGACCGGCACCAGCGGCAGCTGCGGCAGTGCCTGGCGCATGGCCGCGCGGCAGCGCCGGAGCACGCTGGGGTCGATGTCCATCGGTGCGTACCAGCGCGGGGCCTCCAGCGCCGACAGCAGCTCGCGCGTCTTGCAGCCGCAGCCGGCACCGGGCTCGATCACGCCGGCACCGGCGCCGGCAAAGCCGGCGATGTCGCGCAGGTTGCGGCGCAGGATATCCAGTTCGGTGCGCGTGACGTAGTAGTCGCGGGTCTCGCAGATGCGCTCGAACAGGCGCGAGCCCTGCTCGTCGTACAGCAGGCGGGTGGGCAGGCGCTTCTGGGGGCGCGACAGCTCGCGGACGATCTCGGCCAGATCGGCGGACTCCAGGAACTCGGCGGCCGGCGCGGATGCCGTTTCCCGTTCCAGCTCTTCGTCGCTCACCGGATGTCCCTTGCCAGGCGCAGTCCGCTGAACTGCCAGCGCGCCTCCGGCGGAAAGAAATTGCGGTAGCTGCGCCGCCAATGGCTGGGCGGCGTGGCGCAGGAACCGCCGCGCAGCACCAGCTGGTTGCACATGAACTTGCCGTTGTACTCGCCTACCGCTCCCGGCGCGGGCCGGTAGCCCGGATACGCGGAGTAGGCGCTGCAGGTCCAGCTCCATACCCCGCCGTACCAGGCTCCGTCGGATAGGCCCGGGTGCAGCCGGGGCGGCGCGTCCAGCGCGGCGGGAGGGGGTTCGGGCGCCAGGGCCTCCCACTCCTGCTCGCTGGGCAGCCGCGCACCGGACCAGCGGGCGAAGGCATCGGCCTCGTAGTAGCTGAGGTGGCAGGCGATGCCGTCCGGCGGCAGCGGCTGCGGGCCTGCCAGCGTGAACTCGGAGCACAGGTCCCGCGACCAGTACAGGGGGCGGCGCCACCTGTGGCGCTGCACGGTCGCCCAGCCGTCGGACAGCCACAACTCCGGCCGGCGGTAGCCTTCGTCCTCGATGAAGGCACGGTACTCGCGGTTGGTGACGGCGCGGGAGGCGATCTCGTAGGGAGCCAGCAGCACGACGTGGCGCGGCTGTTCGTTGTCGAATGCGAAGCCCTTGCCCTCGTGCCCGCAGGCAAGCTCACCGCCGCCGCGCAGCCAGCGCAGGGGGGCCGCGCCCGGCGTTCCCTCGGGGGGAGCGATGCGGCCATAGGCCGGCAGCAGCGGGTTGCGCGACAGCAGATGCTTGATGTCGGTGAGGATCAGTTCCTGGTGCTGCTGCTCGTGGTGCAGGCCCAGTTCGATCAGGGCCCGCAGCGGCGCCGACACGGGTCCGGCAAGCAGGTCCAGCATCGCCCGGTCGACCTGGGTCCGGTACTGCATGACGTCGCGCAGCGAGGGCCGTGTCAGCAAGCCGCGGGCTGCGCGCGCGAAGGGCTTGCCCAGACGCTGGTAATAGGAGTTGAAGAGATCCAGGTAGCGCCGGTCGAACGCGCGATAGCCCTGCCGGCGGGACAGCACCATGGTTTCGAAGAACCAGGTGGTATGCGCCAGGTGCCACTTGGCGGGGCTGGCATCCGTCATGCTCTGGGCAGCGGCGTCCTCCGGCGACAGCGGCGCGCACAGAGCCTCGGTGGCGGCACGTACCCGCTGGTAGCCCGGGCCCGGCGCTTCGGCCTCGGTGGCGGCCCTGGCCAGGGCCCGGCCGGCGGGTGGCCTGCGCCCGGCGCTGCTGCGCAATGCGATGGCGGTCATCGGTGCCCTCCTTGGCTCTCGACTCCGGCCTGGGATACCGCAAGAGGCGTGCCCGGGCGCCCGCCGGCACCCGGCCAGGCCTGCCCGGCTTCAGTGCTTGGCCGGGCCGGTGCGCGTCGGAGTCACGCGCGCCGGCGGATCGGAGGCCGGGAAGCTGTCGTCCAGCGCATCGTCGAGCTCATCGATGCGTCCGCCGGTTTCCAGGGCTTCCTTTTCCGTGCGCTTGGGCTCGGGCTGCGGGGCGTTCGGCTTGGCGTGCTTCTCGCTCAGCTCGCTGTTGGAGTCGAGGCGGCGTTCCAGCTCGATCTTGCGCGCGCCGGGGCCGAGGTTCTGTTGCTGGGCCATGGGTCTCATCCTTGAGTTGCGACAGGGTCGCCGCCCTATTCCGACCCCGTGTCCCCGGTCGAGTTTCATCGCCCCCGGATTGCACAATCCGGCGGGCGGCCACCGCCGCCATGCAATCTGCGGCGGCCTAGGCCCCCACCGCTTCCTCCAGCTCCGCCAGCCCGTTCTCGATGTGGTCCAGCAGGCGCTGCAGGCTGGGCAGCGTGCGGCGGCAGCCGATCAGTCCGAAGTCCACGAAGTCGTGGCGGCTGATCACGGTGATGTTGAAGGCGAAGCCGTCGATGATCAGCGAGGCGGGGTACATGCCGTCGAGCTTGCAGCCCTGCCAGTACATGTCCTGCCGCGGGCCCGGGACATGCGAGATGACGAGGTTGGCCGGCACCCGTCCGGGTGCCAGGCCGGTGAGCATGCTCAGCGCGCCGGGCACCAGCTGCGCCACGGCATAGGCCTGCAGTTCGGCGGGGCTGAGCTGCTTGAAGCGCGCCTTGCTGTAGTCCATGCAGGCCTTGATCGACTGCAGGCGTTCGAGCGGATCGGCCAGGTGCGTCGCCAGGTTGACCATGGCGAAGGCGATCTCGTTGCCGGAGTCGCCGTCGTCGCGGCGGATCGACACCGGCACCACCGCGACCAGCGGCTGCTCCGGCAGGGCGTTCAGTTCCAGCAGGTAGCTGCGCAGCGCGGCGGCGCAGACCGCCAGCACCACGTCGTTGACGGTGCCTCCGACCGCGGCCGCCACGTTGCGGAAGCGCGGCGTGGCGTAGGACTGCGCGGCAAAGCGCCGCGAGGCGGTGATCGGCTGGTTGAGCAGGCAGCGCGGCGCCTGCGTGCTGGTGACCACGTCGGGGTTGCCGTGGCGTCGGTCCTGCCAGGTCTGCTTGAGGTGGTTGAAGACGTTGGGCACGGAAGACAGGCCGCTGCGGCTCAGGCCCGACAGCACGCCCAGCGGACCGGTGGCGGCACCGGAGATCGGCATCGCGGCCTCGCGCCGGCGCGGCGCCATCTCCCAGGTCGGCGGCATGCGCGCCGACTCCTCGGGGCTCTCGGACATGGATTTCATGATCAGGCGCATGGCCGCCACCCCGTCCACGACGGAGTGGTGGATCTTGAAGAACACCGCGATGCGGCCGTCCTCCAGGCCCTCGATCAGGTACATGCGCCACAACGGGTAGGCGCGGTCCAGGTGCTGGGAGTGGACGCGCGAGCACATCGCCAGCAGTTCGCGGATGCGGCCCGGCTTGGGCAGCGCCAGGTGCACGAGGTGCTGGTTGATGTCGAAGGTACTGTCGGTCTCCCAGAAACTGAGGCCGAAGCGGCTCTGCGGCCGCAGGTTGAAGGGCCGCGAGGCCTGCACCGATTGCAGCAGCCGCGCCGCCAGCTGCGCCGCGAAGTCCGGCGGAGCGTCCTCCGGCGGCTTCAGCATCATCAGGCCGCCGACATGCAGGGGCATGTGGCGGCGCTCCATCAGCAGGAAGGCGGTATCGGTCGGGGACAGGCGCTGCACGGTTTCTCCTCCCGTGATGGTTTGGCGAAGCCCTCGCAAGGGCTGGGCCAAGAATGCCCTTCATGCAGGCACGCCCTCGTGACGAATAAATAACCGGCCGTTCATCAGGGAGGACTGGCCCTTGCGCAGGACCCGCCGGCTCAGCGGCGCGCCAGGAACACATCCTCGATGATCTGGCGCACGCGCTCGGTGGCGGCCAGGTCCACACCCAGCTTCTCGGCGCTCTCCAGGGCCGCCGTCAGGTCCTTGCGGCCCAGCGCGCCGAAGGGCGCGAAGGCCTTGGCCAGGGTTTCCGGCCCGAGGGCGGCGACCTTGTCGCGGTTGCCGATGAAGGCTTCCATCTGCGGCGTCACCACGCCGTTGGAGCGCCCGACCTCGATCAGCATCTCCAGCGTCAGTCCGCCCGCCCGGGCCAGGCGCGAGGCCTCGTCGATGGCGGTGAAGGCGGCGTAGGTCATGATGTTGTTGCAGAGCTTGAGCGCCGTGCCGGCGCCGACATCACCGGCATGCACCTGCTTGGCCGAGGAGGTGGCGAACACCGGCTGGCAGCGTGCGAAGGCCTCGGGCGAAGCCCCGACCATGTAGCACAGCGTGGCCGCCTCGGCGCCGCTGGCGCCGCCGGTGATCGGCGCATCCACCAGGTGGATGCCGCGCATCTGCGCATGCCGGCCCCAGCGCAGCATCGCCTCGTGGGTCACGGTGCTGTGCACGGCGACGAGGGTGCCGGCCGGCGCCTCCAGCAGGCCGCGGCCGCTGCCGGCGCTGCCGTAGAGCAGTTGTTCCACGTCCGGAGTATCGCGGACGCAGACGCCGATATGGCTGCACTCGCGCACCAGGTCCGCCGGCGTGTGGGCGCGCTGGGCGCCGAGCTTCACCAGCTCGGCCACCGGCCCCACCTCCACGTCGTGGACCCAGACCGGCCGGCCCAGCTTCAGCAGGTGCCTGGCGATCGGCTTGCCGATGTTGCCGAGGCCGACGAATCCGACGCCATCGCTCATTGAGAAGAGTTCTCCAGCAGCTTGGGCGTGGGCACCTGCGGCCTCACTTCCATGAACTCCACGGCCACCCCGGCCGGCAGCTCGAAGCAGCCGGCGATGGCCTCGCCGACCACGTCGGCGGTGGTCATGCCGTCGAACTTCGGGCCCTTCTCCAGCCAGGCGCCCATGGCCTCGGGCAGGGCAGCGGGATCGAAGTTGGCGATGCTGCCGGTGGCCACGGCGCCCGGGCTGAACACCGTCACCAGGATGCCGTCCTTCTTCACTTCCTCGCGCAGCTCCTCGCTGAACTTGTCCATGGCCGCCTTGGAGGCCGAGTACAGCGCCAGGTGCGCGAACTCGTTGCCGTGGCGCACGGTGGCCGAGGAGATGTTGACGATGCGCCCGCCGCCCGCCGCGCGCAGGCGCGGGATGGCCAGCTGGCAGGAGAACACCGTGGCGAGGAAGTTCACGTCGACCATCTTGCGCACTTCCGCCTCGGGCATCAGCTCGATGCGGCGCGCGAACTGGAAGCCGGCGTTGTTGACGATGCCGTCGATGCGGCCCCACCGGGCGATGACCGCGTCGAGGGCCTTCTCCATGCCGGCCTTGTCGCAGACATCGACGGCGGCGGTGAGGACCTGGTCGGCCGGCAGCTGGGCGGCAGCCTCCCTGAGGCCCGCCTCGCCGCGCGCCAGCAGCGCGACCCGGGCACCGCGGGATGCCAACACCTGGGCCGTGGCGAAGCCGATGCCCTTGGAGGCTCCGGTGATGACGATCACCTGGCCCTGAACCTTGCTCTTCATCGTTGTCTTCTCCCCTGCTACCAAAGTTAACCGTTCGCCCTGGGCTTGTCGAAGGCCGAGGCGGATGGGCTGGATGGTCCGACTGAAGCCGCGCCATGGATGGCATCCCGGGTGCGGGGGCGCCCGCGCTTCGACGGACTCGGCACGAACGCGCTGCAGACCATGTGGAACATCTCAGGCCCGCATCAGCGAGCCGCCGTCCACGTTGAGGATCACGCCGGTGACCCAGCTGGCGTCTTCCGACAGCAGGTAGGCCAAGGCCTTGGCCAGGTCCTCCGGGGTGCCGAGGCGGCCCAGGGGCATCTGCGCCACCATTCCCTGCAGGTATTCCTCCGGCACCTTGGCGCGCAGCGCCGGGGTGTCGGTGGGACCGGGGGCGATGCCGTTGACGCGGATGCCGCGCGGCCCCAGTTCGCGGGCCAGCACGCAGGTGATGCCGTTGATGGCCAGCTTGGTGAACGAGTAGTAGTCGTAGTGCATCCAGGCCGCGGTGGAGGACTGGTTGACGATGACGCCGCCCTTGGGCATGTGCGGCGCCACGGCGCGGGTCATGATCACGGCACCGAGCATGTTCACGGAGATGACCTTGTTGAGGTAGGCCAGGTCCACCGTCATCAGCGGGTTGAAGTCCAGGTTGCCGAACATCGCGGCGTTGTTGACCAGGTAATGGATCTCGCCCCAGCGCTGCGCCACGTCCTTGGCCAGCGCAGCGGCGGAAGCCTCGCTGGAGACGTCCACCGCGGCGAAGATGGCCGTGCCACCGGCCTTGGCGATCTCGTCCACCACGCGCTGGCCCTGGGCCGCGTTGATGTCGGCCACCACGACCCTGCAGCCGAGAGCGGCGAGATGCTTCGCGTAGCCTTCGCCGATGCCCTGGCCGGCGCCGGTGATGATGGCGACCTTGCTCTTGAAAGTGCTCATGTTTGATCCCTCAGTGAAAACCAATCCTTGCAGCGGCCGTTCGTACTGGGCTTGTCGAAGTGGGGGCGGCCGCAGGTAACGGACCGTTCACCCTTCGACAGGCTCGCCTGGAGGCGCCTGCTTCCGGCAGGGCGAACGGTCTTCCGGGTGCGGGCAACTCAACTCCCCGCCTGATCCGCCGGCAGGTGCACCACCAGCCCCTGCATCTCCTCCGTCACCGTGATCTGGCAGCCGAGGCGGCTGTTGGCCTTGCGATGCGTGACCGACTCCAGCGTGCCCAGCTCGCCGGCCGCGGCCTCGGGGATCTTCCCTTGCCACTCCGGCGGGATGTAGCAATGGCAGGTGGAGCAGGAACAGATGCCGCCGCACATGCCGATGACGCCGGGCACCATGTTCAGCGTGGCGCCCTCCATCAGGTTCATGTGGGCGTCCACGTCCACCTTGTGCTCGGTGCCGTTGTGCTCGATGTAGGTGACTGCAACCATGTTCGTCTCTCGTGGAAATCAGGCGGGAATCGCGACGGTCTTGGTTTCTAGGTATTCCTCGAAACCCTGCACGCCCATCTCGCGGCCGATGCCGCTCTGCTTGTAGCCGCCGAAGGGCGAATCCGGGGCGAAGAAGTTGGCGCCGTTGATGTTCAGGGTGCCGGTGCGGATCTGGCGCGCCAGGCGCAGCGCGCGCTGCGGGTCGGCGGAGTAGATCGAGCCCGACAGGCCGTAGATGGAGTCGTTGGCGATGCGCGCGGCGTCGGCGTCGTCCTTGTAGGGGATCGCGACCAGCACGGGGCCGAAGATCTCCTCCTGGGCGATGCGCATGTCGTTGCGCACGTCCGCGAACAGCGTCGGCTCCACGAAGAAGCCCTGCTCCAGGCCCGCCGGCTTGCCGCCGCCGCAGACCAGGCGCGCGCCCTCGCGCTTGCCGGTCTCGATGTACTCCAGCACGCGCTGCTGCTGCCGGGCGCTGATCAGCGGGCCCATGATCTGCTGATCGCGGAACTGGTCGCCGGGCTGCACGTATCCGAACATGGCCTTGAGCGTCTGCACGCCTTCCTCGTAGCGCGACTCCGGCAGCAGGATGCGCGTGGTGATCGCGCAGCCCTGGCCGGCGTGGTAGCAGACCGCCAGGCCCGACAGCAGCGCGGTATTGAAATCGGCGTCGTCGAGGATGATGTTGGCGGACTTGCCGCCCAGCTCCAGGAAGACGCGCTTGAGGGTGCCGGCGGCGCTGGCCATGATGCGCCGGCCGGTCTGCGTGGAGCCGGTGAAGGAGACGATGTCCACGCGCGGATCGGCCACCAGCTTCTCGCCGATGGCGGCGGGGTCGGAGGAGGTCAGCACGTTGAACACGCCCGGCGGGATGTCGGTCTTCTCCGCCACCACCTTGCCGATGATCGTCGCCGTCCAGGGCGTGTCGGGCGCAGACTTCAGCACCACGGTGCAGCCGGCGGCCAGGGCGGGAGCGACCTTGGCCATGTTGATCTGGAAGGGGAAGTTCCAGGGCGAGATCGCGGCCACCACGCCGCCCGCTTCCTTCCACACCAGGCGCTTGCTCGGCACGCCCATGGTGTTGGCGACCGGCAATTCCTGCTCCCAGTCGTAGCGGTCGATGAGATCGATGATGTAGTCGAGGATGCCGATCGGGCCGTCGCCCTGCGGTCCGTTCGCGGTGATGGCCATCGGCGCTCCGACCTCGGCCACGGCCTGGGCACGCAGCGACTCGGCTTCGGCGCGCAGGCCGTCGCGCAGCTGCGCCAGGCATTTGCGGCGCAGCTCGCGGTTGGTGGACCAGTCGGTGGTGTCGAAGGCGCGGCGCGCAGCGGCGATGGCCAGCTCCGCGTCGTCCAGCCCGGCGTCGGCGACGTGGCCGATCACCTGCCCGGTGGCCGGATTGAGGTTGGCGTAGCGCTTGCCGCTCCTGGCCTCCACCAGCCTGCCGTCGATCAAGAGGCGCGGTTCGCCGATGCCGGCGTCGTTTGCGGAACTACCCATGTGCGGTCTCCAAGGCCGGCCGGGGCCGGAACAGGTAAAGGCGGGCCAGCAGCAGCGTGAACAGCAGCAGCCACAGGCCGTTGTAGGCGTAGACCTGGCCCAGCTTCGCGCCGCTCCCGGGCCAGCTCAGCGTCGCCTGGGTCAGGTAGAAGAACATGGCGTAGGCCATCATCCCGGACATGAAGGTGGCCAGGGATCGATAGCGCGCGCCGTCCTGGCGGCGGCGCAGGAACACCGCCAGCGACAGCAGGTAGAACCAGCCGAAGAACCAGGTATCGAACTCGTTGAGCAGGCGCAGCCACAGCGGCGCCTCCGCGTAGATCGGCTCCACCTGCGCGTAGCCCAGCCAGGCGCGGCCCACGGCGCTCCTGGAGCACTCGCCCTGCGGGCCCTGCGCCAGCCCTTCCCAGCCGCAGCCGAGCAGGAACAGCGGCATGTAGACCAGCGCCGTGAAGGCGGCGAAGGCGAACAGCCCGATCAGCACACGGTCCAGCACACGCGACATGGGCCCCGTCTCCTCCGGTTCGCGGGCCGGTCATGGCCGGTCCGCATAAACATTGCTGTTGAAATGTTTATGCAGACTATCGGAGGGGCCCTGGGCCGCCAATACGCCGAATGGGCGATACCCGCCGAACGGTGTTTTCCCCAATATCCCGCCATCGCATGAAAAGCCCGGGAGAACGGCATGGCGAAGTGGGAATGCACGATTTGCGGCATGGTGTACGACGAAGAGAAGGGCGACCCGGACCACGGCATCGCGCCCGGTACGCGCTTCGAGGACATCCCGGACGACTGGACCTGCCCGGACTGCGGCGCCACGAAGGACACCTTCGAGAAGATCGGGTAGCGAACTGCCTTTGCCCCTCTTCCACCGGGAAAGGGCAAAGGCGAGGACATGGATGCCCGAGGCAGGGCCACGCAGGAGCAGTTGCCGGGGCGGGGGACAGCACCTGATTCCGGCGCTGCGCCTGCTGCAAGCGAGTCCCTCATCCGGCGCTACGCGCCACCTTCTCCCGGAGGGAGAAGGGTGAAGGCAGGAGGAGAGCAATGAGCGACAAGAAGGCCGGCACAAGCCGCCGCGGTTTCCTGAAGCAGCTCGGCATGGCCGCCGCCGGCGCGGCGGCCTTCGGGG
>Ga0255097_1000228_pt1 | contig 29030 bp, 25 predicted proteins | sample Colum_Atlam_RepB_2_FD_188436 | JGI IMG/M metagenome (GOLD analysis project Ga0255097, IMG submission 188436) | Freshwater microbial communities from Columbia River, Oregon, United States - Colum_Atlam_RepB_8d | ecosystem: Environmental > Aquatic > Freshwater > River | place: USA: Oregon...
CTCTGGCCTCTGTCTTGGGGGACGGGGCCGCGGGTGAAGGGCCGGCGGAATATGCCCGCGCCTTTGCCCGGCTTGAGAACCACTATTTCGTCAACGGCGGCTTTTTGGAAAGCGATGGGTGGATCATCGCCAATGCCGACCGTATTGCTGATATCCCGGCGACCATTGTGCAGGGCCGCTTTGATATGATTTGCCCGCCCGTCTCGGCGTGGAAACTGGCCCAAGCCTTGCCGAAATCACGGCTGCATATGGTGTCGATGGCAGGTCATGCCCTGTCGGAACCCGGCATATCCGAAGCCCTTGTTCACGCCATGAACCAACTTCGTGGCTGAATTCGCTGTGGCAGGGGTTGAATTGCCGAAATTGTGATCCATCTTTGATCTTGCGGACCGGGCCCCTCTGACGTGCAAACGTGATGTCGGACCGCATCGAGCGCGCTCGATGTCATGCCCGGACCCTTCGGCTGACCTCTCGGCGCACCCATGCGAGAAAGGTCTGACTGTGGAACTTATGACAATTGCGTTTCTGGGAACCCCACTGTGGATGTGGTTCACCTTTATCGGGCTGGTAATTGCCCTTCTGGTCTTGGACCTTGGCATCCTGCACAAAGACGGCGCGCAAGAGATTGGCGTGTCTGAAAGTCTGAAACTGTCCAGCATGTATATCGCGCTGGGCCTTGGCTTTTCCGGCTTTGTCTGGTGGCAGATGGGCTGGGATGCGACGGCAAATTACCTGACGGCCTTTGTGGTGGAAAAGACCTTGGCGCTGGACAACATCTTTGTCATCGCCCTGATTTTTGGCTTTTTCGCCATTCCGCGTGCCTATCAGCACCGGGTGCTGTTTTGGGGTATTCTGGGCGTGATCGTGCTGCGCGGCATCATGATTGGGCTTGGGGCAACACTTGTCGCACAATATGGGTGGATTCTTTATGTCTTCGCCGCCTTCCTGATCTTTACCGGCATCAAGATGCTGCTGATCGCCGACAAGGACCATGACATCGGCGAAAACGCCGTAATCCGCCTGCTACGCCGGATGTTCAATGTGACGGATGGTCTGCGCGGCACGGCATTTTTCGTGACCGAGCCTGACAAGACCGGCAAGCTGGTGCGTTTCGTTACGCCTCTGTTCCTTGCGCTGGTGATGATCGAAGTGGCCGACCTTGTCTTTGCGGTCGACTCGGTGCCTGCCGTGTTCACGATCACGACCGACCCTTTCATCGTCTACACCTCGAACATCTTTGCCATCCTTGGTCTGCGGGCGCTTTACTTTGCGCTGGCTGCGATCCTGCACCGCTTTGCCTATCTGAAATATGCCCTTGCGATCTTGCTGGTCTTCATCGGCTCCAAGGTCTTTGTGGCTGATCTGATGGGCTGGGCCAAGTTCCCGCCGTCGCTCTCGCTTGGCATCACCTTTGCCATTCTGGGCGCGGGTGTGGCGGTGTCCTTGTGGAAAACCCGCGGACAAAACGTTGAAGCCCGTCCTTAAACCGCGTGTTCCCCCTTCCCCCGCAAGGCGCTTTTGCCTATGCGGGGGAAAACGACGAGGTCCGGGATGAGCTTCAACACCTTCGGTCACATGTTCCGTGTCACCACCTGGGGCGAAAGCCACGGGCCTGCGATTGGCTGCACGGTGGATGGCTGCCCCCCCGGCATCGCCCTGATCGAGGCCGATTTGCAGCCTTGGTTGGATGCGCGCAAACCCGGCACCTCCAAGTTCACCACCCAGCGGCAAGAGGCGGATCAGGTCCGTATCCTGTCGGGGGTGTTTGACGGGGTGACAACCGGCACCCCGATTCAGTTGATGATCGAAAACACCGACCAGCGGTCGAAGGATTACGGCGATATCGCGCAGGCGTTCCGGCCGGGACATGCCGACATCACCTATCACCAGAAATACGGGGTGCGGGATTACCGCGGTGGCGGGCGGTCTTCGGCGCGCGAAACCGCTGCGCGGGTTGCCGCGGGCGGCGTTGCGCGTGCGGTCCTTGCCGCCTTGGCGCCGGGTCTGACCCTGTCGGGCTACATGGTGCAGATGGGGCCAAAGGCGATTGACCGGACGCGCTTCGATGCGGACCAAATTGCGCAGAATCCGTTTTGGTGCCCCGATCCGGTCATGGCGACCGAATGGGCCGCCTATCTTGATGAGCTGCGCCTGACGCACAACTCGGTCGGCGCGGTGATTGAAGTCGTGGCAACGGGCGTTCCGGCGGGCCTTGGCGCGCCGCTTTATGGCAAGCTCGACGGCGATCTGGCTGCTGCGATGATGTCGATCAACGCTGTCAAAGCGGTAGAGATTGGCGACGGCATGGCCTCGGCGGTGCTGACCGGGGTTGAGAATGCCGACGAAATCCGCATGGGCCCGAATGGGCCAGAGTTCCTGTCGAACCACGCGGGTGGCATTTTGGGCGGCATTTCTTCGGGGCAGCCCGTCGTGGTGCGCTTTGCCGTGAAGCCGACTTCGTCGATCCTGACCCCCCGCCAGACGGTGAACACCAAGGGCGAGGAGTTGGACCTGATCACCAAGGGCCGTCACGATCCTTGCGTGGGTATCCGCGCGGTGCCGGTGGGCGAGGCGATGATGGCCTGCGTGCTGGCAGACCACCTTTTGCGTGATCGTGGCCAGACCGGCGGGTTGCGCGGGCAGATCGGTTAAGGTCAGACCGGAACGTGCAGGATGATGCCGTCCAGTCCGGCGCTCATTTTGATCTGGCACGACAGGCGCGAGGTGGGCTGACGTTCTGCCTCGGCGACGTCCAGCATGGCGTCTTCGAATTCGCCGGTTTCGCCGGTCTTTGCCGCCCAGTCCGGGCCGACAATCACATGACAGGTGGCGCAAGAGAGCGAGCCGCCGCATTCGCCCACAACACGGGGAATGTTGTTGGCGACCGCAGCCTCCATCAGGTTCTGGCCCTCACGGACCTCGGCGGTGATGTGTTGCCCGTCGGGCAGGATCCAGGTGGCTTTCATGGCTTCCCTCAAATGTACCAGATGTACCAATCGCGCAGGGCGTCGCCTTCCAGAGCGGCGGTTTTTTCGACCTCGGCACGTTTCATATAGATGTGGTTTTCCACCAGACCGGCGCCAACCGCGTGGGTCAGCGCGGTGTCGGCCTCAAGGTCATTCAGCGCCTCGGTCAGGCTGGCGGCCACACCATATTCCGCATCATTGCCGGTAAAGCCGTCGCCGGTTTCGCGGGGCTGCAGGTCATATTTGCCTTCATAGCCCAGAAGGGCGGCCTGCAGCACGGTTGCGACGACGGTATAGGGGTTCGCAGCCGCATCGGCCATGCGGTGTTCCAGCCGGGCTTTCTTGCCACCCTCGGCGCTGACGCGGACGGTGACGTTGCGGTTGTCGCCGCCCCAGTTGCACCAATAGCCCGACAGGCTGGCCGGTTGCAGGCGGGCGTAAGACAGCGCATTCGGGGCGATCAACCCGGCCATCGCCTTGTGATGCCGCATCCAGCCTGCAATGCAGCCCTTGGCCACCGGGTTCAAATCATCGGGGTTGCCCCAATCGCCCTTGGCGATGGCGTTATGCTCTTTCTTGTCGGTCAGCGAGAAATTCACATGCATGCCGGACCCGCCTTTGTTCAGATGAGGCTTCGGCAGGAAGGTCAGGATGATGCCGTGATCAAAGGCAATCTCGCGGGCCATTTGGCGGAACAGCACCACGGTATCGACATGCTCAACCGCAGTGTCGAAGGTCAGCGTAAATTCAAACTGCGGGCTGTCATATTCGGCGGTGATAAGGTCTAGCGGCAGGCCGATTTCATGCGCCTTGGCCCAGATCGCATCGGTAAAGCGACGTGGGTCCGTGAAGTTGCCGGTGCCGTAAACCACGCCGCCGGGGGTGTCGTAGGGCACGATCTGCCCGTCTTCGTTGCGAACGAAAGCATAGGCTTCCAGTTCGATCCCGACCTTGGGCGTCAGCCCGTGTTTTTCCCATCCGGCAACGGCGCGCTTCAGCGCCCCGCGCGGACACATCGGCACAGGTGTGCCATCACCGCCGTAAAGATCGCCCAAGACAACGCGGGTTCCCGGCTCCCAGCCGTGACGGATTTCCTCGCCCTTCCAGCGCAGGGCCATGTCGGGGATACCTTCCAGGCACATGGTGCCGGGGGCCTCAATCAGCAAATCCTTGTCGTAATGCACCGAAAAGGTCGGGCGGGCGAAGCGGCTTTCGTCGTCGCGCATTTTGGATGCGGGCAGATATTTGCCCCGCATGATCGACAGATGATCGCAGAACATCGCGCGGAGGCGGTCCGTCATGGTAGTCTCCCTGTGATGCGGTCTATCGCCGCTTATTTCAACGTCACCTTCACCGGCAGTTCCTTGATTCCGCCGATGAAGTTGGAGCGCAGGAACTTGTGGTCCCCGGCAGGTTCGATGGACTTGATGCGTTTGGCAAGTTCTTCGAACAACACCCGCACCTCGAGCCGCGCCAGCCACATGCCAAGGCAGACATGCGGACCGCCTTGGCCAAAGGACACATGACGGTTCGGGCTGCGGAACAGGTTGACACGGAAGGGGTCATCGAACACCCGCTCATCGCGGTTGCCCGAGGCCCACCACAAAAGAACCTTGTCGCCTTCTTTCACCTGTTTGCCGTGGAACTCGAAATCCTGCGCGGCTGTGCGGCGGAAATAAGTGGTGGCGGTGCCCCAACGGATGATTTCATCCGGGGCGGTTTCCCAAACGCTGCCACCTGCCTGCATCTGGGCCAAAAGTTCGGGCTGATGGGCCAGCGCCTGAATCCCTGCCGCGATGGAATAGCGGGTGGTGTCATTGCCCGCCGCGACCAACAGGCAAAAGAAGTTGCGGAACTCATGTTCCGGCATCACCGACCCATCCGGGCCGGGCTGCAAGATCAGATGCAGCACACCCGAAGTATCGCCCGAGGCCTCCTTCTTGCGCAGAAGTTCTTTGGCATAGACAAACAACTCGGCCCCTGCGGGCGAGTTAAAGGGCATCATTCGGAATTCGTCCGTGGTCATTTTGTCCAGCACATGCTGGGTGAAATCGGGGTCGGTGTTGGCGATCAGCGTATCGCCTTTTTCTACCAGCCAAGGCAGGTTTTCATCCGGCGTGCCAAGGATGCGACCCAGCATCCGCATCGGCAATTGGCGGGCGATGTCCTTGGTCGCGTCAAAGGTGCCTTTGGCCAATGCCTCATCCAGGATCGGGCCGCAAAGCTCACGAATAATAGGTTCGAACTGGGCGATCACAGGTTTGGAAAACGCCTTGGCCACCTTGATCCGGGTCTTCATGTGTTCCGGCGCATCGGTTTCCTGAAAGGTGCGGCGGGCGAGGTATTCTTCGTAGGTCTGGTCCTCCATCCGGATGCCGCGCGCGGATGAAACAAGGTCAGGCTTGCCGTTCAGAAAGGTGATGTCCTCATGCCGGGTGGCAGACCAATAGCCCTTGCCGCCTGACCAATCAGACCAATGCATCGGGTCTTCGTCGCGCAGGCGTTTGAAGGTGTTGTGCGGCGGGCCCGACAAAAAGGTGTCATGACTGCCAAGATCGGCGTGGCCATTATCGGTCGGGGTCCAGACGGTCATGCTTGCTCTCCCTTGCCGCAATGCCGATTTCAAAATATACTAAACAGGTTCATAAATATGTAAAGCGGGAAGATCATGCATATCGCGCTGCTGATGACCAACACGGATGAAACTGAATTTGCCCAAGCCCGCCCGAAGGATGGCGAGAAATTCACGACGATGATCCAGTCGGTTCGCCCCGATTGGCAGGTGACAGTTTTTCCGGTGAAAGATGGGGTTTTCCCGGATTTGGGTGCGCGATTCGACGGCTGGTTGATCGGCGGCAGTCCCGCGTCGGTGCATGATGACGATGCTTGGGTCGCTGATCTTTTCGCACTGATCCGTCGGCTGGTGGCAGAAGGTCAGCCGATCTTTGGGGCCTGTTTTGGGCATCAGGCGATTGCCATGGCGCTGGGTGGGCATGTGGCCAAAAATCCGGGCGGTTGGGTGTTCGGACTGGTGGAAACCGCAATCGAAGGGGTGCCGATGAAGCTGTACGGCAGCCATGTCGAGCAGGTGGTGAACCTGCCGCCGGGCGCCGTGGTTTTGGGGGGTACCGCAGAATGTCCCGTTGGCAGTTTCGCCATTCCTGGCCGGGTTATGACCACACAATATCACCCCGAGATGAGCCATGGTTTCATCAGCGATCTGGTCGAGGAATATGCCAGCGACCTGCCGCCCGAGGTGGTGTCACGGGCGCGCCACTCTTTGACGGAGCGGGCTGACAGCACCACAATCGCAGAGCGGATCGCCCGTTTCTTTGAAGGTCAGCGCTAAGCGAAAAGCGCCGCAAGGGCAGTGCGGTCAATGCCGGGAATGGTCTTGCCAGGGAAACGGAAGGTGGGCGTGTCCGTGCCCGCCACGATGGCATTGACGACGGATTCCTCCACCGCTTCCACGGCGGCAAGATAGATCGGGTCCAAAAGTTCGGCGTTGAGTTCACTGCGCTGGATCAGTGGTCCTGCCTGCTGCGGCATGGGACCGAAAGGCGCGGTCGAAAACGCAAGAAAGATATCGCCCGATGAATTGCCACCGGGCGTCCCGCCCCGGCCAAGACCAAGACCCGCACGACGGGCAAGATGGCGCAAGGAAATCGTGGACAGCGGCGCATCCGTAGCAATGACAACAATGATCGAGCCTGTTTCACGTGGAACAAGCCCCTCAAATGGCATCAGTCGCCCTACAGGCTGGCCCAGCACATTGAACCATGGGCGCTTGCCGTGGTTGGCCTGCACCAAGACCCCAACAGTATAGGTCTGGCCGCCCAACTCGACCCGGCGCGAGGCGGTTCCGGTTCCGGCCTTGAACTCATAGGCGATCATGCCGGTGCCGCCGCCCACCGCGCCTTCGACCACGCGGCCGGATGTGGCGCTGTTCAGCGCCTCTACCGCGTCCTCAGGCTGCACGAACATCGCGTTGATGTCGTTCAAAATACCGTCATAGGTTTCCGCCACCACCGGCATGGCCCAAGCAATCGTGTCGCGAAAATGCGCGGCATAGCGGTCAATCATCCAGCGCGTCGCGCCTGTATGACACGCACCGATGCCATGGGTATTGGTGATCAAGACGGGGCCAAGGAAATAACCGCCGTCGTTGATCCAATGTGTGCCCGTCATCTCCCCATTGCCGTTCAGCGTGGCCTGACCTGCGCGCACGGGTTCGGGTCGTCCGGCATCCATACGCGGGATGATGGCGGTGACCCCGGTGCGCATATGGCGGGCTGGATCCAGCAGGGTCTTGGTGCCAACGCTCACCCCAGCAACATCGGTGATGGCGTTCAAGGGGCCGGGGGTGCCGGGGAAGGGCAGGCCAAGATCACGGGCGCGCATGGGGAACCTTTCGGATATGTCCCCCAATGGCTAACACGGATCAAAGCGGCTGCAACTGGTGGAAACGGGATTGTTCATAAAGCAGTGGCGCACCTTCGGCGGTTGTCACCTCCATCACGCGGCCAATGAAGATGGTATGCGTTCCGGCCTGAACGGCCTCGCGCACCTCGCAAGAAAAGCTGGCGATCGCTGTGGTCAAGCGCGGGCCGTTGCTGCCGTCTTGCCAATCCCCATGATGGAATTTGTCAGCCCCGGTTGCCCCATTTGCCCCCGCAAAGGTCAGGGCGAGCGGGCCGCCATCCCCAGGCAAAAGATTGACTGTAAAGCGCATAGTCTCTGTTACGGCGGCGCATGTGCCGGTCTTGCGGTTCAGGCAGACCAAAAGGCTGGGCGGATCGGCTGTGACGGAACAGACGGCGGTGGCGGTGATGCCACGCCGCCCGTCCGCTTGACCTGTGGTGACAATGGTGACCGCCCCGGGAAAGCGGGCCATCGCGGCGCGAAAGGTTGCGGCTTCGATCGGGGCGGTCATGGGTTTATGCGGCCTTCAACTCTGACAAATAATTGGCGGCCGCCGTCGGATCGGCGAACCACGGGAAGAAATCGCGCGGATCGTCAAAGCCGTTCGCCATCCGATGTGCCAATTTCGGCAGGCCTTGGGCATTGCCCATGATGTCCAGAATAAACGGCGGTGGCGGCATCAGCAGCATGTTGGTCCACTGCACGACCCACTGGGCGTAATCCCAGAACTGGTCAAACGTGGATTGCATGAAAACCTCGTCAAAGGGTTTGTCGCCATGGGCAAGGATCGACCGCAGATAGATCGCGGCCGCCTTGGAGGCGTTGTTCGATCCCTGTCCGGTGATCGGGTCATTCAGGCAAACCGCATCGCCAAGACCCAACACCTTGCGACCCGAAGGCAGGGTGCCAATCGGGTGGCGGATGGTCGGGGCAAAGCGGCCCGCCAGAATGCCGTTGTCATCGGTGAGTGTGCAATTCTTCGACCGTTCATACTCCCACGGCAGGAAGGTTTTCAGAATGTCCAAAGATTTCGCCAGATGCGCCTCGGGCGTTTTCACATCGGCCCAGCAATCCATCGGGCCGCCGGGAATGCCTTCGAACACCATGATCTCGCAAGGGCCGGTGGTGGTCAGTGCCGGGAAGACAAAATACTCGCCGACGCCGGGGATCAGGTTGAATTCCACCGCCGAATGCGGCTCGCGCGGGGTCATGCCCTTGACATAGGTCAGCGCCAGCGCCCGCATCGGTTTGTCATAGGCCGATTTCTGGGCGTCGCGCGCGAACATCTGGCCGACCTCGCCTTTTCCGCTCGCCACGATCACCAGATCATCTTGGCGCGCGTACTCATCAATGTCCGAAAGGCCCGCGTCCTTGATGACCAAATGCCCGCCCAGTTTCTGAAACTCCGCCAGCCAGCGCGGCATCTTCACCCGTTGGTCAACGGCATAGGCGTTCTGGTCCAGCTGGCTGGCCCAATCGATCACCTTGCTGCCAGACCCGTCCGGGTTCGGCACGATGAAGTTGATGCCTTGCACGGGCGGGCAGCTGTCCGACCAGAAATCCAGCCCCAGATCTCGCTCGTTCTGCACGGCGTTCGAGAACATACACTGGCTCGACAAAACCCGGCCCTTTTCAATCTCGTCCGCCGTGCGATTTTGCACAACGCGCACCTGATGTCCGGCTTTGAGAAGCCCGATGGCAACCATAAGGCCCGATTGCCCGCCGCCGATGATGGTGAATTTCCGCATGATGATTTCCCTGAAGACTGGCTCTAAACGGCCTTAAGACATGAGTTTCGGAATCGCCGGCACGGCTTGCTCTGGGCCCATGGCGGTGTAGCCGCCGTCAACGCAGATGTCGGTGCCGGTGATGAAGCTGGCGTCATCCGAACACAGGAACAGCACGGTCGAGGCCACTTCCTCGGGGTTCGCCACGCGGCCCAACAGGTGGAAGGGTGCCGCGACGGCATCGGTCTTGGCGCGGTTACCCCCTGTCAGCTGATCCATGATGTTCGACCAGGTCCAGCCGGGGGATACCGCGTTGACGCGAATGCCATCGGGGGCAAGGTCCATTGCCTGATTGCGGGTGAGTTGCAGGATCGCGGCCTTGGACACCGGATAAACCCAACGCCCGGTTTGCGCGACGCGGGATGAGATAGAGCCGAAATTGACGATCGCGCCCTTGGTCGCGGCCAATTCCGCCCGCGCCGCCTGCATCAGCATGACCGACCCGACGATGTTGATATCCAGCGCGGTCAGCCAATCGGCGCGCGTGGTTTCCGCCCCGTTGTCGAGGTAAGAGCAGGCAACGTTCACCAGAAAGTCGATGCGGCCGAATTTCTTCTTGGTTGCCGCCACCAGCGCGGCAATCTCGGCGTCGCGGCGCAGATCGCAGGCTTGAAAGGCCACCCCGTCCCGTTCCATCGCGTGCCCCGCCTCTGCGGCAATGTCGGCGACCATGACGCGCACGCCCGCATCGGTGAACGCCTGCACCACGGCCTGACCTATCTTCGTGGCCCCGCCCGGAACAATGGCGACTTTCCCTTGCAGCCCTTTCATTGGACCCCCCTTTTATTTTTTTGAATTTGAAGAAGTTTTGGGCCAGTGGTGACCCCGCGCTATCCGCCAAACGGGTCGACTATCCGGAAAACGAAAAAATCTGCGCAAGGGCGCTGGCGTTTTGCGGAATCATGCTACGCTACACTGCCCATCGGGGAGGATGGCAATGCAGGAGGCTCATGCGCAGCGGCCCTTGGCGGGCCATGCGCTGTTTCAGTCCAACGACCTTGACGAGGCGCGCGAGCGTGTCGCGGCGGTGTTTTGCCCACACCGGTTGGATACCATCGGGCGGGGGGCAAAGATGGCGGCACGCCATCATCATCTGCGCGGCGACCGGGTTAGCCTGAACTACATCGAATATGGTGCGAAGACCCTGATTGCGCCGGGCACGCTAGAGCGGTTTTACCTGATGCAAATTCCGCTTTGCGGTGGGGCGGCGATTGCCAATGGCGCAGATCGCTATGTGACCGGGCCGGGGCAGGCGGCGGTCCTCAACCCGCAAGTGCCTACGACGATGATTTGGGAAGAGGGCACGCGGCAGGTTCTGGTGCAGATCGACCGCCGCGCGCTGATGGAACATCTGTCGGCGCAACTGGGGCATCGGGCCGACGAAACGCTGGCTTTTCAGGGGCCGATGGACTTGACCACGGGGGCTGGCGCAACCCTGCGCCAAATGGTGATGTTTCTGCTGGCCGAGGCTGATCAGGGCAGGGTTGCCTTGGGGGCTGGGCTAATGGGGCGGCAGGTCGAAGGCATGCTGATCTCGGGCCTGCTCGAGGCGCATCGTCACGACTATCGCGACCGGTTGGGCCGGGTGCGGGCGGCCCCAAGGCCCCGGCATTTGCGACTGGCGGAAGCCTTTATCGAGGCCCATCTAGATCAACCGCTGACCGTTGAGGATATCGCTGACGCCGCCGGGATCAGCACGCGTGGGCTACAGTTGGTGTTTCGCCAATATCGTGACTGCACGCCCTTGGGCTTTTGGCGCGATGCGCGACTTGCGCGCGCACATGGTGATCTGGTGGCGGGGGCCGGATCGGTGACCGAGGTGGCGCTGAAATGGGGGTTTTCGCATTTCGGCCGGTTTTCGCAGGCCTACGCTGCGCGTTACGGCCTTTCCCCGCGCGACAGTTTACGGGCGGCGCGGGGGACGGGGTATCAGGACTGATCAGATCAGGAATTCCGACAGGATCTCATCCTGCGTGATGTCGCGGTATTGGAATGCAGCAGCATCCAGCTGATCGAACAGCTTTTGGAAATTCGCGGCGTCCTTCGTCTCAATCCCGATCAGCACCGAACCAAAGTTGCGGGCAGATTTCTTCAGGTATTCAAACCGGGCGATGTCATCATCCGGGCCAAGCATGGCCAAGAATTCGCGCAGCGCACCGGGGCGCTGCGGCATGCGCAGGATGAAATATTTCTTCACCCCCGAATAGCGCTGGGCGCGTTCCTTGACCTCTGGCAGGCGTTCAAAATCGAAATTCCCGCCCGATGTGACGCAAACCACAGTCTTGCCGGCAATCTCGCCCGCCAGATCGGCCAAGGCGTCAACCGACAGCGCGCCTGCGGGTTCCAGCACGATGCCTTCTGTGTTCAGCATCATCAGCATGGTGGTGCAGATGCGGTCCTCGGGGGCGATCAGCACCTCGGCGGGGTTTACCCAGTTCAGCGCCGCAAAGGTGCGGTCCCCGATGCGGGCAACGGCAGCGCCATCCACAAAGTTGTCGATCCGCTTCAACGTGACGGGTTCATGCGCGACCAAGGCGGCAGTCAGGCTGGCCCCGCCTTTGGGTTCCACAAATCGAAAGCCGGTCTGCGGCGACTCGGCCCGCAGATAGCGCGTCACGCCGGACGAAAGCCCACCCCCGCCCACAGGCAGGATCACCAGATCGGGCGCACTGCCAAGCTGGTCAAGAATTTCCACCGCGACCGAGGCCTGACCTTCGATGACGTCTTCATCATCAAACGGCGACAGGAAATGCGCGCCTTCCTCGGCACAGAATTTCTGTGATGCGGCGAGCGTTTGGTCGAAATAGTCACCCGTCAGCACGATGCGCACATTGTCGCCGCCAAAGGCGCGGGTTTTATCGATTTTTTGCTGAGGGGTCGTTACCGGCATGAAGATCGTGCCTTGAACGCCGAAATGCTGGCAGGCAAAGGCCACCCCTTGGGCGTGGTTGCCAGCACTGGCGCAGACGAAATGCCGCTGATCTGGATTGGCCGTGCGCACCTTGCGCATGGCATTGTAAGCCCCGCGCAGTTTGTAGCTGCGCACGGGCGAGAGGTCCTCGCGCTTCAGCCAGATCTCGGCCCCATATTTGCGCGAAAGAAAGTCGTTGCGTTGCAACGGCGTGCGCGGAAACAGGTCGCGCAGGGCGCGGGTGGTCTGGCGGGCGGCGTCAGCAAACTGGGTCATGGGCAAGATGTGCCGGATTGCGCCCTTTGACGCAAGGGTCTGGCCTAAGCCCTTCCCTTGCCTAAGCCGGCGTTTCCCGCTAATCGCAGGGCGAAACTCAGGAGTCCCCCCATGTTCAAGCCGAAGAAAGTCGTTCTCGCCTATTCCGGCGGGCTGGATACCTCGATCATCCTCAAGTGGTTGCAGACCGAATACGGCTGCGAAGTCATCACCTTCACTGCCGATCTGGGCCAGGGCGAAGAGCTGGAACCGGCGCGGCAGAAGGCCCTGTTGATGGGCATCAAGGAAGAAAACATCCACATCGTTGATGTGCGCGAAGAATTCGTGCGCGACTTCGTGTTCCCGATGTTCCGCGCCAATGCGCTTTACGAAGGGCTGTATCTGCTGGGCACCTCGATCGCCCGCCCGCTGATCTCGCAGCATCTGGTCAAGATCGCTCAGGAACATGGCGCCGATGCCGTGGCCCATGGCGCGACCGGCAAGGGCAATGATCAAGTGCGGTTTGAGCTGTCAGCAGCAGCGCTGGACCCGGCGATCAAGGTGATTGCCCCGTGGCGTCTGTGGGATCTGACCTCGCGCACCAAGCTGTTGGAGTTTGCCGAGGCGAACCAGATTCCGATTGCCAAGGACAAGCGCGGCGAAGCGCCCTTCTCGGTGGACGCGAACCTGCTGCACACCTCGTCCGAAGGCAAAGTGCTGGAGAACCCGGCCGAAGAAGCGCCTGAGTTCGTCTATCAGCGCGTGGTTCCGGCCGAACAAGCCCCTGATCAGGCTGAAATGGTGGAAATCGGGTTTGAACACGGCGATGCTGTGTCGATCAACGGCGAACGTCTGTCGCCCGCCACCATTCTTGCCCGTCTGAACGATCTGGGCGGCAAGCATGGCGTTGGGGTTCTCGATCTGGTCGAAAACCGCTTTGTCGGCATGAAATCGCGCGGGCTTTATGAAACCCCCGGTGGCACCATCCTGCTTGAGGCCCACCGCGGCATTGAACAGATCACGCTGGATTCCGGCGCGGGCCATCTGAAAGATTCGATCATGCCGCGCTATGCCGAGCTGATCTACAATGGCTTCTGGTTCTCGCCCGAGCGTGAGGCGCTGCAGGCGCTGATCGACAAGACGCAAGAACATGTCACCGGCACCGTGCGGGTGAAGCTGTACAAAGGGTCGGCCCGCACCGTGGCGCGTTGGTCGGACCATACGCTCTATTCCGAAAAGCATGTTACCTTCGAGGAAGATGCGGGTGCTTATGACCAGAAAGACGCGCAGGGCTTTATCACCCTGAACGCGCTGCGCCTGCGCCTGATCGCCAGCCGCAATGCACGGGTGGCGAAGAAGCGCTGATCAGCGCATTTTCGTCGGCAAGGTCTTGCAGGGCCGGGCAGCCATTGGTTGCCCGGCCCTGTCATTTGCCGCAGTTTGGCCATGGCTTTATGAAAGCCTGATTCCAGCTGACGTCCGGCGAACGCATCTTCCTACGCCCGCCGGACCGGCCCTAGGAAAGGATACGACCTTGAAAAAACTTCAATCTTCAGTCGCTGTTTTCGGCCTTCTGGCCCTGTCTCTGTCTGGTGTGCCCGAGTTGCTGAATCCGTCCTCTGATGCTGGAGCGGCCTTTGCGCAAGGCAATGGCAACGGGGGTGGTAATGGGAATGGCAACGGCGGAGGGAACGGGAACGCCGGGGGCAATGGGAACGCAGGCGGGAACGGCAATGCAGGTGGCAACAGCCAAGGCAAGGCTGGCGGCCAAGGCAAAAGCGCCACCGCCGGAAGCAATGGCAATGGCGCGCTTGCTTCGGAATTGGCGGGGATGAATGCCATTCACGCCAGCCCCAACGCGTTGGAAAATGCGGACCCGAACAGTCAGGTGGGCCGAATCGCCGCCTACCGTGATGCCGCTTTGGCAACCCAAGGGGCCGCTGTCGCCGCAGCGGAGGCACAGCGCGATTTGGCCGTAGCGCAGGATCTGATGGCGAACGCCGAAGCGCTTCCCTCAACGACCGCCGAAGAAATCGCAGCGCGGGATCAGCAGATTGCCGATGCACAAACCGCGATTGATGCGGCCTTGGCCGGGCTGGACGAGGCAAACGCGACACTGGAAACCGCCTCGGCGATGGAAGAGGCCTCGCTGATGGAGGCGACCGGCGGTCGGGTGCTTTCGGATGAGGCCATGGCCGCTGTGCGCGCCGAGCTTGGCCTTTGATCTGTCCGCCCTGTGGTCTGGCGCAACGTCGGGCCGCATGGCGAAAAGGCAGAATTGTAAAAAAGTGACAACTGTTCAGTTGGTTACTTGCAAGGCATCGAAAGGCCGCCCGGGTTTGGGCGGCCTTTCTTTTTGCCCGATTGTCGGGCGAAATGACAAGAAAATCTTGTCCAATCGCTGGAATTCTTGCTTCCCTGCGGCACGGTGGCCGGGCATCTTGCGTCCGGTGTGGGCAGGCTTTCTGCCGCCTCATGCTTTGGGAGATCAGCGATGCGAAACGGTGGACAGGTTCTGGTGGAAAGCCTTGTGGCTTTGGGCGCGACCAAGGCATTTGGCGTGCCGGGCGAAAGCTATCTGGCGGTTCTGGATGCGCTGCATGACACCCAAGGCAAGCTTGACTATGTGCTGTGCCGCAACGAAGGCGGCGCGGGGTTCATGGCGGCGGCCTATGGCAAGCTGACCGGTTCGCCCGGCATCTGCATGGTCACACGCGGGCCGGGGGTTACGAATTCCTCGATCGGTATTCACACCGCAATGCAGGATTCCGCGCCGATGTTGATCTTCGTGGGTCAGGTTGGCACCGACATGAAGGGCCGCGAGGCGTTTCAGGAAATCGACTATCGCGCGGTGTTCGGCACCATGGCGAAATGGGTGGTCGAGATTGACGATGTGGAGCGTATTCCGGAAATTCTGTCGCGCGCTTGGATCACCGCTACGACGGGCCGTCCCGGCCCTGTCGTCATCGCTCTGCCCGAAGACATGCTGACAAGCGACACCGATGTTGCTCCGCTGACCGGCCCGGCCCGCATTGCCGAGCCTGCGCCCGAAGCGGCGGCACTGGCCGATGCCTTGGCGCTCTTGGCCGGCGCCAAGCGCCCGGCGATCCTGCTGGGTGGCTGCAACTGGACGGAAAGCGGCAAAGCAGCGCTGAAAGCCTTTGCCGAAGCCTCCGATATCCCGGTTGTCGCCGCTCTGCGCTATCAGGACATGTTCGACAACCATTCGCCCTGTTACGCGGGTGATCTGGGTCTGGGTCTGGCCGCAGGCGTCCGCAAGACGATGGCCGAGGCGGATGTGATTTTGGCGCTGAACACCCGTTTTGGCGAGATTTCGACCGAAGGCTATACGCTGTTTCAGGTGCCGGTCCCAGCGCAGAAGATCATCCATGTTCATGGCTCGATCGCCGAGATTGGCAAGATCTATGTGCCGACCATCGGTATCCCTGCTGGACCGAATGCCTTTGTCGCCGCCCTGACCCCGGTCAAGGGCGACTGGGCCGAATGGCGCGCCCGGGCACGGGCCGATTATGAGGCGACCTTCGCCCTGCCGAAACAGCCGTCGCCCGTCGATATGGTCGAGGTGACGGCGCACCTGAACAAGGTGCTGCCGGAAGATGCGATCCTGACCAATGGGGCGGGCAACTTCACCATCTGGCCCAACAAATTCTTCAAATTCGGCCCCAAGGCCCGGCTTCTGGCGCCGCAATCTGGTGCCATGGGTTACGGCCTGCCCGCCGCCGTGGCGGCCAAGGTGGCCTGCCCGGATCGCACCGTGGTCTGCTTTGCCGGCGACGGCGATTTCCAGATGAATTGCCAAGAGCTGGGCACCGCGATGCAGGCCGGCGCGCAGCCCATCGTGCTCATTCTCAACAATGGCACCTATGGCACGATCCGCGCCCATCAGGAGCGTAACTATCCGGCCCGCGTGTCGGGCACCGATCTGGAGAACCCCGATTTCACCGGCCTTGCCCGCGCCTATGGCTTCCATGCCGAGCGGGTCGAGACCACCGCCGATTTTGCCGCCGCCTTTGACCGGGCCTTGGCGTCGAAAACTGGCGCGGTGCTGGATCTCAACATCTCGCCCGAGGCGCTGACCCCGCGTGTGACGCTAAGCCAGATGCGCGCCAATGCGCTGGCTGCCAAAGGTGCGAAATGACCGTTCGTCTGGGTGCCGATATCGGCGGCACTTTTACCGATATCGCGCTTGAGGTCGGGGGTCGGTTCCATTCGACCAAGGTGCTGACCAACTATGCAGCACCCGAGCAAGCCATTCTCGACGGAATGGAAATCGTGCTGGCCGAGGCAGGCCTGACGCCGGCGGATCTTGAGATCGTCATTCACGGCACGACGCTGGCCACCAACGCGCTGATCGAACGGCGCGGGGCAAAGACTGCCTTTGTGACGACCGATGGCTTCCGCGATGTCATTGAAATGCGGACCGAAAGCCGGTTTGACCAGTATGACCTGAACCTTGTGCTGCCCACGCCTTTGGTGCCGCGCGAAGATCGCTTTACCGTCCGTGGCCGCATTGGCGCCCAGGGGCAGGAACTGGCCCCTCTGGACGAGGCCGGGCTGCAGGTGATTGCCGATCAGATCGCGGCAGGTGGCTATGGTGCGGTGGCGATTGGCTTTATCCATTCCTACATGAATCCCGCACACGAGGCCCGCGCGCGTGACATCATCGCGGCCAAGGCCAAGGTTCCGGTTTCAATCTCGTCCGAAGTCTCGCCGCAGATGCGCGAGTTTGAACGGTTCAACACCGTTTGCGCCAATGCCTATGTGCGCCCGCAGATGGCCGATTATCTGGGCCGCTTGCAGGTGCGTCTGAAGGAAATTGGCGCCAGCTGCCCGGTCTTCATGATCCATTCGGGGGGCGGGTTGATCTCGGTCGAAACGGCGTCCGAGTTTCCGGTCCGTCTGGTGGAAAGTGGCCCCGCAGGCGGCGCGATTTTTGCCGCCGATGTGGCGCGGCGCTTTGGGCTGGACAAGGTGGTCAGCTATGACATGGGCGGCACCACGGCCAAGATCTGCCTGATTGAAGATTTCGCACCGAAGACCGCTCGCACGTTCGAGGTGGCGCGCAGCACGCGCTTTGCCAAAGGCTCGGGCATGCCGATTTCGATTCCGGTGATCGAGATGATTGAAATCGGCGCAGGCGGTGGCTCCATCGCTTGGGTTGATACCTTGAGCCGGATTCAGACCGGGCCGGAGTCTGCCGCATCGGAACCGGGGCCTGCCTGCTATCAGCGCGGCGGCGATCGCCCGGCCATCACCGATGCCGATCTGGTTCTGGGCAAACTTGACCCCGACAATTTTGCCGGGGGTGCGATCAAGCTTTCCACCGCGAATGCCCTTGCCGCGGTATCCCGCGATGTGGGTGACAAGCTGGGCCTTGGGGCCGAAGCAGCGGCCTTTGGCATCTGCGAGGTGGTGGACGAAAATATGGCCAATGCCGCCCGCGTGCATGCGGTGGAAAACGGCAAGAACATCTCGGACAATATGATGATCGCCTTTGGCGGTGCTGCGCCTTTGCATGCCGCGCGGCTTTGCGAAAAGCTGGGGATTGACCTGTGCCTGATCCCGCCGGGGGCGGGGGTGGGGTCGGCCATCGGGTTCCTGAAGGCCCCCTTTGGGTATGAAGCTTTGGCGTCAAAGATCACCCGGTTGTCGGGCTTTGACCCAGCGGCGGTGAATGCGATGTTGGCTGATCTTTGTGCCACGGCAGAACGCTTTGTCCGCGCCGGATCTGGCGGCGAGATGCGGCGCGAGATCACGGGCTTCATGCGCTATGTGGGGCAGGGCTGGGAAATTCCGGTGCCGCTGCCGGATCGCCCCTTTGTTGCCGGGGATGCGGCGGCGCTGCGCGACGCCTTCCGCACCGCCTATGCCCGCCACTTTGGCCGTGCCATCGACGGCATGGACGGGATGGAGATTGAAATCGTCACATGGTCGGTGCGCGCAGAGGATATTCTGCCCGCGCCTGACCGTCACACCCTTGCCCTTGGTGGAACCGAGGCCCCCGCGACGCTCTCACGCGCGGTGTTCGATCCTGCCGAGGGCAAGCCCCTGCCGACCGCCATTGTCCCGCGTGAGGGGCTGAAGGTTGGCGCATGGGTGCAAGGCCCGGCAGTGATTGTGGAACGCGAAACTTCAACCGTTGTGACCTCGCCCTTTGATGCGGTGATGCAAAGCGACGGCTCACTTTTGCTGGTGCGAAAAGGAAGCGCGAAATGACCGACCAGACACGCGAAATTCGCATGCAGGTCATGTGGAACCGGCTGATTTCGGTTGTCGAAGAACAGGCGATGACCCTTCTGCGTACCGCCTTTTCGACATCTGTGCGTGAGGCGGGCGATCTATCGGCAGGCGTCTTTGACCCCGAGGGCCGGATGCTGGCCCAAGCCGTGACCGGCACACCGGGCCATGTGAACACCATGGCCGAGGCCGTGGGCCATTTCATCGCCGCCATTCCGCGCGACCGGATGTATCCGGGCGATACCTATGTGACCAACGACCCTTGGCTTGGCACCGGGCATTTGCACGACATCACCATGGTTTCGCCGTCCTTCAAGGGCGACCGTCTGGTGGGCTTTTTCGCCTGCACCGCGCATGTGGTCGATGTGGGTGGGCGTGGCTTTGGGGCGGATGGCAAGTCGGTCTATGAAGAAGGCATCCAGATCCCGATCCTGAAGTTTGCTGAACGTGGCGAGGTGAATGAAACCTTGCTGGCGTTACTGCGATCAAACGTGCGCGAACCGGGGCAGGTGGTGGGCGATTTCTATTCGCTGGCGGCCTGTAATGAGGTTGGCCATCGCCGCCTGATCGACATGATGGCCGAGATTGGGCTGGAAAGTCTGGACGACCTTGGTGCTTTCATCTTCACCCGTACGCGGGCTGCCATGCTGGACCGGGTGCGCGCCCTGCCGCAAGGCGCATGGTCGAACAGCTTGGATACCGACGGCTACGATGCCCCGGTGCGGTTGGCCGCGACGGTGCAGATTGCGGGCGACGTTGTGAATGTCGATTTCACCGGCACCGATGGCGTCAACCCGCGCGGCATCAACGTGCCGATCATCTATTCCAAGGCCTATGCCAGCTATGCGCTGAAATGCGTCGTCGCGCCGGAGATTCCGAACAACTGGGCCTCGCTTGAGGCGTTTACCGTGACCTCTCCGGAAAACATTCTGAATGCCCCGCGCCCGGCCCCTGTTTCGGTGCGTCATGTCATCGGCCATCTGGTGCCCGATCTGGTACTGGGCGCGCTTGCAAAGGCGCTGCCGGGCCGGGTTCTGGCAGAGGGGGCGGCGGCCCTGTGGAACATTCACATGTCGGTGCGTCCGGTGGCGGGCGCACAAGGGCGGCGGGCCGAGATTTTGATGTTCAACTCAGGCGGCATGGGCGCGCGTCCGGGCTTGGATGGGCTTTCGGCCACGGCCTTTCCGTCAGGCGTGATGACCATGCCGATTGAGGCGACCGAGCAGGTTGGCCCGGTGATCGTCTGGCGCAAGGAATTGCGGCCCGGATCGGGCGGCGACGGGCAGCATCGCGGTGGTCTTGGCCAGATCATCGAGATTGAACCGGCACCGGGGCATGAGTTTGATTTCTCGGCGATGTTTGATCGGGTGAACCATGCGGCCAAGGGCCGGGATGGCGGCAAGGATGGCGCGGCGGGGATCGTGGCGCTGGATGATGGCACCGCGCTGAAGCCCAAGGGCTGGCAGCATGTGCCTGCCGGGCGCAGGCTGGTGTTGCATCTGCCGGGCGGTGGGGGCTATGGCGATCCTGCACGGCGGGACGCGGATGCACGGGCGATTGATGCGCGCCGGGGTTATGTCACGGAGACCGGGAAATGAGTTATGTCGCAAGCCGCCTGTCGGCGGTGAAACCTTCGGCTTCGATGGCGGCCTCTATGGCCGCCAAGGCGTTGCGCGCAACCGGGGTGGATGTGATCGACCTTGGTCTGGGAGAGCCGGACTTTCCGACGCCTGCCCATGTGGCCGAAGCGGCGCACAAGGCAGCGCTGGCGGGTGAGACGCTTTATACCGCCGCCGCCGGGACACCCGCCTTGCGCGCGGCCGTGGCCGAAAAGTTCCGCCGGGAAAATGGCCTGGACTATGGTCCCGATGATATCGTGGTCGCCAATGGCGCCAAGCAGATCATCTTCAACGCGCTGATGGCCACGCTGAATGACGGGGATGAGGTTATCACCCCCGCGCCCTATTTCGTGTCTTATCCCGAAATGGCCAAACTGTTGGGCGGCGTTCCGGTGATGCCGGTTTGTGGCGTGGACGCCGGGTTCCGTCTGACCCCAGCGGTGCTGGAGGCGGCGATCACCCCCCGCACCAAATGGCTGTTTCTGAACATGCCGGGCAATCCCTCGGGCGCGGTTTATTCCTTGGCCGAATTGCAAGCTTTGGGTGCGGTTCTGGCGCGGCACCCGCAGGTCTTGATCCTGTCGGATGAGATTTACGAACATATCCTGTTTGATGGCCGCGAATTTGTCAGCTTTGGCAAGGCCTGCCCGGAGTTGAAAGACCGCACGCTCATCGTCAATGGTGTGGCCAAGGCCTATGCGATGACCGGCTGGCGTGTTGGCTATGCGGCAGGGCCAGCGCCCTTGCTGAAAGCGATGAACACGGTGCAAAGCCAGTCTGTCACGTCCGTGGCCGCGCCGATGCAGGCGGCGGCGCTGGCGGCACTGACCGGTCCGCAGGACTGCATCCCCACCTTCCGCGAAGCCTTTGAACGCCGTCGCGATCTGGTGGTCGCAGCCGTGGCCAAGATCCCCGGTCTGACACTGCCTGCCCCCGAGGGCGCGTTCTATGCCTATATCGGTTGCGCCGATTTGATCGGCAAACGCACGCCCAAGGGCGAGGTTCTGAGCGATGATACGGCGGTGGTCAGCTATCTTTTGAACGAAGGGCATGTCAGCGCCGTTCCCGGTGCTGCCTATGGTCTGTCGCCGTTCTTCCGCATCTCGACCGCCACTTCAGACGCCGTCTTGACCGAGGCCATGGCCCGCATCGCCCGCGCGGTTGCGGCGTTGGAGCCTGCGAAATGAGCCCGCGTTTTGACACGATCCTGATCACCGGGGCCGCTGGTCGGCTTGGCACGCAGTTGCGTCGGGGCCTTGCGCCTTTGGCCCGCAAACTGCGGCTGGCAGATGCCGCCCCGATCCTTGATCTGCAACCGAACGAAGAGGCGCTGACCTTTGATCTGGCTGATGAGACTGCCGTGCATGCCGCTTGTCAGGGCGTTGATGCCATCGTGCATTTTGGTGGCGTGCCGCTGGAGCGCAGCTGGGACAGCATCCTGAACGCCAATATCCGCGGCAGCTATCACATCTATGAAGGTGCGCGCAAAGCCGGCGTCAAACGGGTGGTCTACGCCAGTTCGGTTCACGCGATCGGCTATCACCGGATCGAAGATCAGATCGATGCCAATGCTGCGCATCGCCCCGATGGGCTTTATGGCCTGTCAAAATGCTTTGTCGAAGACCTTGGTCGGCTTTACTGGGACAAATTCGGGATCGAGACGGCGGCGCTGCGCATCTTCTCGTCCTTCCCCGAACCCGCAGATCGCCGCATGCTGTGGTCTTGGTTGTCATTTGACGATTGCGTGCGGCTGGTCGTATCCAGTCTGACCGCGCCGCGCGTCGGTTTCACCGTGGCGCATGGCCTGTCGGACAATGCGGTCAAGCCGGTCGATAACCGGCTGTCTGGGCATCTTGGCTGGCAACCGCAGGATACCAGTGAACCCTTCCGCCAAGGCCTTGAGGCCAAGTTTCCGCCCCCTGATCCCAAAGCCCCCGCCGTTCAGCATCTGGGCGGCTGGTTTGTTGATCTGGGCCACCCTGATGATGAGGCATCGAAATGAAATCCAGCTATGACGTCGTGATCGTGGGCGGGGCCGTCATCGGCTCTGCCGTGGCCTATTTCCTGATGGCAAACCCGGATTTCAAAGGCTCGGTGCTGATCGTCGAACGTGATCCGTTCTTCGCCAAAGCCTCGACCTCGTTGTCGGCCGCGTCGATCCGCACGCAGTTTTCCAACGCGATCAACGTAAAGATCAGCCAGTTTGGTTCCACCGTCATTCGGGATTTCGCGACGACGATGCAGGTTGCGGGCGAACCCGCGCCAGATCTGAACTTCCATTCTGGCGGCTATCTGTTTTTGGCCGCAACGCCGGATCAGGAACAGGTCTTGCGCGAAAACCACGCCGTGCAAAAATCCTGCGGGGCCGATGTGGTTTTGTGGAACCAAGAGGAACTCGCCCGCGCCTTCCCGCATCTGAACGTCGATGACATCACGCTGGCCTCCTATGGCCAGTCGGGCGAGGGCTGGTTTTCCAACACCGGTCTGATGAACGGCTTCCGTGCAAAAGCACGCGAGCTGGGCGCGGATTATGTGCATGACGAGGTGGTGTCTATCGCCCGCGATGGCGCAAAAGTCACCTCAGTGACGCTGAAATCCGGCGCAGTGGTGCAGGCCGGAACCATCGTCAACGCCTCCGGCCCGCGCGCGGCGCTGACGGCACGGATGGCGGGGCTGGATGTTCCGGTTGAACCGCGCAAGCGCACGCTTTTCGTGTTTGATTGCGCCAAGACGCCGGAAGGTTCGGCCACGGTGAACAATGGGCGTTTGCCCCTGATGATCGACACTTCGGGCACCTTCTGCCGCCCCGAAGGTCGCTATTTCTTGGCCGGTTGCCCGCCGGTGGAAGACCCGGCTGTCGATTGGGATGACTTTGAACCGCGCTGGGAAGAGTTCGAAGAGATCATTTGGCCGAACCTGGCCAACCGGTCTCCGGGGTTCGAGGCGATCAAGCTCGTCAATCAATGGGCGGGGCATTACGATTTCAACACGTTGGACCATAACCTGATCGTGGGCCGCCACCCGGAAGTGCAGAACTTCATCTATGCCAACGGCTTTTCCGGCCATGGGCTGCAACAAGGCCCCGCCGCTGGGCGCGGGGTTGCAGAACTGATCGTCTATGGCGGGTTCCGCACGCTGGACCTGTCGGAAGTGGGCTATGAGCGCATCGTCGAGGGCCGTCCGTTCCTTGAAAAAGCAGTAATCTGAGGTGACACCGCCCGACCGCCCCACGCGTCTGCCGCCCCTGAACGCGCTGCGCGTGTTTCAGGTGGTCGTGCGGCATCGCAGCTTTCGGGCGGCGGCGGATGAATTGTTGGTGACACCGCAGGCCGTCAGCCAGCAGATCAAGCTGTTGGAAGACACGCTGGGGCTGGAACTGTTCGCGCGCAAAGGCCGCGCGGTGGAGCCGAACGAACAGGCGATCTTGCTGGCGCATTTCGTGCAGGCGGGCTTTGACGAGATGGCCGAAGGTGTGCGGCGGGTCACAAAACTTGGCCAGCGCAGCCGGATCAACGTCAACGCCAGCCCCTATTTCGCCACCCGTTATCTTCTGGATCGCTTGGCACGGTTCCGCGAGATCATGCCGGATGCCGATCTGCGGCTGACCACCATCGTCGATTTGCCAGACTTTGTGCGCGACGATGTGGATGTGGCGATCCAATGGGGCTTTGGGGGTTGGAAGGGGCTGGATCAGGTGCTGTTGTTGCAGGATGTGAAAATCCTGTGCTGCACGCCCGAAATGGCCGCGCGGATCAAGACCCCCGCCGATCTTGCGAACCTGCCGCTTTTGCATCCGGTGCTGACGGATCAGTTGTGGGTGTCTGTGTTGGCGCATTTCGGGGTGAATGCGACGGCGGGTAAGGGCGACATTCGCATCGAAGATGCGGCGACTATGCGGCGGGCCACTTTGGCAAGTCTGGGCGTGGGCCTGTTGTCCGAGATCGACGCCGAGGAAGATTTGGTCACCGGAAAGCTGGTGGCACCCTTTGGCACACGGGTGATGCACGACATGCCCGCGCATCTGATCCCCGGTTTTTACATGGTCCTGCCCAAGGCGCATCGGCGGGTCAAGGCGATTGCGGCCTTTTGCGCTTGGGTCGAGGGCGAGAACTGGCAGCAGCCGGTCTGGGAGGAATGATGAAACAGGCGCCAAACTTCAATGCGATTGTGACCGGGGCCACCAGCGGCATTGGCCGCGCGATTGCGCTTGGTCTGCATGCGGCGGGCTATCACGTGCTGGCCTTGGGGCGCGATGCAGGCGCTCTGGCCGATCTTCGGTCAGCCGGGCTTCAGGCCGAGGCGCTGGACGTCACCGACCGCGCCGCGGTAACCGCGCGTCTGGGTGGGTCTGCGCCAGAGGTGTTGGTGCTGAACGCAGGCATCATGCCGCCGATGGCCAATTTCTGCGATCAGGCACAAGAGGACATTGATCGCGCACTGGAGGTGAATCTTTCTGCCGTGATCCATCTGACGCGCACCGTTGCGCCGGGGATGCGGGCGGCGGGTAAGGGGCATATCTTCTTCACTGGTTCCACCGCAGGCCATGCGCCCTTTGCCAATCTGGCGGTCTACTGCGCCACCAAGGCCGCGATTGGCGGCTTTGCCCAAGCCTTGCGGCTGGACATGGCTCCTCATGGCGTGCGGGTCACCGAAATCGTCGCGGGCCGGGTTGAGACCGGGCTTTACAAAGATCTTCTGTCGGCCGAGGCGCGGGCGGCGATGTATGCGGGCAATTCCGCCGTGCAGCCCAAAGATCTGGCTGACATGGTGCTGGCCACCCTCGCCTTGCCGCAATCGGTTGATGTGGCGCGGTTCGATATTCTTCCAACACATCAGGCGACAGCCACGGGCGGCCAAGGAAAGGGCAAGTAAATGCAGGGACTTTCGGTTGTGATCGTCGGCGGCGGTGCGGGGCTTGGCGCGCTTCTGGCGCGGATGGCGATGGAGCGTGGGGCAACGGGCCTTGGCATCATCGACCTGAACGCCGAGGCCGCCGAGGCTGTTCTGGCCCCCGCCCGCGCGGCAGGCCTCAAGACGGCTTTTGCCGCCTGTGACATCCGCACGGCAGACGCGGCGCATGCTGCCTTTGCCAAGGTGGCCGCTGATCTTGGTGGCGTCGATACGCTGATCAACTCTGCCGCGATCTATCCGCGCAAACCGATCCTTGAGATTTCCGATGCCGATTGGGATGCGTCAAACGCGATCAACGTCAAAGGCACCTATCACATGATGGTCGCCGCCATTCGCCAGATGCAGGGGCAAGATCCCAAGGGTCATGTGCGCGGGCGGATCGTCAACATCACCTCTGTTGACGCCTTCAAAGCTCATCCGCAGAACGCCCATTATGCCGCCACCAAGGCTGCCGTGGTGTCGCTGACGAAATCCATGGCCCATGCGGTTGCGCCTGATGGTATCTTGGTCAACTCGGTCGCGCCCGCCGGCATGGCGACTGAAAAGGCGCGGGAACTGGGGTTCCTCGGTGAACTTGCCAAGGCCAGCCCCTTGGGTCGCGGTGGCGAGCCCGAGGAAATGGCAGAATGGGTGCTGATGGCCGGTGGTCCGAAGAACACCTATATGACCGGCGAAAACATCATCGTGTCGGGCGGCTATATCTACGCCTGAAGCGTCTTCGCGTCAGACCACCACGAAGCCGTGGGCAAAGGGATCACGATCATCGATGAAGATGGTGTTGATCCCGGTCTGGCGCGCCCATCCCGCGATGGATGGGATGATGGCGGCTTTGCCCGCCACCGTTGCCGCCGCTTCAACCCGTCCGTTGAACAGGCTGCCGATGATCGATTCATGTACAAATTCATCGCCTACGGTCAGTTTGCCCTTGGCGGCAAGCTGCGCCATCCGGGCCGAGGTGCCCGTGCCGCAGGGGCTGCGGTCAATCGCCTTGTCGCCATAGAACACCGCATTGCGGGCATGCGCCCCCGCTACGGTCGGCTTGCCCGTCCATTGAATATGGCTCAGGCCCCGAATGGCCGGGTGTTCGGGGTGGATGAATTCGTATTTCTCGTTCAGCGCCGCGCGCAGTTTGGGCGACCAGCCCACCAATTGCCCCGCCGTATGGTCAGCCATATCGCGGAACACTTTCTGCGGCTCTACAATGGCATAGAAATTGCCGCCATAGGCCACATCGACCACCACCTCACCCAAGCCCTCAACATGGGCGGTCAGCCCTTCGGCGTGGAGGTATGACGGTACGTTGGTCAGCCGCACTTCTTCGACGAAACGGCCCTCTTGCCGATAGGTGATGTCCACCTTGCCCGCAGGCGCGTCGATCGACAGCTTTCCCGGCTCGCGCGGTTGGATCAGGCCGTTCTCGATGGCCATGGTGATGGTGCCAATCGTGCCATGGCCGCACATCGGCAAACAGCCCGAGGTTTCGATGAAGAGAACTGCCACATCGCAATCGGGGCGCGTTGGCGGATAGAGGATCGATCCCGACATCATGTCATGCCCGCGCGGTTCAAACATGAGGCCCGTGCGCACCCAGTCAAACTCGCGCAGGAAATGCGCCCGGCGCTCTAGCATGGTGGCGCCTTCCAGACGCGGTCCACCGCCTGACACCAGCCGCACGGGATTGCCGCAGGTGTGCCCGTCAAGGCAGGAGAAGGTATAAACGGCCATTTAGAACCTCTGCGGTGAAAACGGGGTCAGATCGATTGCGGGCGGTTGCCCGGTCACCAGATCAGCCACCAGCCGGGCGGTGCCAGCCGATTGCGTTAGGCCCAGATGGCCGTGGCCGAAGGCATAGGTGACGCGGTTCGTGGCGCGGGCACGGCCAATGGCGGGAAGGCTGTCGGGCAAGGATGGGCGGAACCCCATCCATTGCACGCCGCCCGTCGGGTTCAGTCCCGGTAAAAAGGCCTGCGCCTTTTTTAGCATCGCCTCGGAGCGTTTGTAGTTCGGCGGCAGGTCCAGCCCCCCAAGCTCTACCGCGCCGCCCACCCGAACCCCGGTGGACAACGGGCTGACGACAAAGCCATGTCCGCCAAAGGTCACTTGGGTCCGCAGATCAAAGGCCGCGCTGGGCAGGGTGGTGTTATAACCACGCTCGGTTTCCAGCGGAATCTTCTCGCCCAATGTGCGCGCGATGCGGTGCGAAAACGCGCCTGCCGCCAGCACCACCTGATCGGCGGCGAAGGTCTGACCCTGGGCCAGCACCTCAACCCCGCCGTCTACGGGGCGCAGGGCGTGAACCTCTGCAATCTCCAACCGCCCGCCATTGGCCTGAAGCCGCGCGGCCAGCGCCTCGGTGTAAAGTTTGGGGTCGGCGATGGAATACCAGCCGGGGGTAAAGGTGCCGTGGGTAAAGCGGGGTGAGAGGCCGGGTTGCAGCGTGGCCATCTCGGGCGCGGTCATGTGATGAAATTCGATCCCATGATCGGCTCGCGCCTGCCAACCCGGCAGGCTGGCACGAAACTCGGCCTCAGATTCATAGACCTGCAGATTTCCCTTTTTCCGCAGCATGCCATCCGTGCCCGTTGCGGCCAAAAACGGCTCTAACTCGCCTTTTGACAGGTCCATCAGTGCGGTTTGCGCGGCGGTGGAAGCATCGACGCGCGACGGCGCGCAGGCCCGCCAGAACCGGAACATCCACGGCGCGATCTGCATCGCATAGGCGGGCGGGATGGACAGCGGGCCCAGCGGGTCCAACAGCCATTTCGGGGCTTTCTTCATCAGGCCGGGCGACGCGAGCGGTAGAATGTCGGTAAAGGCAAAGGCCCCGGCGTTGCCCGCCGAAGCCCCTGCAGCCGGGCCTTCCCGGTCAATCACCGTGACCGCCAGCCCCCGCGCCTGAAGCTGAAGTGCGGCGGACAGACCCACCACCCCCGCGCCGATGACGATCACCCCGGCCATCGCGTCAGGCCGCGTGCTTTTTGTCGAGGCTTGCCGACCAGTCGGCATACCACGCATTGAACAGCGCGAATTGCTTTTCAACAAAGCCTTGCTGGCTGGGCGACAGCGCATCGCCTTCGTTGAAGTGCAGCTTGTAGGCCGCGTCGCCCTTCAGAACCATCATGTGTTTGAAGAACAGCACCAGATCCGGCCCGGCATCGACCTCGGACAGAACCTGCATGGCGCTGTCCAGTTCAAACGCCAACCGCCGCGCGGTCGCGTCCCCGGCCATGGCCGCCTTGCACAGCTTGGTCAGGTGCAGAACCTCACGCGGGAAGACGTTGCCGATCCCGGTGATTGCGCCGTCGGCGTTGCAGTTGATGTAGCCATGATACACGGCGGTATCGACGCCGATCATCAGTTTTACATCATCGCCCGCGCTGGTGATCGCCTCACCCGCATAGGACAGATCGGCAAAGCCGCCGAATTCCTTGAAACCAACAAGGTTCGGATGCTCGGCCCGGATCTGGTTAAAGAGGTCTGCCTTGGTCGAATAGCCGTAATAGGGGCTGTTGTAGATCACGGCGGGCAGGTTCGGCGCTGCGGCCAGAACGGTCTTGAAATGCAGGCGCTGGGCGGCCACCACGGTACCGCGCGACAACAGGCGCGGGATCACCATCAGACCGTGGGCACCGACCTTTTGCGCGTGCGCTGCAATGGCGGCAGCGGTGGCGGTGTTTACGGCACCCGTGCCGACCACCACCTTGATGCCCGCTTTGACCAGACGTTCCACGCCTTCCATCCGCTCTTCGGTGGTCAGCAAGGGCCAGTCCCCCATCGACCCGCAATAGACAACGGCCGACATGCCAAGGCCCACCAACTCCTTCGCCTTCTCCACCAACTTGTCAAAGTCGGGTTTGCGGGCGGCGGTGCAGGGGGTCATCAGGGCGGGGACGGTGCCAGA
>Ga0255097_1000233_pt1 | contig 28370 bp, 37 predicted proteins | sample Colum_Atlam_RepB_2_FD_188436 | JGI IMG/M metagenome (GOLD analysis project Ga0255097, IMG submission 188436) | Freshwater microbial communities from Columbia River, Oregon, United States - Colum_Atlam_RepB_8d | ecosystem: Environmental > Aquatic > Freshwater > River | place: USA: Oregon...
GCTCACCATCGAGCCGAACGAAACCGGCAAGGGCTACGAGTTCGTCAACGAGATCGTCGGCGGCGTCATCCCCAAGGAATTCATCCCGGCGGTGGACAAGGGCCTGCGCGACGCGATCAAGACGGGCGTGTTGGCCGGCTACCCGGTGGTCGACATCAAGATCTCGCTGACCGACGGTTCGTACCACGAGGTCGACTCGTCCGAAATCGCGTTCCGCGTCGCCGCGTCCATGGCCTTCAAGGACGGCTGCAACAAGGCCAACCCGGTCCTGCTCGAGCCGATCATGGCGGTCGAAGTGGAAACCCCGGAAGACTACACCGGCGACGTCATGGGCGACCTCAACCGCCGCCGCGGCATGATCCTGGGCATGGAAGACAACTTCGGCGCCAAGGTCATCAAGGCCGAGGTCCCGCTGTCCGAGATGTTCGGTTACTCGACCTCGCTGCGCTCCATGAGCCAGGGCCGTGCGACCTACACGATGGAATTCAAGAAGTACCAGGACGCCCCGCGCAATGTCCTGGAAGCGCTGAACAAGAAGTAAGGTTTCAGACCCCGAACCGCAGTCCGCAACATCATTTTCAAGGTTAAGAGCAATGGCAAAGGAAAAATTCGAGCGCAAGAAGCCGCACGTGAACGTGGGCACGATCGGTCACGTTGACCATGGCAAGACCACGACGACGGCCGCGCTGACGAAGGTGTCTGCGGACAAGTTCGGCGGCACGTACGTGCCGTACGACCAGGTTGCCAAGGCCTCGGAAAGCCAGGGCCGCCGCGACGCGACGAAGATTCTGACGATCGCGACCAGCCACGTCGAATACGAAACCGCCAACCGCCACTACGCGCACGTTGACTGCCCGGGCCACGCGGACTACGTGAAGAACATGATCACGGGCGCGGCGCAGATGGACGGCGCGATTCTGGTGGTGTCGGCGACCGACGGTCCGATGCCGCAGACGCGCGAGCACGTTCTGCTGGCCAAGCAGGTGAACGTTCCGAAGATCGTGGTCTGGCTGAACAAGTGCGACCTGGTGGACGACGCCGAGCTGCTGGACCTGGTCGAGATGGAAGTTCGCGACCTGCTGAACAAGTACGGTTTTGACGGTGACAACACCCCGGTGATCCGCGGCGCCGCCGTGAAGGCCATCCAGGGCGACGCCGCCTGGATCGCCAAGCTGGAAGAGCTGTATGCCGCCCTGGACACCTGGATTCCGGAGCCGCAGCGCGAGACCGACAAGCCGTTCCTGCTGCCGGTGGAAGACGTGTTCTCCATCTCGGGCCGCGGCACGGTGGTGACGGGCCGCATCGAGCGCGGCGTGGTCAAGGTGGGCGAGGAAGTCGAGATCGTCGGCATCCGCGACACGCAGAAGACCATCGTCACGGGCGTTGAGATGTTCCGCAAGCTGCTGGACCAGGGCGAGGCGGGCGACAACGTGGGTCTGCTGCTGCGCGGCACGAAGAAGGAAGACGTGGAGCGCGGCCAGGTGCTGTGCAAGCCGGGCACGATCAAGCCGCACGCCAAGTTCAATGGCGAGGTGTACGTGCTGACGAAGGAAGAGGGTGGCCGTCACACCCCGTTCTTCAAGGGCTACCGTCCGCAGTTCTACTTCCGCACCACCGACGTGACCGGCTCGATCCAGTTCGAGCAGGAGATGGTGATGCCGGGCGACAACGTCCAGATGACGGTTGAGCTGATCAACCCGATCGCCATGGAAGAGGGTGTTCGTTTCGCCATCCGCGAGGGCGGTCGTACCGTCGGCGCCGGCGTCGTCACCAAGATCCTGGCCTAAGAAGTTGCAGGGCAGGGGCCGGGGGCGAACAGCCCCCTGGCCCCTAGCCTTTTGAAAAGCTGTTTACTTTCCCGGGTGGCGCGAATATAATTCGCGCCCCTTTTGTTCCACGTTCTTTAAGACCTGAGACCAAGCATGGCCGCGACCAGCCAATCTATTCGCATCCGGCTCAAGGCTTTCGATCACCGCCTGATCGACAAGTCTGCGCGCGAGATCGTCGAAACGGCAAAGCGCACCGGTGCCGTCGTGCGCGGGCCCATCCCGCTGCCGACCCGCAAGGAACGCTTCACTGTCCTCGCCTCCCCGCACGTCGACAAGAGCGCGCGTGACCAGTACGAGATCCGCACCCACAAGCGGCTCATGCAGATCATCGACCCCACGGAAAAGACCGTGGACGCGCTGTCGAAGCTCGACCTGCCTGCGGGCGTCGAAGTCCAGATCTCGCTGAACTAAGGAGATACGGACATGACGATTGCAATCGTAGGACGCAAGGCGGGCATGACCCGCGTCTTCACCCCGGATGGCGCGTCCATCCCGGTGACGGTGATCGAGTGCACGCCCAACCGCGTGACTCAGGTCAAGACCCTGGAGACCGACGGCTATCGCGCCGTGCAGGTCGCCGTGGGCGAGCAGAAGGCCAGCCGCGTTTCCAAGGCGCTGACCGGCATCTACAAGAAGGCCGGTGTCGCTCCGGGTCGTGGTCTCTGGGAAATTCGTCTGGACGACGGCGAAGGCGCCGACCTCCAGATGGGTTCGGAAATCAAGGTGAACGTGTTCGACGGCGTCAAGGCCGTGGATGTCACGGGCACCAGCATCGGCAAGGGTTTTGCCGGCGTCATCAAGCGCCACGGCTTCGGCGGTGGTCGCGCGACGCACGGCAACTCGCTCTCGCACCGCTCGCCGGGTTCTATCGGCCAGCGCCAGAGCCCCGGCCGCGTGTTCAAGGGTAAGAAGATGGCCGGCCACATGGGCAACGAACGTGTGACGGCTCTCAACCTCGATCTGGTGAAGATCGATGCGGAACGCAACCTCCTGCTGGTCAAGGGGGCTGTGCCGGGCGCTGCGAATGGCGATGTCATCGTGCGCCCCACGGTGAAGGCATAAGGCCCACTGGGGAAAAACGGCTATGGATATTCAACTGCACAATAGCGCCAACAAAATCTCCGTTTCCGACGCCGTCTTCGGCGCCGAGTACAACGAAGGCCTGATCCACCAGGTCGTGACCGCCTACATGGCGGCCGGCCGCGCGGGCACCAAGGCCCAGCTCGCCAAGGGCGAAGTCTCCGGCGGCGGCAAGAAGCCCTGGAAGCAGAAGGGTTCGGGCCGCGCCCGTGCCGGCTCGATCCGCTCGCCCCTGTGGCGCGGCGGCGGCAAGACCTTCGCGGCGGTCCCGCGTGATCACTCGCAGAAGGTCAACCGCAAGATGTATCGCGGCGCCCTGCGCTCGATCGTCGCCGAGCTGGCCCGCCAGGGTCACCTCGTGGTCGCCGAGACCTTCACCGTGGACGCCATCAAGACCAAGGGCCTGGTTGCTCAGCTCGAGCAGCTCGGTACCCAGGACATCCTGATCGTCACCGGCGAGCTGGACAAGAACCTGTTCCTTTCCTCGCGCAACCTGCACACCGTGGCGGTCTGCGACGTCGAAGCCCTCAACCCCGTCGCGCTGCTGCGGCACCAGAAGGTGCTGATGACGGCCGACGCCGTGAAGAAGCTGGAGGCGTGGCTGCAATGAACGTCGAACGCATGCACCAGATCATCCTCGCGCCGGTGATCTCCGAGAAGGCGACCCGCGTCGCCGAGAAGCGCAACCAGGCCGTCTTCAAGGTCGCCCGCAATGCCGAGAAGGCTGAGATCCGCGAGGCGGTCGAGAAGCTGTTCAATGTCAAGGTGACGGGCGTGCAGACGCTGGTCATGAAGGGCAAGAACAAGCGCTTCGGCCAGTTCACCGGCCGCCGCTCGGACTGGAAGAAAGCCTACGTCACGCTCGCCGAAGGTCAGGAAATCGACCTGGTCGGCAGCAACGCCGCCGCCTAACGGGACGCCGACATGCCTACCATTCAGATGAAGCCCACCTCGCCGGGCCGTCGCCACCAGGTCAAGGTGGTCACGCCGGGCCTGTGGAAGGGCGAACCGTACGCCCCGCTGGTCGAGAAGAAGAACTCGACGGGCGGCCGCAACAACAACGGCCACATGACCACCCGCCACAAGGGCGGCGGTCACAAGCAGTCGTACCGCGTGATCGACTTCAAGCGCACCAAGGACGGCATCCCCGCCAAGGTCGAGCGCCTGGAGTACGACCCGAACCGCAGCGCGCACATCGCCCTGCTGTGCTACGCCGACGGCGAGCGCGCCTACATCATCGCTCCGCGCGGCCTGGCCGTGGGCGACACCGTGCAGTCCGGCAGCGATGCCGCGATCAAGCCGGGCAACGCCCTGCCTCTGCGCAACATCCCGGCCGGCTCCACCGTGTGCTGCGTCGAGATGCGCCCGGGCAAGGGTGCGCAGATCGCCCGCTCCGCCGGCGCCGCCGTGCAGCTGGTGTCCCGCGACGGCGACTACGCGACCATCCGCCTGCGCTCCGGCGAGATGCGCAAGGTCCCCTCCGAGTGCCGCGCCACCGTCGGTGAAGTCGGCAACAACGAGCACAACCTGCGCCAGTACGGCAAGGCCGGTGCCAAGCGCTGGAAGGGTATCCGCCCGACCGTCCGCGGCGTCGTGATGAACCCGGTCGACCACCCGCACGGTGGTGGCGAAGGCAAGTCCGGCCAGGGTAACCCGCACCCGGTCACGCCTTGGGGTCAGCAGACCAAGGGTCTCAAGACCCGCAACAACAAGCGCACGCAGAAGTTCATCGTGCGTAGCCGTCACAAGAAGAAGTAACGAGGGTCAGTCATGGCACGTTCTCTCAAGAAGGGCCCGTTCATCGATCATCACCTGCTCGCGAAGGTCGCGAAGGTGCAGGGTGAGCGCGTCAAGAAGCCGATCAAGACCTGGTCGCGCCGTTCGATGATCTCGCCGGACATGATCGGCCTGACCATCCAGGTCCACAACGGCAAGCAGCACATGCCGGTGTTCGTCACCGACAACATGATCGGCCACAAGCTGGGCGAGTTCGCTCCGACCCGTACGTTCAAGGGCCACGGCGACAAGAAGGCCGCGGGCTAAGGAAGCACGATCATGCAAACGCAAGCCGTACTGAAATTCGTCCGCCTGTCGCCGCAGAAGGCCCGCGCCGTCGCCGACCTGGTGCGCGGCAAGAAGGTCGATGAGGCCCTGAACATCCTGAAGTTCAACACGCGCAAGTCCGCGCGTCTGATCCGCAAGGTGCTCGAGTCCGCCATCGCCAACGCCGAGAACAACCACGGCGCCGACGTGGACGAACTGAAGCTGAAGGCCATCTTCATCGACGAGGGTCCGGTGCTCAAGCGCATCATGCCCCGCGCGAAGGGCCGCGCCGACCGTATCGTCAAGCCGACGAGCCACATCACCATCCGCGTGACGGACGAGTAAGAGAGACACTCATGGGTCACAAAGTTAATCCCAACGGCTTCCGCCTCGGCATCACCACCAAGTGGGTGTCGAACTGGTATGCCGAGCGCAAGGCCTACGGCGAGAACCTGCTGAAGGACATCCAGGTCCGCGACTTCCTCAAGAAGAAGCTGGCCCAGGCCTCCGTCTCGAAGATCCAGATCGACCGCCCGGCGAAGTCCGCCCGCGTCACGATCCACACCGCCCGTCCCGGCATCGTGATCGGCAAGAAGGGCGAGGACATCGAGAAGCTGAAGCAGGACGTCGCCCGCCTGATGGGCCTGAAGGCTGACGTCGTGCATATCTCGGTCGAGGAAATCCGCAAGCCGGAACTCGACTCGCAGCTGATCGCCGAGTCCGTGGCCCAGCAGCTCGAGCGTCGCATCATGTTCCGTCGCGCCATGAAGCGCGCCGTGCAGAACGCCATGCGCATCGGCGCCGGCGGCATCAAGATCCAGGTCAGCGGCCGCCTGAACGGCGCCGAGATCGCCCGCGTCGAGTGGTACCGCGAAGGTCGCGTGCCCCTCCATACGCTGCGCGCTCACGTGGATTACGCCACGGCCGAAGCCAAGACCACCTACGGCATCATCGGTGTCAAGGTGTGGGTGTTCAACGGCGAGGTCTACGACGCCCGCGCCGACAAGAAGGAAGAAGCCGCGGAAGCGGCTGCTGCCTGAGACTAGGAGAAGACTGCCATGATGCAGCCAAAACGCACCAAGTATCGCAAGCAGCAGAAGGGTCGCAACCGCGGCCTTGCGCTCAACGGCAACAAGGTCAGCTTCGGCGAGTTCGGCCTGAAGACGACCGAGCACGGCATGATCACCGCCCGCCAGATCGAAGCGGCCCGCCGCGTCATCTCCCGCTACGTCAAGCGTGGCGGCAAGGTGTGGATCCGCATCTTCCCGGACGCGCCGGTGACCAAGAAGCCCCTGGAAGTCCGCATGGGCTCCGGCAAGGGCAACGTCGAGTACTGGGTTGCCAAGGTGCAGCCCGGCAAGATGCTGTACGAAATGGAAGGCGTCGACGAAGCGACCGCCCGCGAGGCCTTCCGCCTCGCCGGCACCAAGCTCTGCGTCAAGACCGTCTTCGTCAACCGGACGATCATGTAATGAAAGCCCAGGAATATCTGAAGTCTCTCCGCGCCAAGAGCGCGAACGAGCTCAAAGAGGAGCTGGTGGCCCTTCGCAAGGAGCAGTTCAACCTGCGCATGCAGAAGGCTACCGGCCAGCAGAACCAGTCGCACCTGATCACGATCGCCCGCAAGAAGGTCGCCCAGGTGAAGACGCTGATGCGCCAGCAGGTGAAGTAAGCCATGACCGACCAGACCCAGACCGAGAACAAGGGCCACCGCGTGGTCGGCCGTGTCGTCAGCAACAAGGGCGACAAGACCATCACCGTGCTGGTTGAGCGCGTCGAGCGCCACCCGCTGTACGGCAAGACCCTGCGCCGCTCCACCAAGCTGCGCGCCCACGACGAGAAGAACGTCTGCAAGGAAGGCGACCTGGTCGCCATCGTCGAGACGCGTCCCCTGTCGGCGACCAAGCGCTTCCGCCTGGTCGAAGTGCTGCAGAGCGCCGGAGCCTAAGCCATGATCCAGCAGGAATCTTTCCTCGTCGCCGCCGACAACTCCGGCGCGCGCACGGTGCAGGTGATCCAGGTCAAGGGCTCGACCTACCGCCGCTACGCCGGCGTGGGCGACCTGATCAAGGTCACGGTCAAGGACGCGATCCCCCGCGGCAAGGTCAAGAAGGGCGAAGTGCACGACGCCGTCGTCGTCCGCACCCGCTTCCCGATCAAGCGCGCCGACGGTTCGGTGATCCGCTTCGACACCAACGCCGCCGTTCTGCTGAACAACAAGAACGAGCCGCTGGGCACGCGTATCTTCGGGCCGGTGACGCGCGAACTGCGCGACCGCTTCATGAAGATCGTGTCGCTGGCGCCGGAAGTGCTGTAAGGGGCTGATGAAATGAGCAAGATTCGCAAGGGCGACGAAGTCGTCGTCATCACCGGCAAGGACAAGGGTCGCCGCGGCAAGGTCGAGCAGGTGCTCGTCGCCGAGGGCAAGCTCGTCGTTGAAGGCATCAACGTCGCCAAGAAGCACCAGCGCGGCAACCCACAGGCTGGCGTGGCGGGCGGCATCGTCGAGAAGGCCATGCCGATCGAGGCGTCCAACGTGATGCTGTGGAACGCCAAGGCCGGCAAGGGCGATCGCGTCGGCTACAAGACCGAAGGCGACCGCAAGGTCCGTGTTTTCAAGTCCAACCAGGAACTGGTGGATTAATAGGCCGCAACCATGACTGCCACTCTGCAAACCCAGTACCGCGAGAAGCTCGCCCCCGAGCTCGCCAAGAAGCTCGGCGTCGGCGCGATGGAAACGCCGCGCATCTCCAAGATCGTCCTGAACATGGGCGTCGGCGAGGCCGCCAGCGATCGCAAGATCATCGAGACCGCGGTCGCCGAAATGACCGCCATCGCCGGCCAGAAGCCGGTGGTGACCCGTTCGCGCATCGCCATCGCCGGCTTCAAGATCCGCGAGAACATGCCGGTGGGCGTCACGGTCACCCTGCGCCGCGAGAAGATGTACGAATTCCTGGAGCGCCTGATCACCGTCGCCCTGCCGCGTATCCGCGACTTCCGCGGCATCTCGGCTCGTGGCTTCGACGGCCGCGGCAACTTCAACTTCGGCATCACCGAGCAGGGCATCTTCCCGGAAATCGAGTTCGACAAGATCGACGCGACCCGCGGCATGAACATCACCATCACCACCACGGCGAAGACCGACGAACAGGGCAGGGCACTGCTCGACGCGTTCAACTTCCCGTTCCGCAAGTAAGAGAACGTCATGGCCAAGACCAGCATGATCGAGCGCGAGACCAAGCGCGCCAAGCTGAACGCGAAGCACGGCAAGAAGCGTGCGAAGCTCAAGGAGCTGATCTCCAGCGTCACCGCCTCCCCCGAGGAGAAGGACGCTGCCGTGATCGCCCTGCAGAAGCTGCCGCGCGATTCCTCCAAGACCCGCCAGCGCAACCGCTGCAAGCTCACGGGCCGTACCCGTGGCGTGTACCGCAAGTTCGGCCTGACGCGTCACAAGCTGCGTGAAGCGGCGATGCGCGGCGAAGTGCCGGGCCTGAAGCTGGCCAGCTGGTAAGAGGCAAACGAAATGAGCATGACCGATCCCATCGCCGACTTCCTGACCCGCATCCGCAACGGCCAGGCGGCGCACAAGAAGCAGGTTTCCTCGCCGTCGTCCAAGGTCAAGGAAGCGATCGCCAACGTCCTGAAGGACGAGGGCTACATCGCCGACTTCCAGGTCGCCGCCGAAGGCAACAAGAAGACCATCACCGTCGCCCTGAAGTACTTCCAGGGCAAGCCGGTGATCGAGCGCATCGAGCGCATCTCCAAGCCCGCCCTGCGCGTGTACAAGAGCAAGGACGAGCTGCCGAAGGTCCTCGGCGGTCTCGGCGTCGCCATCATCTCCACCCCGAGCGGCGTCGTCAGCGACCGCAAGGCCCGCGCCGCCGGCCAGGGTGGCGAGGTGATCTGCATCGTCGCCTAAGGAATACGAACATGTCCCGCGTCGCTAAAATGCCGGTGAAGCTGCCGGCCGGTATCCAGGTCTCGGCAGCTGCCGGCCTGCTCACCGTCAAGGGTGCCAAGAGCAGCCTGACCATCAACGTTCCCAAGGCCGTCGAGATCGACGTGCAGGGCGACACCGTCACCGTGAAGTCGGAGTCCGTCAAGGCCGACAACATGCAGGCGGGCACCTTCCGCGCGCTGCTGAACAACGCCGTCATCGGCGTCAGCAAGGGCTACGAGAAGAAGCTGCAGCTGGTCGGCGTCGGCTACCGCGCCGCCACCGCCGGCAAGGTCGTGAACCTGTCGCTGGGCTTCTCGCACCCGGTCGCCTACCCGATCCCGGAAGGCATCACGGTGGAAACGCCGAGCCAGACCGAGATCATCATCAAGGGCGCCGACAAGAAGATGGTTGGCCAGGTGGCCGCCGACATCCGCGGCTTCCGTCCGCCTGAGCCGTACAAGGGCAAGGGCGTGCGGTACTCGACCGAGAAGGTCATCCTCAAGGAAGCCAAGAAGAAGTAAGGCCTGGCTGAACAGAGACCGTCATGAAAGACAAGAACCAAATCCGCCTGCGCCGCGCGCGCCGTGTCCGCTCCCACATCCGCGAGCTGGGCGTGCATCGCCTGACGATTCACCGTACGCCGCGCCACATCTACGCGCAGATCATCGCGCCGGGCGTGTCCGAGACCGTGGTCGCCGCTTCCACCGTCGAGAAGGAGCTGGCCTCCGCTCTCGAGGGCACCGGCAACGTCGAGGCCGCCAAGAAGGTCGGCGCCACGATCGCCGAGCGCGCCAAGGCCAAGGGCATCAGCAAGGTCGCCTTCGACCGTTCCGGTTTCAAGTATCACGGCCGCGTCAAGGCGCTGGCCGATGCCGCGCGCGAAGCCGGCCTGGAGTTCTAAGACATGGCACAGCACATGAACTACGACGATTCGCAGTCGGGCAGCGACTTCAAGGAGAAGCTGGTCGCCGTCAACCGCGTGTCCAAGACGGTCAAGGGCGGCAAGCAGTTCGCCTTCACCGCGCTGACCGTGGTCGGCGACGGCAACGGCCGCGTCGGCTTCGGCTACGGCAAGGCCCGTGAAGTGCCGGCCGCCATCGCCAAGGCGATGGACCAGGCCCGCAAGAACATGATCACCGTTTCCCTGCGCGGCCTGACCGTGCAGCACGAGATCTGGGGCCAGCACGGCGCCGCCAAGGTGTTCCTGCGTCCCGCCTCCGACGGTACCGGCGTGATCGCCGGCGGCGCCATGCGCGCCGTGTTCGAAGTGGCCGGCGTGCAGAACATCCTGGCCAAGGCCCTGGGTTCGCGCAACCCGATCAACCTGGTGCGTGCCACGATGGACGCGCTGCAGAAGATGAACATCCCGTCCGAGATTGCGGCCAAGCGCGGCAAGACGGTCGAAGAGATCCTGGGATAAGCCATGGCGACCAAGCAGCTCAAAGTCACCCTGATCAAGAGCCTCGCCAAGAAGCTGGCGATGCACAAGAACAATGTGCACGGCCTGGGCCTGACCAAGCCGCACCAGTCCGTGGTGGTCAGCGCCACCCCGGAAAACCTGGGCATGATCAACAAGTCTTCCCACATGTTCCGCGTGGAAGAGGTCAAGTAAGCCATGAAGCTCAACACCATCAAGCCGGCCAAGGGCGCCAAGAAGGCCAAGACCCGCGTTGCCCGCGGCATCGGCTCGGGCCTGGGCAAGACCGCCGGCCGCGGCCACAAGGGCCAGCACGCCCGTTCGGGCGGCTACAACAAGCTGGGCTTCGAGGGCGGCCAGATGCCGATCCAGCGTCGCCTGCCCAAGCGCGGCTTCAACTCCCCGCTGGTCGGCCTGACCGCTGAAGTGCGCCTGTCGGAGCTGAACAAGCTCGATGTCGCCGAGATCGACCTGGCCGTGCTGAAGGCCAAGAACGTGGTCGGTGCCAACGTGCAGACCGCCAAGGTCATCAAGTCGGGCGAACTGACCCGCGCCGTCACCCTCAAGGGCATCCTGGTCACCAAGGGCGCCCGTGAGGCCGTGACCGCCGCCGGCGGCACCATCAGCGAGTAAGTTCGGTACCAACCGAGAAACACATGGCGAAAGCACCAGGCATGCCGGCGGGATCGATGGTCCCGGACCTCTCCAAGATCGGGGAAGTCCGTAGCCGTCTGCTGTTCCTGCTGGGCGCCATCATCGTGTTCCGCATCGGCAGCTACATCCCGGTGCCGGGCATCGATCCTGCCCAGCTGACGGCGCTGTTCAACCAGTCCAAGGGCACGATCCTGGACATGTTCAACATGTTCTCGGGCGGTTCGCTCGAGCGCCTGTCGATCTTTGCCCTGGGCGTGATGCCGTACATCTCGGCCTCGATCATCGTGCAGCTGATGGCCGCCGTCGTTCCGCAGCTCAAGGAGCTGAAGAAGGAAGGGGAGTCCGGCCGCCGCACGATCACCAAGTACACCCGCTACGGCACCCTGGTCCTGGCGCTGTTCCAGTCCGTGGGCGCCGCCATCGCGCTGCAGAAGTCGGGCGTGGCGATCAACGCCGGCTTCGGCTTCCTGTTCACCGCGACGGTGTCCCTGGTGACCGGCACCATGTTCCTGATGTGGCTTGGCGAGCAGATCACCGAGCGCGGCATCGGCAACGGCATCTCCATGCTGATCTTCGCCGGCATCGTGGCGGGCTTCCCCCGCGCCCTGGCGTCGACCGCGCAGCTGGTCAGCGAGGGCTCCATCAGCGGCTTCGTCGTGCTGCTGGTGCTGGTGGCCGTGGTCCTGGTGACCTGGTTCGTGGTCTACGTGGAGCGCGCACAGCGCCGCATCCCGGTGCACCATGCCCGCCGCCAGCAGGGCCGCAAGGTGTTCGCCGCCCAGACCCAGCACCTGCCGCTGAAGCTGAACATGTCGGGCGTGATCCCGCCGATCTTCGCTTCCTCGCTGATCCTGTTCCCGGCCTCGCTGGTGCAGTTCTTCGGCGACGATGCCCAGGGCGGCTTCCTGCAGCAGGTCGCCAACGCCCTGTCGCCGGGCCAGCCCCTGTACACGCTGCTTTACGGCCTGCTGATCGTGTTCTTCTGCTTCTTCTACACCGCGCTGGTTTTCGACTCGCGCGAGACGGCGGAGAACCTGAAGAAGTCGGGCGCCTTCATCCCGGGCGTGCGTCCGGGCGTGATGACGGCCAAGTACATCGACACCGTGCTGACCCGCCTGACGGTCGCCGGCGCCGCGTACATCCTGGCGGTGTGCCTGTTCCCCGAGATCCTGCGCAGCTTCGTGAGCGGCATCCCGTTCTATTTCGGCGGCACCTCGCTGCTGATCACCGTGGTCGTGGTGATGGACTTCATGGCGCAGCTGCAGGCGCACCTGATGTCCCACCAGTACGAAGGCCTGATGAAAAAGGCCAATCTGAAGTCCCTGGGTCCGTCGTCGGCACGCTGATCCGGCAAATTTGAGAGTCAAATCATGAAAGTCCGCGCTTCGGTCAAGAAAATCTGCCGCAACTGCAAGGTGGTACGCCGCAACGGGGTGGTCCGCATCCTGTGCTCGGACCCCCGCCACAAGCAGCGTCAGGGTTGATTTTTTCGGTTAAATATCAGTAGAATCGCGCCCTTTTTCGCGCTATTGGCATAAGTTGTACTAGGAGTTTCGCGTATGGCACGTATCGCGGGTGTCAACATCCCGGATAGGAAGCACACCGTCATCGCCCTCACGGCGATCTACGGCATCGGCAAGACCCGCTCGCGCAAGATCTGCGTGGCCGCGGGGATTGATCCCACTGTGCAGATTCGCACGCTGACGGAAGGCGAGCTGGACAAGCTGCGCGCCGAGGTCGGCAAGTACATCGTGGAAGGCGACCTGCGCCGCGAAGTGTCGATGAGCATCAAGCGCCTGATCGACCTGGGCTGCTACCGTGGCACCCGCCACCGTCGCGGTCTGCCGGTCCGTGGCCAGCGCACCCGTACCAACGCCCGTACCCGCAAGGGTCCGCGCCGTGGCACGGTCGCGATGAAGAAGACCACCTGATAGCGCCCGGAACCTGATATGGCTACCCAGAACAACGCCGCCGCCGCCAAGCGCAAGAAGGTCAAGAAGAACGTGACCGATGCCGTGGCCCACATCCACGCCTCGTTCAACAACACGATCATCCTGATCACCGATCGCCAGGGCAATGCGATCTCCTGGAGCACGGCGGGCGCCGCCGGCTTCAAGGGCTCGCGCAAGTCCACCCCGTTCGCCGCCCAGGTCGCCGCCGACAAGGCCGCCCAGGCTGCCGCCGAGCACGGCGTGAAGAACGTCGAGGTGCTGGTGAAGGGCCCCGGCCCCGGCCGCGAGTCCGCCGTGCGCGCGCTGAACGCCGCCGGCTTCAAGATCGTCAACATCACCGACGTGACCCCGATTCCGCACAACGGCTGCCGCGCGCCCAAGCGCCGCCGCGTGTAAGCCGCTCCCGGAGACTACCTCATGGCTCGTTACATTGGCCCCAAGTGCAAGCTTTCCCGCCGCGCCGGCACCGACCTGCTGCTCAAGTCGCGCGCCCGCTCGCTGGACAGCAAGTGCAAGCTCGAAACCCGCCCCGGTCAGCACGGCGCCGTCAAGCCGCGCCTGTCCGACTACGCGCTGCAGCTGCGTGAGAAGCAGAAGCTGAAGCAGATGTACGGCGTGCTCGAGAAGCAGTTCCGCAACTACTATCTCAAGGCGTCGTCCAAGAAGGGCTCCACCGGCCTGATCCTGCTGCAGATGCTGGAAAGCCGCCTGGACAACGTCGTCTACCGCATGGGCTTCGGCCGCACGCGTTCCGAGTCGCGCCAGCTGGTCGGCCACAAGGCCGTGCTGGTCAACGGCAAGCCGGTCAACATCCCGTCCTACCAGGTGCAGGTCGGCGATGTGGTCGAGATCCGCGAGAAGTCCCGCAACCAGAGCCGCGTGGCCGAGTCGCTGTCGATCGCCTCGCAGGCCGGCATGCCGGACTGGGTCGATGTCGACGAGAAGGGCCTGAAGGGTACCTTCAAGGCTGTCCCGACGCGTGACCAGATCGTGCCGGACATCAACGAGCAGCTCGTCGTCGAGTTGTACTCCAAGTAATTCACCGGCCGCATAAGCCGAGGAAGTATCACGCATGCAGAATGTGATTGCCGACCTGCTGAAGCCGCGCCTGATCGAGGTGGAAGCCGTTTCCGCCCATCGTGCGCGCGTCACCCTCGAACCCATGGAGCGTGGCTTCGGCCATACGCTGGGCAACGCCCTGCGCCGCATCCTGCTGTCGTCCATCCCGGGCGCGGCCATCACCGAAGTGCAGATCGACGGCGTCGTGCACGAGTACAGCGCGGTCGAAGGCGTCCAGGAGGACGTCATCGACATCCTGCTGAACATCAAGAACATCGCGATCCGCATGCACGCCCGCGAGGAAGCCACCCTGCGTCTCGAGAAGTCGGGCAAGGGCGTGGTCACCGCCGGCGACATCCAGCTGGATCACGACGTCGAGATCGTGAACCCGGACCTGGTGCTGGCGCACCTGACCGGCGGCAAGCTGAACATGACCCTCAAGGTCACCCGCGGCCGCGGCTACGTGCCGGCCGCCAGCGTGGTGCGCGACGAGGAAACCCGCGGCATCGGCGTGCTGAAGCTGGATGCCAGCTACAGCCCGGTGCGCCGCGTCAGCTACGCCGTCGAGCGCGCCCGCGTGGCCCAGCGCACCGACCTGGACAAGCTGATCCTGGACGTGGACACCAACGGCGGCATCGACGCGGCGGAAGCCGTGCGCCTGTCGGCCCGCATCCTGCGTGACCAGCTGGCCGTGTTCGTCGACCTGGAGGCGGAAGCCGCCCAGGCCGCCGCCGCCCCGGGCAAGAAGGACCTGTCGCCGATCCTGTTCCGCCCGATCGACGATCTGGAACTCACCGTGCGTTCGGCCAACTGCCTCAAGGCCGAGAACGTCTACTACATCGGCGATCTGGTGCAGCGCACCGAGATGGAGCTGATGAAGACGCCGAACCTGGGCAAGAAGTCGCTGAACGAGATCAAGGAAGCGCTGAAGGCGCACGACCTCGAGCTGGGAATGAAGCTCGACAACTGGTCGTCGCCCAAGACGCCCGCCTGAAGAAGCATTTAAAGGATAAGTACCATGCGTCACGGAATGTCTGGCCGCGCGTTCGGCCGTAGCCCCAGCCACCGCAAGGCCACGATGCAGGCCATCACGGTTGCGCTGATCAAGAATGAACTGATCAAGACCACGGTCCCCAAGGCGAAGGAACTGCGCCGCGTGGCCGAGCCGCTGATCACCCGCGCCAAGGCCGATACCCTGGCCAACCGCCGCGTGGTGTTCTCGCGCCTGCGCGATCGCGATGCGGTGACCAAGCTGTTCACCGAGATCGGCCCGCGCTACGCCAAGCGCCCGGGCGGCTACCTGCGAATTCTCCGCTGCGGCTTCCGCGCCGGTGACGACGCCCCGATGGCCTACGTCGAGCTCGTCGACCGTCCGCGCGGCGAAGCCGCCCCGGCCGAGGCTCCTGCCGCCTAAAGCAGTCAAAAGTCTTTCCAGACTTCGCAAAGGGCGCCCTGGGGGCGCCCTTTGTCGTTTCCGGGCGTCCGAAGGGCCTGCCAGCGCTGCCGCAATCGTTGCGGTGCCCGTGCCCAGCGGCCTCCGCCGCGGCGGCCGCGGCGGCCGTGGCAGCGCCCGCAGGCCCTTGGGTTCCCATGAGGGTATCCTGATGAACATGTCCCGCAATTCCGCCGTCGCCCTGGCCCTGGCCACGGTCTACCTCGTCTGGGGCTCCACGTATCTGGCGATCCGGGTCGGCGTGCGCGACCTGCCGCCCTTCCTGTTCGCCGGCAGCCGCTTCCTGGGCGCGGGCCTGCTGATGCTGCTCTGGGCCTGGAGCCGCGGCCAGAAGCTGCCCACGCGCTGGCGGGACTACCGCAGCATCGGGCTGGCGGCCGTCACCATGCTGGTGGCCGGCAATGGCCTGGTGACCTGGGCCGAGCAATGGGTGGAGTCCAACCAGGCCGCGCTGATCGTAGCCACCAGCGCGCTGTGGATCGCCTGGTTCGGGACCTTCGGACGCCAGGGCGAGCCGATCGGCCGCAGCAGCGTCATCGGGCTGGCGGTGGGCTTCGCCGGCGTGGCCGTGCTGGTCGGCGGCGGCATCCAGTTGCGCGCGGCCCCGCCCCTGGGCTACGCCGCCCTGCTGGGGGCGGCCATGGCCTGGGGCGTGGGCTCGGTCTACCTGCGGCGCCACCCGCCGGACTGCAGCGCCTGGGCGGGCGCCGCCCTGCAGATGCTGATCGCCGGCAGCCTGATGTCCGGCATCGGGCTGGCGTCCGGCGAGCTGCCGCGCTGGCACCTGACGCCGTCGGCGGCATGGATGCTGCTGTACCTGATGCTGTTCGGCTCCTGTGTCGCCTATGGTGCCTATTTCTGGCTGGTGCAGCAGGTGACGCCGGCCGTGCTCGGCACCTATGCTTACGTCAATCCTGCGGTGGCCGTGGTGCTGGGCTGGGCCCTGGTGGGCGAGCGCCTGTCGCCGATGCAGTGGCTGGGGACCGGCGTGATCCTGGCCGGCGTGGTGCTGGTGACGCTGGCCTCGCGCAGGCCCAAGCCGGCGAGTCCGGCATGATGTGATTATTGATTAACAAGAAAGTATAAATTTAAATAAAATATCACGATGCTCTCCGATCCCCTCCGCAAGCGCGTCCGCCATGGCCTGGCCTGCCTGGCCCTGGTGCTGGCGTGGCCGCTGCAGGCGGCGGGGCCGGCGGGCAACGTGCTGCGCATCGGCAACGGCGCGGAGCCCCAGACCCTGGATCCGCACAAGACCGAGACCGTGGACGGCTCGCGCATCGTGCGCGACCTCTGCGAGGGCCTGACCAACGTCTCGCCGACCGGGCAGACCGTGCCGGGCGCGGCCGAGCGCTGGGAGATCAGCCCGGACGGCCTGGAGTACATCTTCTTCCTGCGGCCGCAGGCGCGCTGGTCCAACGGCGACCCGGTGGTGGCGGAGGACTTCGTCGCCGGCCTGCGCCGCGCCGCCGATCCGAAGACCGGCTCCAGCTATGCCCAGATGCTGGAGCCGCTGCTCAACGGCCCCGAAGTGGTCACCGGCAAGAAGCCGCCGGACGCGCTGGGCGTGGAGGCGGTGGACGACCACACGCTGCTGCTGCGGCTGCGCGGGCCCACGCCCTACCTGCTGGGCATGCTGTCGCATACCACCACCTTCCCGATCCACCGGCCCAGCTTCAGGAAGCACGGCGACCAGTTCGCGCGGCCCGGCCACATGGTCTGCAACGGCGCCTACACGCTGGACCAGTGGGTGGTGCAGTCGCATGTTCGCCTCAAGCGCAACCGCTACTACTGGAACAACGCCAACACGCATATCGACACGGTGGTCTTCTACTCCACCGAGGACGTGAACTCGGAGCTGAAGGCCTACCGCGCGGGCGACCTGGACTGGGCTACCGGCTACCCGGCGGTGCTGACGCCCTGGATCCGGCAGAACCTGAAGGGCGAACTGAAGATGGGGCCGTACCTCGGCATCTCCTACTTCGGCTACAACGTCACCCGGCCGCCGTTCAAGGACAACCTCAAGCTGCGCCAGGCCCTGAGCCTGGCGATCGACCGCGACGTGATCGTGGACAAGGTGCTCTACACGCTGTCGATACCGGCCTACGGCTGGATCCCGCCGGGTACCGAGGGCGTGGTGCCGCAGACGCCGCCGGAGGCGAAATGGACGCAGGCGCAGCGCCTGGCGCTGGCGCGCAAGCTCTACGCCGAGGCCGGCTACTCGCAGGACAACCCGGCCGAGGTGGAGATCCGCTACAACACCAGCGAGAACAACAAGCGCATGGCGGTGGTCGTGGCGGCGATGTGGAAGCAGTGGCTGGGCGTGAAGAGCACGCTGGCCAACGAGGAGTGGAAGGTCTTCCTCAACACGCGCAAGCTGAAGAAGAAGACCGAGGTGTTCCGCTCGGCCTGGATCGGCGACTACAACGACGCCACCACCTTCCTGGATATCATGCACAGCACCCACGGCCAGAACGATACCGGCTGGGGCAACCCGCGCTACGACGCGCTGCTGGCGATGGCCGCGGCCGAGACCGACGCGGGGCGCCGCCGCGCGATGCTGGAGGAGGCGGAGCGGATCCTGCTGTCGGAGCTGCCGTACATTCCGCTGACCTTCTACGTCAGCAAGAACCTGGTGAAGCCCTGGGTGAAGCAGTGGCAGGACAACATCCTGGACTACCACTATTCCAGGGACCTGCGGATCGAGGGCTATTGACGATGGCTTTCACCCGTCCCTGCAGTTGCAGAAGCCGGCTTGCCGGCGACACCCGTGCCCGTGATCGCGGGTCCCACGGGGATTTCCGCTGGTCACGAGCTCGGTCCCATGCGGAGATCGGGCCGTGTTGAGGTTCGCGATGCGCCGCCTGCTGGCCTCGATCCCGACCCTGCTCGTGCTGATCACGCTGGCCTTCTTCATGATGCGCATCGCCCCGGGCGGCCCCTTCGACAAGGAGCGCTCGCTGCTGCCGGAGATCGAGGCGGCGATCAACGCGGCCTACCACCTGGACGAGCCGCTGTGGCAGCAGTACCTGCGCTACATGGGCGGGCTGGCGCGCGGCGACCTGGGGCCGTCGTTCCAGTACGCCGGCTTCTCGGTGACCGAGCTGATCGCGCAGGGCTTCCCGGTGTCGCTGACGATCGGCCTGCTCAGCATGCTGCTGGCACTGCTGGTCGGCGGCTCCGCCGGCATCTGGGCGGCGATGCGGCAGAACCGCCTCGGCGACTGGTCGGTGATGACCCTGTCGATGGCCGGCATCTCGCTGCCCAGCTACGTCATCGCGCCGCTGATGATCCTGCTGTTCGCGGTGACGCTGCACTGGCTGCCGGCCGGCGGCTGGGAGCAGGGGCGCTACCTGGACATGCTGATGCCGGTGCTGGCGCTGGCGCTGCCGCAGATCGCCTATATCGCGCGACTGATGCGCGGATCGATGATCGAGGTGCTGCGCTCCAACTTCATCCGCACGGCGCGGGCCAAGGGCCTGCCGGAGCGCCAGGTGATCCTGCGGCATGCCCTCAAGCCGGCGATGATGCCGATCCTGTCCTTCCTGGGTCCCACCGCGGCGGGCGTGATCACCGGCTCGGTGGTGATCGAGCAGATCTTCGGCATCCCCGGCCTGGGCCGCTACTTCGTGCAGGCCGCGATCAACCGCGACTACACCCTGGTGCTGGGCGTGGTGATCTTCTACGGCCTGCTGATCGTGCTGTTCAACTTCCTGGTCGACCTGCTCTACGGCGCGCTCGATCCGCGGGTGAGGGTGGAATGAGCGCGAACATGCTTGCCATTGGCACGGGCAGGGGGCGCTCATCCCTGCGCCGACTCGCGACGCCAGGATCCCCGATGCGGGACGAGGCCGGGGCGCCGTCCGTGGCGGGACCTCAGTGCGTCCATCCAAGCCCGGCCCGGCCATCCATGGCCGGGCGTTCGGCGACGCAGGCGATGCGATTCCACGCATCGCCACAGCGCATCGCCTCACCCACGCTGCTCGCGTCGCCATGAGCCATCTTCCCCAACCCGTGGCGGGAAGGAGCCTCTGGCAGGACGCCTGGCGGCGCCTGCGCCACAACCGTGCCGCCCTGGTGGCCGGCGGGGTCCTGGCGATCCTGCTGCTGGCGATCCTGGTGGGGCCGCTGTTCAGCCCCCATGCCTACGACGAGATCGACTTCGACGGCCAGTGGGGCGCCGCCCCGACGCTGCACGACGGCCATGTGTTCGGCACCGACAGCGTCGGCCGCGACCTGTTCTCCCGCACCCTGGTGGGCGGGCGCATCTCGCTGATGGTGGGCATCGTCTCCACCCTGGTGTCGCTGCTGATCGGCGTGGCCTACGGCGCCATCGCCGGCTACTACGGCGGCCGGCTGGACCAGGTGATGATGCGCGTGGTGGACGTGCTCTACGCGCTGCCGTTCATGTTCTTCGTGATCCTGCTGATGGTGCTGTTCGGGCGACACCTGCTGCTGATCTTCGTGGCGATCGGCGCGGTCAACTGGCTGGACATGGCGCGCATCGTGCGCGGCCAGACCCTGTCGCTGCGCCGCCGCGAGTTCATCGACGCCGCCATCGTCTCCGGCACGCCGCCGGGGCAGATCATCCGGCGCCACATCGTGCCCAACCTGATGGGGGTGGTGGTGGTCTACGCCACGCTGACGATTCCGCAGGTGATCCTGGTGGAGTCCTTCCTCAGCTTCCTCGGCCTGGGCGTACAGGAGCCGATGACCAGCTGGGGCGCGCTGGTCAACGACGGTGCGCGCGAAATGGAGGCCACGATCTGGCCGCTGCTGTTCCCGGCGAGCTTCCTGGCGGTGACGCTGCTGTGCTTCAACTTCCTGGGTGACGGCCTGCGCGACGCGCTGGATCCGAAGGACCGATGAGGGATATGCCGGCCACGCACGCCAAGGATCCGCTGTACCCCTCTTCCTCCGGGAGAGGGGCAGGCATGGGGGACGCCGGTTGCCATGAGTGCCCGGCATGCGGCGGGCGCGTCCCGCAGCTCTCGCTCAAGGGAACACCTGGGCGGCTTTGCCGCCACCGCCCCGACTTCTCCCGGGGGCAGAGGCAAGACATCCGCGGAAGCACCTAGACCATGGCCCTGCTCGAAGTCGACAACCTCGAAGTCAGCTTCCGCACGCCGGAGGGCGAGCTGCGGGCGGTCAACGGCCTGTCGCTGGAAGTCGGGGCAGGGGAGGCGCTGGGCGTGGTGGGCGAGTCCGGCTCCGGCAAGTCGCAGACCGCGATGGCGATCATGGGCCTGCTGGCGCGCAATGCCACGGTGCGCGGCCGCATCCGCTTCGACGGCCAGGACCTGCTGGGGCTGAAGCCGGCGCAGATGAACCGCATCCGCGGCGCGCAGATCGGCATGGTGTTCCAGGACCCCATGACCAGCCTCAATCCCTACCTGACGGTCGGCACGCAGATGGCCGAGGTGCTGGTGCAGCATCGCGGCATGAACCAGGTGGCGGGCCTGGCGGAGTCCGCGCGCATGCTGGAGGCGGTGCGCATTCCCGATGCCGCGCGGCGGCTCTCGCAATACCCGCACGAGCTGTCCGGCGGCATGCGCCAGCGCGTGATGATCGCCATGACCCTGCTGTGCCGGCCGCGCCTGCTGATCGCCGACGAGCCCACCACGGCGCTGGACGTGACCGTGCAGGCCCAGATCCTGGACCTGCTGGGCGAGCTGCGCCGCGAGTTCGGCGTGGCGGTGATGCTGATCACCCATGATCTCGGCATCGTCGGCGAGCTCTGCGAGCGCACGCTGGTGATGTACGCCGGCCAGCTGATGGAGAGCGGCCCCACGGCGCAGCTGCTGTCCCGTCCCGGCCACCCCTACACCCGCGGCCTGCTGGACTCGCGTCCGGCGCTGGATTCGCCGCTGGACGTGCCGCTGGCGGCGATCCCGGGCACGCCTCCCGACCTGCTGCGGCTGCCCCCCGGCTGCCCCTTCCAGCCGCGCTGCCCCCTGGCCTTCGAGGCCTGCTTGCGCCGGCCCGCCGTGGCCGAGCGTCCCGGCGGCGTGCTGCGCGCCTGCCACGCCGCCTGAACGGCCGCCAGGCCCTTCCGGCCCGGGAGGCCGCGGCCGGGCAAATGCAGGCGGCACCACCGCTTGCCGGACTTAGCTCAGGTTGATTCCGCAACGCGATTCCCGATAGATTCCGGACACAAACATCAATCGCGGGGCGACGGGCTGCAAGGCCGGCCACTGCGAACGCTTCAGCCAGCGGCCGGCGCCCATGCCGGCCAGACCCAAGCGACGGGGGAGAACAATGGGAATGACGATTGCGCGCCGTGGCGAACGCAGCCTGAAGGCGTTTGCTGTCCTTGCGGTATGGGCCTGGTCCGGCGCTGCCAGCGCCATCAGCTTCACCTTGCCCTGGGGCGAGGACGGCGAGCAGATCGAGGGCGTGCTCAATACCACGATCACCGCCGGCGCCTCCTGGCGCACGGAGGACCGCAGCGCGGACCTGGTCGGCAAGTCCAACCTGAATTCAGGCCTCTGCGGCCGCAACCCGGACAACGGGCGCACGCTGTATCAGTCCTGCCAGGGCCTGTTCAAGGACCAGGTCTTCCCCGCCGAGCGGCTGTCGCAGTTCCCGGGCCAGTACTCGATCAACAACGACGACGGCAACCTCAACTACGGCAAGGGCGACCTGACGCAGGCGCCGCTGAAGATCACCCAGGACTTCACGCTGTCGATGGGCGACTTCGGCGTATTCGTGAAGGGCCTGTACTTCTACGACTTCGTCAACAACGACTTCACCGAGAACAAGCCCAACGCCATCACGCAGGACAACTACCTGCAGGTGGGCAACGCCGTGGGCGCCGGCACCGATCCGCTGCTGCTGCCGCGCAACGATTCGCGTCCCTGTCCGCCGGGCCGCGAATCCGTGGGCGGCGTGGGTCCCTGCTACGTGCTGTACGGCCCTGGCGGCCAGGTGCGCCAGAAGCGCAGCGACGGCGAGACGCTGCGCCAGATCGGCACCGACCTGCAGTTGCTCGACGCCTACTTCTATGGCCAGCTGCCGCTCTGGGACGACAAGCAGCTGACCTTCAAGATCGGCCGCCAGAACTTGAACTGGGGCGAGTCCACGCTGCTGGTGTTCAGCTCGCTCAACACCATCAACCCGATCAACGCCAACAACTTCTACCGCACCGGCTTCCAGGTGGAGGAAGTGTTCCAGCCGGTGGGCATGGCCTATGTCTCGATGGAGCCCTTCGAGAACGCCACGCTGGAGGCCTTCTACCAGTACGAGTGGGTGCCGGTGGAGATTCCCGCGGCGGGCTCGTTCTATTCCTTCGTGGACCTGGGCAGCTACAACGCCGTGGACTACTTCAACATCAGCTTCGGCCAGGCCGCGGACGATCCCAACCAGTTGGCGCGCCTGCTGGACAATCCGCTGTCGGGCCTGACCAACACCTCCGCCACCGGTTACCGCCTGCGCGACAAGAATCCGGATGACGGGGGTCAGTACGGGGCCTCGCTCAAGTATTTCGCCGAGTGGCTCAACGCCGGCACGGAGATCGGCTTCTACTTTGCCAACTACCACTCGCGCCTGCCCATCGTCAGCGCCTATTCGGTAACCGAGGCCTGCAGCAAGAACACCACCAACACCGTGGAATTCCTGCTGGCCTGTCCGGGCATTCCGCTGCTGGCGGCGCCGCTGCCGGGCTACGGCGGCCCGGACAGCATCCAGAATGGCGACGACGGCCGCCCCAACATCGGCAGCGCGGTCAACTTCGATTCCCTGCGCATCCAGCTGGAGTACCCCGAGGACCAGAAGATGTTCGGCCTCAGCTTCAACACGACGCTGGGCGACTTCTCCATCCAGGGTGAAGTGGCCTACCGCCCCGACGAGCCGCTGCAGGTGGATCTGGAGGACGTGGTCTTCTCGGCCTTCGGCCCGACGCTCTCCAACTGCGGCACGATCGTGAGTTGCGCCGGCACCGGCGGCTTCCTCGGCGAGATCACCGACCTGATCGGCCAGATTCCGGTGGGCAGCCAGCTGGCGCAGTCGCTGAACCTGCTGCTCGGCCAGCTGCAGAACGCCGGCGTCAACATCAACCAGCTGGGCGGCGTCGGCACCTTCCCGGATGGCAGCATCGGCTTCTACCCGGGCAGCGACGCCAATGCCAACTGCCGCGTCGCCGGCAACTGCGACACCTACGACCTGCTGGTGGGCCACATGACCGGGTCCGGCCGTTCGTTCCCGTCCTTCCTGATCCCGTACCGCGGCCAGATCATCGGCACCAACGCGGGCAGCGACCGCAACGCGCCGCTCAACAGCCGCAACCCTGGCTACATCCGCGGCTGGGAAGAGTTCGATACCTACCAGTTCAACCTCGGCGGCACCTATGTCGCGGGCGCCACCGACAACCCGATCGGCGCCGACCAGGTGCTGATGCTGTTCGAGACCGGCGCCACCTGGGTGCCGGGCATGCCGGACCTGGACGTTCTCCAGCTGGAGGCGCCGGGCACCTACCTGCACGCCAGCGCGGGCGCAGACGGCTCGGGTGCCGACGGCTCGGCACAGGCCTGCTCCACCAACCCGGCCTGCGTGATCGGCCCCGACGGCCTGCGCTTCAATCCGCACCAGCAGTCGCGCAAGGGCTTCCCGGACAAGCTGTCCTGGGGCTACGTGATCATCAGCCTGATCCGCTACGAGTCGGTGCTGCCCGGCATCAGCCTGGCGCCGCAGATCGTGTGGAAGCACGACGTGAAGGGCACCGCCCCGGGCCTGGCCGGCAACTTCGTGGAAGGACGCAAGCAGGCCAACATCACCATCGAGACCCGCTACAAGTCGTCGTTCTCGTTCAACGTCGGCTACACCTGGAATTTCGGCGGCGGCGTCTACAACCTCAACAAGGATCGCGATACCGCGCAGGCCTTCGTCAAGTTCCAGTTCTGACCCCGGCGGGGCGTGCCGGAGGGCCGCCCCGCTTCTTTTTGGCTAGAATAATACGATCGTTCAATTATGCAGACTCCGATGCCCGAATCCTCCGCGCCGCTGAGCCGGCGCTCCCTGCTGAAGCTGGGCCTGGCCGCCGGCACCGTGCTGACGGTGTCCAGCCTGGGCGCCGGCCTGGCCGGCTGCTCGCGCCGCGACCACGCGGCCGCGGCCGGCCTGCGCCGCCTGCGCGACGCCGACGTGGAACTGTTCCGCGCCCTGCTGCCGGTGATGCTGGCCGGCAGCCTGCCCGCCGCGGCGCCGCTCGACGGCCACCTGGCGCGCATCGACGATGCGGTGCTGCGCCTGGGGGCTCCGGCGCAGCGCGAGGTGTTCAAGCTGTTCGACCTGCTGCATCTGCGGCCGGCGCGCTGGCTCGCCACCGGCATCGCGGAGCCCTGGCGCGAGGCCACGCCGCAGCAGGTGGCGGCCTTCCTGGAGCGCTGGCGCGACAGCCGCGTGGGCCTGTTCAACGCCGGCTACCTGGCCTTCAACAAGCTCTGCTGCACGGCGCACTACACCCAGCCGGAGGGCTGGGCGCAGATGGGCTACCCCGGGCCGCTGGCCTGGGCCTACGAATCGCTGAATCGCTGAAGGGGCGCGGAGCATGGCGATCAACGATCTCTATACCGACGGCATCGCCGGAGGCTGGAAAGTGCGCGACGCGTCCGCCTTCACCGCGGACCAGGTGCTCGAAGCCGACGTGGCCATCGTCGGCAGCGGCGCCGGCGGCGGCACGGCCGCGCAGATCCTCAGCGCGGCCGGCTTGCGCGTCCTGATCCTGGAGGAGGGGCCGCTGCAGACCGCGCGCGACTTCCGCGACATGAACGAGGCGCGCGCCTACGCCACGCTCTACCAGGAAGGCGCCGGCCGCTCCAGCTCCGACGGTGCGCTGCAGATCCTGCAGGGCCGCGCCGTGGGCGGCACCACCACGGTCAACTGGACCTCCAGCTTCCGCACGCCGCCGGAAACGCTGAAGCACTGGGCCGCCCGGCATGGCGTGCGCGAGGCCTCCGAACAGGACCTCGCACCCTGGTTCCAGCGCGTCGAGGAGCAGCTGGGCGTCGCGCCCTGGGGTATGCCGCCCAACGCCAACAACGCCGTGCTGCGTGACGGCGCGGCGAAGCTGGACTGGGAATGGCACGTGATCCCGCGCAACGTGCGCGGCTGCTGGAATCTCGGCTACTGCGGTACCGGCTGCCCGACCAACGCCAAGCAGTCGATGCTGGTGACCACCATCCCGCAGTCGCTGCGCCAGGGCGCGGAACTGGTGCACCACCTGCGCGTGCAGTCGCTGCGCTTCGAGGGCGGGCGCGTCGCCGGCCTGGAGGCGCTGGCGCTCAAGCCCGATGCCCTCGCGCCCAGCGGCGTGCGCGTGAAGGTCCGGGCGCGCCACTATGTGCTCTCCGGCGGCGCCATCAACACGCCGGCGCTGCTGCTGCGCAGCGCCGCACCCGATCCGCATGGCCAGCTCGGCCTGCACACCTGCGTGCACCCGGTAGTGCTGAGCATCGCCGAGATGCCGCAGAAGGTGGACGGCTACTACGGCGCGCCGCAGTCCATCGCCAGCGATCACTTCCAGTGGAAGCAGGGCGCCACCGGCGCCTGCGGCTTCAAGCTGGAAGTGCCGCCGATGATGCCGGCGCTGCTGTCCACCATGTTCGGCCGCTTCGGTGCGGAGCTGAAGGACGAGGTGGGCCACCTGCCGCAGCTCAACGCCGCGCTGGCACTGCTGCGCGACGGCTTCGTCGAGGAGTCGCCCGGCGGCCGTGTGCGGATCGACGATGCCGGCGAGCCGCTGCTGGACTACGACTTCAGCGAGTACCTCTGGCAGGGCATGCGCGAGGCCTACCGGCGCATGGCGGAACTGCAGTTCGCCGCCGGCGCCCGGCGGGTGCGCCAGGTGCACCTGGACGCATGCTGGACCGGCAACGCCGGCGATGCCCTGCGCCACGTCGAGACGCTGCGCATGGTGAAGTTCCGCACCGGCCTGTTCAGCGCGCACCTGATGGGCGGCTGCGCCATGGGCGGCGATCCGAAGACCAGCGTCACCGACAGCCACGGGCGGCACCACCAGCTGGAGAACCTGCACGTGCTCGACGGCTCGCTGTTCCCGACCAGCATCGGCGCCAACCCGCAGCTCTCGATCTACGGGCTGGTGGCCAAGCATGCGACGCGGCTGGCGGGAGAACTGGCCAAGGGCTGAGATTCCCGGGGGGCGTGCCCTTTCGCTGTCCAAAACCGCGCCGCCTGTCAACGCTGACGCCGGTCGGCGGGAGGAGTAATCTCGCGCCGTCTTCGGCCGTGAACGTGCCCGCTCCCGGGCCAGCCGCCGCGCCGGAGCCGGCATGAAGCATTTCTTCCAGGGTCTGGGCCGCATCCTGGTCGGGCGACCGCTCGACCCGCTGGATCCCCGCACGCGTCACAGCCTCGCCCTGGTGGCCTTCCTGGCCTGGGTGGGCCTGGGCGCGGACGGCCTGTCGTCCAGCGCCTATGGTCCCGAGGAAGCCTTCCGCGCGCTCGGAGAGCACTCCCACCTCGGCCTATGGCTGGTGATCGCCACCGCCATCACGGTGTTCGTGATCGCGCTGGCCTACAACCAGGTGATCGAGCTGTTTCCCTCGGGCGGCGGCGGCTACAAGGCGGCCACCAAGCTGATCGGGCCCTACGCCGGGCTGGTGTCCGGCTCGGCGCTGATCATCGACTACGTGCTGACCATCACCATCTCCGTCGCCGCCGGCGTGGATGCGATCTTCAGCTTCCTGCCGCCGCAATGGCTGGGCTGGAAGCTGGCGGCGCAGGCATTCGCGCTGCTGCTGCTGCTGGGACTCAACCTGCGCGGCATGAAGGAATCGATCCGGGTGCTGCTGCCGCTGTTCCTGGGCTTTTTCGTCTCGCACCTGTTCCTGATCGTCTACGGCATCTACGCCCATGTCGAGGTGCTGGATACCCTGTTCACCCAGACGGTGCAGGAAACCCATGAGCTGGCCGGCTCCGCGGGCTGGCTGTTCACGATCGCCCTGCTGCTCAAGGCCTACTCGCTCGGCGGCGGCACCTATACCGGCCTGGAGGCGGTGTCGAACAACGTCAACATCCTGGCCGAGCCGCGCGTGCGCACCGGCCACCTGACGATGCTCTACATGGCCCTGTCGCTGGCCTTCGTCGCGTCCGGCATCCTGCTGCTGTACCTGCTGTGGGAGGTCGAGCCGGTCCACGGCCAGACCCTCAACGCCGTGACCTTCGGCATGATCATCGACAGCTTCGGCTTCGCCGACCCCGGCCTGTCGCATGCCCTGCTGGTGGGCGTGCTGGTGCTGGAAGCCTGCCTGCTGTTCGTGGGCGCCAACACCGGCTTCCTCGGCGGCCCCGCGGTGCTGGCCAACATGGCGGCCGACCGCTGGGTGCCGCGCCAGTTCCGCCAGCTCTCCAGCCGGCTGGTGACGCAGAACGGCGTGCTGCTGATGGGGGCCGCCGCGCTGGCGGTGCTGCTGTGGAGCCGCGGCAGCGTGCACCTGCTGGTGGTGCTGTACTCGATCAACGTGTTCATCACCTTCACGCTGGCCATGGCCGGCCTCTGCCGCCACTGGCTGGACCAGCGCCGTTTCATGCAGCCCTGGCTGCGCTCCTTCCTGCTGTCGGCCCTGGGCTTCACGGTCTGCGCCTTCATCCTGCTGGTGACGCTGGTGGAGAAATTCGCCCACGGCGGCTGGGTGACGCTGCTGATCACCGGCAGCGTCGCGGGCCTGGGTCTGATGATCCATCGCCACTACGAGGGCGTGGCGCGGCAGATGGCGCTGATCGAGAACCACTTCGCGCCGCGCCCGACCTGGGACATCGACGCCGAGAATCCGCCCGAGGACAAGACGGCTCCCACCGCGGTGTTCCTGGTCGGCAACAACCGCGGCGCCGCCATGGTGATGCTGGAATGGGCGCGCAAGCAGTTCCCCGAACGCTTCCGCAACTACCTGTTCGTCTCGGTGGGCGAGGTGGACAAGCAGAGTTTCGA
>Ga0255097_1000235_pt1 | contig 28170 bp, 32 predicted proteins | sample Colum_Atlam_RepB_2_FD_188436 | JGI IMG/M metagenome (GOLD analysis project Ga0255097, IMG submission 188436) | Freshwater microbial communities from Columbia River, Oregon, United States - Colum_Atlam_RepB_8d | ecosystem: Environmental > Aquatic > Freshwater > River | place: USA: Oregon...
TCATCAGGAAGGTGCCCATCCCCGACAAGTCTTTCTTGGTGGTGTAGCCGTACAGCGACAGCCCCGCGAAGGCGATGGCCGTCACAAGGAAGGTCTGCGCGATCGAGGTGTCGGTATAGACAGCGAAGATGAACGACAGCGACAGGCCAACGGCTGCGGCATAGGCGTAGAAGAACAGTTGCGCGGCAGCGACCGACAGGCGGTTGATAAGCGCACCAAAGGCAAAGACCATGACGAGCGGCGCGAACATAACGACCCATTTCAGCGGCGAGCCGAAGATGGTGGCGACCATCGCCTCGTTGGTGCCGACGGCCCAAGCCACGGCTGCGGTCAGCAGCATGGCGACGGACATCAGCCCGTAAACCTTGTTCATGTGGGCGCGCAGGCCCTCGTCGATCTGGGCCGCCCGGGCGGTGCCCGCGCCGGTCCTGATCGTGTCAAACTGTGCCATGTAAGCCTCCGATGTTTCTGGCAAACGACGCGCCGGGGTTCGGCGCGTCGCCTTATGCGTTGAATATCGGGGGGGCGGGGCGCGATTTCAAGGATTTCGACCGGAAATCCGATATCGCGCCTGTCGTTTTATTTCAGCGGCGCCAAGACGCCGGAACATCCCAGAACGGGCGGTTCGCCTCGGCCATGGCGGCGCGGGCGGTCAGGCCGATATCGGCCAGATGGGCATCATCGAGTTGCGCGAGCGCCGCGCGCTGGCGGTGGGCGGCAAGGCCCAAGCGGACAGTTGCAACCAGACGGTCGGCAAAGCTCTGCGTCTCGACGCGACGGATGGTCAGCGAGGAGGTGGCAACAGAGGCAAACATGATCTTTCCTTTCAGGACATTTTCATCGGTGATCCATCAGGACACGTGATTATACTACCCGAATCGTCGACATTTAGTTAATGAATGGTTTTGACGCGAACCATCAAGGACCGTGATATGATCCGCAATCTTGATCTAAGCTCGCTGCGGTCTTTCGTGGCGATTGTCGACGCAGGCGGCGTAACGCGGGCCGCGGGGTTTCTCAACCTGACGCAATCGGCCGTATCGATGCAGATAAAGCGGCTGGAAGAGATGCTGGGCTGCCAAGTGCTTGACCGGTCAACCCGCAAGGTTGGCATTACAGCGGAAGGCGAACAGCTTTTGGGCTATGCCCGCAAGATGCTGGCCCTGAATGACGAGGCGTTTCAACGCCTTACAACCGACGTACATGAGGGCGAGATCATTCTGGGCGTGCCACATGACATCGTCTACCCCGCCATTCCGCAAGTGCTGCGCCGCTTTGCCAAGGATTACCCGAAGATGAAGGTCACGCTGCTGTCTTCCTTCACCCGCGTGTTGAAGGCGCAGTTTGCCCGCGGCGAATGTGACGTGATCCTGACCACAGAGGCGGGGGTAGATCCAGAGGGCGAAACAATCGCCGAACTGCCCTTGATCTGGGTGGGCGCGCCCCAAGGCACGGCGTGGAAAAGCCGGCCCTTGCGGCTGGCCTATGAACATAACTGCATCTTCCGCCAAGGCGTGCAGGCGGCGCTGGACCGGGCGGGGGTGCCCTGGGAGATGGCGGTGGAAAGCGATTCGACCCGCACGGTCGAGGCCAGCGTTTCGGCCGATCTGGCCGTGCATACGGTTCTGGCAGGGTCAGAGCCGCCCTATGTCGAACGGGTCAACCATGGCGGCGCGTTGCCTGATCTGGCGCGGATGAAGGTCAATCTTTACATCGCCCAACCCGCCCATTCGCCCACCATTCAGGTGATGGCCGAAATGCTGCGCAGGGCCTATGCCCAAGGCAAGGGCCGTGCCGTCGTGCAGGAACGCGAATTGCGGGTGGTTCAGTCCTGAACCTGCACCACAACCTTCCCGGTGGATTTGCGATCCCGTAGCAACGCCAATGCCTGAGGAAGCTCTGCGAAGGGCAAGATGTGACTGATATGGGGGCGCAAGCCGCCTTCGCCATACCACTGAAGCAGGGTTTTAAGGCTGCTTCGCAACACCTGCGGCGCGAACTTTTGATAGCCGCCCCAGTAAAGCCCCATCACTGAGAGATTCTTGACCAGAAGGAGATTGGCAGGCACCTGCGGCACCTGTCCGCTGGCGAAACCGATGGCCAACAGTCGCCCCTCGGGTCGGCAGGCGGAAAGGGTCGCATCAAAGGCCGGCCCGCCCACCGCATCATAGACCACGTCGACACCGCCCAGCGCCTTGAAGGCGGCCTTCAGATCGGGTGTCTCGCTGTCGATCACCAGATCGGCGCCCGCCGCTTTGGCAATCTCCAGCTTTGCCGCACCACGCGCCGAGGCCACCACCCGCGCGCCCATCCGCTTGCCGATCTCGACCGCGGTCAGGCCAACGCCGCCCGCCGCGCCCAGAACCAGCAATGTCTCGCCCGACTGCAACCGCGCCTTGTGGTCCAGCGCCAAATGCGAGGTGCCATAAGCAATCGGAAAGGCCGCGGCATCGGCAAAGGGCATGGTATCAGGCAGGACGAGCAACCGGTCGGCAGGCACCACCACGCGTTCTGCCAGACCGCCACTGTTGACAAAGGCCAAAACGCGCATCCCCGGCGCCAAGCCGGTAACACCGGGCCCCAGCGCCTCAACCACGCCGGCCACCTCCATGCCGGGCGTGTAGGGCAACGCGGGCTTCTCCTGATATTTTCCGTCCCGCATCAGCAGGTCGGCAAAATTCAGCCCGCAGCATTTCACCTGAAGACAGACCTCACCTTGGGCGGGCCGCATCGACGGCACCTCCTGCAAAGAAAACTCGGCTCCAAGGGTGGCCACCTGCCAAGCTCGCATGCTGGCTCCTTTGCGTTTTTGGATCAGATTGCATCAATAAGCCACGCAAAGGCGTCGTCAAGGCCGACACTTTCGCATAATGCAAAGCTGAATCGCGGACATCGCATAGTTTGCAATGCAAAATGCAAAACGCCCTATGGGCGAGTTATCTTTCGCGTATGAACCTATAGCGCGCAGGCGATCCATTATTCAGCACAACTTCTCCATCTGTATAATTGGACATATCTAAAAGGATAGGTTTTCACCCGACCTCGGCCCACTTTCGAAAAATCCAAGACAAACAAGGTTAACTGCGAATTTTGGCATGAAATTTGCTTATAAATTATCAGGGACGAAACCCTGCGTGTAGTGATGTTTGACAAAGGAAACCTGCAATGAAGCATCCCGTTGACGCCCATGTTGGCAAGCGGATCCGCCATCGTCGTTGGATGATCGGCATGACGCAACAGCAATTGGCAGACAAAGTCGGCATCAAATTTCAACAAATCCAAAAATATGAAACCGGGATGAACCGGGTTTCGGCCTCGCGTCTTTGGGATGTTGCAGACGCCTTGGGTGTCACGATTGCCTTCTTCTTCGAAGGCCTTGCCGATGGTGACGCCCCCAAGCCCGCTGCGAATGACCTGATGGCAGACAAAGAGGCACTGGAACTGGTTCGGTCCTATTACGCCATTCCCGAAGCACAGCGCCGCCGCCTGTTCGATCTGGCCCGCGTGTTGTCCGACGCGGCCTGAACCCGCCGAAAGAACAACGCCACAGACTTGACCAGAAGCCCCCGCGCCGATAGCCCGGCTTCGGGGGCTTTTGCAATATGGGGACAGTGATGCGCAGGTTGACGGCAAGCGACGAAGCAGAGTTGGTGGCCACGGCCCATGCGCTGGCCGATGCCGCGCGGGCGGCGACGCTGCTGCATTTCCGCAAACCCGGCCTGACGGCCGACAACAAAGAGATCGCCCGCTTTGACCCGGTGACAGTGGCCGACCGGCTGTCTGAGGAACGCATGCGCGCCATTCTGGCCCAGCGCCGCCCTCAGGATGGGATCTTGGGCGAAGAATATGGCAGCACGGCAGGCACCAGCGGGCTGACCTGGGTGCTGGACCCCATTGACGGCACGCGCGGATATCTTTCCGGCACGCCGACTTGGGGCGTGCTGATCTCGGTCGCGGATGCCGAAGGCCCCATCTTTGGCCTGATCGACCAGCCCTATATCGGGGAACGCTTTGAAGGTGGCTTTGGCCGGGCCGAGGTCAATGGCCCGATGAGTCATGCGGCCCTCTCCGCCCGCCCTGCCCGGCCCTTGGCCGAGGCCATCGTGATGACAACCTTCCCCGAGGTCGGCACGCCCGAGGAAGGCGCGGCCTTTCGTCGGGTCGCCGAAAAGGCCAAACTCGTCCGCTATGGCACCGATTGCTATGCCTATGCACTGATTGCCGCGGGCCAGATTGATCTGGTCATCGAGGCGGGCCTGCAGGCCTATGACGTACAGGCCCCGATTGCGGTGATCGAGGCGGCAGGCGGGATCGTCACCGATTGGGAGGGCAAGCCCTGCCACAATGGGGGCCGGGTTCTTGCCGCCGCCAATGCCACCATCCACGCCGAGGCGCTGGCGCTTTTACGCGGCTAGGGCGGCAATCTTGCCCAAGCCACAGTGCTTGGGTAAACTCTTTCCTCAGGTGCCCGAGTCCTTCCCCCTTCTGTCGCGCCCCTTCCCGATCCACCGAAGGGGTGGGCAACACCGGGGACGCACCATGCCTGATATTCTGATCCGCAACGCCGCTGCCGTCGTGACGATGAACAGCACGCGCGAGGAAATTCCCGGCGGCGATGTGCTGATCCGGGGCGGCGTGATCGCCGCCGTTGGCAGCAACCTTGCCGCGCCGGGCGCCGAGGTCGTAGAGGCCAAGGGCTGTGTGGTCACCCCCGGCCTCGTGAACACCCATCACCATCTTTACCAAACCCTGACACGGGCTGTCCCGGGCGGGCAGGATGCGCTGCTCTTTGGTTGGCTGAAAACGCTGTACCCGATCTGGGCCGGATTTGGACCCGAGGAGATGTTTATCTCAGCCCAAATTGGCCTTGCGGAACTGGCGCTGTCGGGTTGCACCCTGACCTCGGACCACCTGTATCTGTTCCCCAATGGCGCGCGGCTCGATGACACCATTGCCGCCGCGGCAGAGGTTGGCCTGCGCTTTCACCCGACGCGCGGGGCCATGAGCATCGGTGAAAGCATGGGCGGCTTGCCCCCCGACAGTCTGGTCGAACGAGAGGCGGCCATCCTTGATGACATGATCCGCGTGGTCGATGCCCACCACGATCCACGCCCGGGCGCCATGGTGCGGGTGGGTCTTGCGCCCTGTTCGCCGTTTTCGGTTAGCCGTGATCTGATGCGGGATGCCGCCGTTCTGGCGCGTGACAAGCGGGTGATGTTGCACACCCATCTGGCGGAAAACGACGAGGACATCGCCTATTCCATCACGAAATTCGGCTGCCGCCCGGGGCAATACGCCGAGGACTTGGGCTGGACGGGCGATGACGTCTGGCACGCCCATTGTGTGAAACTTGATGAAAGTGAAATCAACCTCTTTGCCCGCAGCCAGACGGGGGTGGCGCATTGCCCTTGCTCCAACTGCCGCCTTGGATCGGGCATCGCCCCGGTGCGGGCAATGCGGGATGCGGGTGTGAAGGTTGGCCTTGGGGTGGACGGCTCCGCCAGCAATGATGCGGGCAATCTGATGCTGGAGGCGCGCCAGTCGCTGCTTTTGCAGCGCGTGGCGCGCGGGGCAGATGCCATGAGCGCCCGTGAGGCGCTGGAGATTGCCACCCTTGGCGGCGCAAAGGTGCTGGGGCGGCCCGATTGTGGATCGCTGGAGGTCGGCAAGCGCGCCGACATCGCGATTTGGGATGTTTCAGGGATCGAGGCGGCCGGTTCATGGGATCCCGTCGCCAGCCTGATCTTGTGTGGCCCGACGCGGGTGCGCGATCTTTTTGTTGAAGGGCGGCAGGTGGTGCGATCGGGGCAGATGGCCACCCTCGACCTGCCCCGCGTCATTGAACGGCAAAACCAGCTTGCGCGGGCTTTGGCTGGATAGGGTCAGCCCTGCCAGATAGGGCCGAGCATCAGGGCCAAGGCGGCAAAGGCCTCGTCCCGGCCTTCGCACGCCGGGCCAGCCTTGATCTGTACGGATGACGCCCAACCGAACCGCCCGGCAAGGGCGGGCTTCAGGCTGATTTCCAACCCTTTCGGCCCCGCGACCACCCGCTCCAGCGCGTCCTCGGCGCCGAAACTTTCGTCAGTCACTTCAAACCACACCGGCCCGCCGGACGGCGGCTGGCGAAACAGGGCATAGGCCTCATCCTCGGCCTCGCCTTCCGCAAAGCCTATGAACAAAAACCCCTCTTCGTCATCTTCGACAACCGAGGCATAGGCCGCTTTGATCGTGATATCAGCCATCGCCAAATCCTTTATGTTTTTGCCAGTACCCATAGCGCCACCACAACCAACACCCCCGCCTGAACCCTGTGCAACCGGGCCGAGGCGACGGGATCTTCAACAAGGCGGCGGGCCTGGGCCGACGCAAACGTAATCCCCAGATGAATGCCACTTGCCACGGCAAGATAGATTGCCACAAGCACAGCCATATCTGCCCAAGAGCTGCTTCTTTCCAAAAAGCCGGGCAGCAAAGCAAGGTAGAACAGCGCGGCTTTGGGATTCAACAGATTGGTCACAAGCCCTGCGCGGAAGGCCTGCGCCGGGGTCTCACCGCCTCCGGGTTTGTGATGTGCAGGGTTGCCCGCATCGCGCCAACTGACAAAGGCCAGCCAAAGCAGATAGAACACCCCGGCCCAGCGCAGCGCCTGATAGGCAAGGGGAACCGCTTCAAACACCGCATTGGCCCCGGCGACGGCCAGAACGCCCTGCACTCCAAGCCCCAAAGCGATGCCCGCCACCGCAGCCAAGCCGACGCGGCGTCCCTCTGTTGCAGACAAAAGGGCCAGCCATAGCATGTTGGGTCCGGGGGTGATCTCGACGATCAGCACCGTTATCAAAAAGCCAGCAAGCCCTGCAAAGCTTAGATCCACTTGGCCACCGGTGGCAGGCTCATCAAAACCGCATTGGCATCATGCCCGGTTTCCAGCCCAAACTTGGTGCCACGGTCGTAGACAAGGTTGTATTCGGCATAAAGCCCCCGGTGGATAAGCTGGGCCTCACGGTCATCGGCCGTGGCGGGGGTGTTCAACCGGCGTTCGGTCACTGGCAGAAAGGCGGGCAGGAATGCCTCCCCCACCGACTTGGTAAAGGCGAAATCAGCCTCCCAATGTCCGGTGTTCAGATCATCGTAGAAAATCCCCCCCACACCGCGCGCCCGGCCCCGATGGGGAACAAAGAAATACTCGTCAGCCCAAGCCTTGAAGCGGTCGTAATAGGCCGGATCATGCGCGTCGCAGGCGGCTTTCATCGCGGCATGAAAATGCGCGGTATCTTCGGGGTATTCGATGCACGGGTTCAGATCAGCCCCGCCGCCGAACCACGACGCCCCCGGCGTCCAGAACATCCGGGTGTTCATGTGAACCGCCGGGGTATGCGGGTTGACCATATGGGCGACCAAGGAAATGCCGCTGGCCCAAAAACGCGGGTCCGTCTCCATCCCCGGCACACCGCGCGCGGCCATCGCCTTTTGCGCCCGCGCACCCAAGCTGCCATGCACCTCGGACCAGTTGACGCCAACCTTTTCAAAAACCCGGCCCCCGCGCAGAACCGACATGATGCCGCCACCGCCGTTTTCGGCCCGTGTGGTGGGCGTCACCTCGAAGCGTGCCGGTTCGGCGCCGCTTGGCGTCGCACGATCTTCCAGCGCCTCAAAAGCCGCAACGATGCGGTCACGCAGGGTGCGAAACCATTGGGCGGCTTCAGCCTTGCGGGCGGTGAAATCTTCGGTCATCGGCAACCCCTTTTGCTTTGCCCCTGCCTAACACCCGGCGCGCGCAGGCTCAACGTCGCTTGATATGGCATAGCCGCTGCGTCCCGCTATACTGCGGGCAATCGTCCAAATTGCGAGTCGCCCCATGAAACGCCTGATCCTTGTCCCGCTCCTGCTGCTGGCCGCCTGTGGCACGCCGCAAGAACAGTGCATCAGCGCCAACACCCGCGATCTGCGGGTGGTCGAACGCCTGATCCGCGAGACAGAAGGCAATCTCGCGCGCGGCTATGGCTACGTGACGGTGACAGAGTATGAGGCGGAGTGGGTCGACTGCACCCCTGACCCGAGCGAGGCCAACCCCAACCCGACGCAACAGCTTTGCTTTGACCGCGTGCCGGTCAGCGTGCGCAAAGAGGTGGCGTTGGACCTGAATGCCGAAGCGGACAAGCTGGAAAGCCTGCAGGCCAAGCGCGCCTCTCTGAGCCGGGCCGCGGAAAGCGTTGTCGCCCAATGCAAGGCGAAATACCCCGAATAAGCCGCCGTCCGTTCGCCCGATCAGCGGGCGCGGATCGGATAGGCTGCACGGATCAGGCGGAAAGCGGCATCGCCACCGATGTCCTCGACGTTGCGAAACAGCGGCGTCAGGATGCGATCGTAGGGCAGATGGCGATTGGCGACCAACCACAGGCTGCCCGACGGCAACAGCCCGCGATGGGCGGCACGGATAAAGGCCGCACCAAGCTCGGGATCGGCCGCACGGCTGGTATGAAACGGCGGGTTCATCACCACAACGTCCCAAGGCCGCGCCGGTTTGAAACTGGTGGCATCGGCCCAATGGAACACTGCACGCGGGTCCGTAATATTTTCGCGCGCGCAATCCAGCGCTTCGCGATCCGCCTCGACCAGATCAAGGGATTTCACCCCGTCATGCGCCAGAATAGCGCGGGATAGATACCCCCAACCGGCACCAAGATCCGCGACATGACCCTTGATCTTTTCCGGCAAGGCTGCCGCCAACAGAACCGAGCCACGGTCCGACCCATCGGCAGAAAACACGCCCGGGCGGGTGACAAAGCCCCCCTCCACCTGTTGGGATCTGGCGGCCCAATCTGCCGGCGCAGCACCCGCGGTCAGCACATAGGCCTTGCCATGCGCTTTAGAGATCACCTCGCCATGGGCGATGCCGGCCGCGCGGGCCAGTTTCAACACGGCTTCCGGCCCATCGGTCTTTTGTCCGTCCACCAGCACAGGCGCGCCAGCCGGGACAAGCGAAAATGCGTGGGCGATCAGGGCCAAGGCCTCGGCCTTGGCGCGGGGCAAACAGATGACGGCAGCCGTGGCAGCCGTGACGTCCATCCGATAACCAAGCCGCTGAAAGTGGTCAAAGTCCGGCTTGAATCCGGTCAGCACCACCACCTGCGCCTTTGGCAGCGCAGACAGATCATCGCCCGCCTGCGGGCCAAGCACGACGACATCGCCCGTGGGCGGCAAAACGAATGCGCCGCTTTCCAGCGCCATTTCTAAACGGGCAGATCGCATGGTCGGGGGCCTTACGGCCTACTCCTTTTCCATGGTGCATTGCAGCGGATGCTGATGGCGACGGGCAAAATCCATCACCTGCGCCACTTTGGTTTCGGCGATTTCATAAGAGTAGACGCCGACAACGGCGAGTCCCTTCTTATGGACCGTCAGCATGATGTCAAAGGCCTGCGCATGGTTCAGGCCAAAGAACCGCTCAAGAATATGCACGACGAATTCCATCGGCGTATAATCGTCGTTCAAAAGCATGACCTTGAACATTGGCGGACGCTGGGTGCGCGTCTTGGTCTTGGTCATAAGACCGGCGTCCGGCCCGTGGCCCGGCCCGTTTTCTTTGTCCGACAGAATAAAGGGCTGCAACGCCAAGGGGGCCTCGTGGTGCGGGATTCGCAAAAGCGGGTCTAAGCGGCCAATATAGCGGATTTCCGGCTTGCGAAAAGGCCCTCAGCCCGCAAAGGCTAAAACCCGAAGGAGTTCCCCATGCTGACCACCATCGGATTCGACGCCGACGACACGCTTTGGCACAATGAAACCTTCTTTCGCCTGACGCAGGAGCGGTTTTTTCGCCTGCTCGCCGACCATTCGGACCCAGACCACCTGCACGACCGCCTTTTGGCGGCAGAGCGGCGCAATCTGGGCGCTTATGGATTTGGCGTCAAAGGCTTTACCCTGTCCATGATCGAAACCGCGGTTGAGATTTCTGCCGGAAAGGTGCCAGCGGCCGTGATCGGTGAAATCCTTGCCGCAGGGCGCGAGATGCTGTCGCATCCGGTTGATCTTTTGCCCCATGCCCGCGCCACGGTCACCACTCTGGCCGCAGATTACCGCGTGGTGCTGATCACCAAGGGCGACCTGCTGGATCAGGAACGCAAGCTGGCGCAATCAGGCTTGGGCGATCTGTTCCACGGGGTCGAAATCGTATCGGACAAGACGCCTGAAATTTATCGCACCGCCTTTGCCCGCCATGGCACAGGGGCAGATCAGGGCATGATGGTGGGCAATTCGTTAAAGTCCGATGTACTGCCGATGCTGGCTGCAGGCGGGTGGGGCGTGCATGTGCCGCATGCGATGACTTGGGCGCTGGAGCGGGCCGATCCGCCGCAGAACCACAGCCGGTTTCACCAGATGGCAGACCTGTCGCATCTGGCCGATCTGGTAGGTCAACTGTCCAGCCACCACTAGATGCAGTAGGGCAACAGGTGCCTTGCAAAAAATCACAGGGGCTTCACCTCTCTGAAACCCATTGAAACAAAGGGGTTTTCCGATTCTTCGGGCCATGCTAGAGTTGCGCCGATAACACATAAGTCCCCGGCAACAGGGGACATCGAGGCACAACATGACAGGCAAAGCCATGACGCTCCTTTCGGGGCAATATGTCAGCAGATTTTTGGCATTCGTGGGCTTTGTCCTGCTTGCGGCCTTTGCGCCTGCACAACAGGTGGATGCTGTTCCCTATGCGGCCTATGTGATGGATGCCCGCACCGGCGAGACGCTTTATGCCGAAAACGCCGATACCCGTCTGCACCCCGCGTCGCTGACCAAGATGATGACGCTGTATATCGCTTTCGAAGAAATCGAACGCGGGCGGCTGTCGCTGGATAGCATGGTAACGGTGTCAAAGAACGCGGCCGCGCAACCGCCGTCCCGTCTGGGGCTGAAGGCAGGGCAGAAGATCCAATTGCGCTATCTGATCCGCGCCGCAGCCGTGAAATCGGCCAACGATGCGGCGGCGGCGATCGGCGACCATATCGGCGGCAACAAAGAAGCCTTTGCGGCCCGCATGACCAAGACGGCCCGCGCGCTTGGCATGAAGAACACCACCTTCAAGAACGCAAACGGCCTGACGGCCAAGGGCCATCTGTCGACCACCCGCGACATGTCCATTCTGGGCCGTCACCTGTTTTATGATTTCCCCCAATATTACAACATCTTCTCGCGCCGCACGACCGATGCGGGCATGGCAGAGGTGCGCAACACCAACCGTCGTTTCCTTGACGCGTACAAGGGCGCAGATGGCATCAAGACCGGCTATACCGACGCGGCAGGCTTCAACCTGACCGGCAGCGCCGAGCGTGACGGCGTGCGCATCATCGCCACGGTTTTCGGTGGCAAATCCACCCCCGACCGCAACGCCCGGATGGCAGAGCTTTTGGATCTTGGCTTCCGCAAAGCCGGCAAGAACGTGGTCGAAGAACCGCCAACCAAAGTCGCCCCTGCTGATGACGAGGCGCTGGTCGCTGATGCAGGCGTCGCCGCAGACGAAGACGAAGCCCTGCCCGAGGTGGAAGGTGGCGCTGCCAAGACGCTGCGCGTGCAATTGGCCGTGGCCAGTTCGCCGCGCCCGCTGTCGCGGCCCGAACACGAAGAAGCCGCTGGCGAGGCTGTTGCCGCCATGCAAGGCGGTATCGCGGGCGCTTTGGCCGAGGCAACCGCCCCAGCCGAAGAGGGCAGCCTTGACGGTCAGGCCGTCGCCATGGCCGAGCCTCAGGAACTCTCAATTACCGCCGCCCCCGCAGTCAGCACCCAAGTCGCGTTGATCGCCGTGGCCCCGCGCCCGCCGAAACGCAAAGCGCCGATCTACGACGAGCCGCAGCTTGCCAAAGCCGAGGCGGCCGAAGTGCAGGAGCCGGAGTTGGTGACGCTATCGACCTCGGGCGGACGGCATTATGGGGTGATGGTCGGGCAGTTTTCTTCGAATGGCGAAGCCGACCGTTTCCTGACCAAGACGGTGCTGGCCGAAGGGCCGACGCTGGGCAATGGCCTGCGTAAGGTTGTTCGTGGCAACCGCGGCTATGATGCAACCGTGCTGGGCCTGACCCAGCGCGAAGCGGAACTGGCCTGCTCGCGCCTGCAATCCAAGGGCATTGGCTGCTTTACGATCGGCGAATGAGCGGCTTTGTCCTGCCCCCGCCGCCGCAAGCATCTGTGGCGGTTGAAGGCCAGACCGCGCGGTTTGCGGTACGCCGCATCTTCTGCGTCGGACGAAACTACGCAGAACACGCCCGCGAAATGGGCCATGACCCCGAGGCCGAACCGCCGTTCTTTTTCACCAAACCGGCAGATGCCGTGGTCGACAGCGGTGCGCACCTGCCCTACCCCATGGCCACCGCAGACCTGCACCATGAGGCCGAACTTGTGGTCGCCCTTGGTGCTGCTGGCGTGAATATCCCAGAGGACGCGGCTTTGGCTCTGGTTTATGGCTATGCCGCCGGCAATGATCTGACCCGCCGCGATGTGCAGGCGGCGGCCAAGGCGGCGCGGCGGCCGTGGGACATGTCAAAAGGCTTTGACCATTCGGCGGTGATCGGGGCGATCCGTCCCGGTGCGGCCCCACAGGGGCGCATCCGGTGCAAGGTTCAAGACCGCGTGACGCAGGACGCCGCGCTGGCCGATATGATCTGGCCGGTTGCCGGAATCATCGCGCATCTGAGCCGGCTTGTGGCGCTTGCCCCCGGGGATCTTATCATGACCGGCACCCCGGCCGGGGTTGGGCCGATCGCCCGCGGCGAAACCTGCGTGGTCGAGGTGGACGGGCTTTCGCCTGCCGCCGTGACGCTGGTCTGACGCACCCAGGGTTCCACCCCGGACCCCGGAGTATTTAAGAAGGCGCAAATCCTTGGGTTGGCCCTATGGCCGAGGGGCCGCAGCCCGCGCCAGCCGGTCATTGATGGCGCGACCAAGTCCATGGTTGGGAATCGGGGCCGCCGAGATGCGCCCCTGCGGGCCTGCCAGCCGATCCGCCTCGCGCAGCATGTGGAACAGATTGGCGGCAGCTTCGGTAAGATTGCCGGTGGGCGACAGGTTCAGCGTGGCGACACCGGGGCCAAAGCCGATATGCACCTCGTCCGGCAGGGCGGTTGCGTTCAGCCGCAGCGGGGCGGCAGGGGCATAGTGGCTGGCCAATTGACCCGGCGCGGTGAGTTTGTCGCCGGGTTGATGCAAGGCGATGGGGCCGATCAACGCCTCCAGCGCCTCTAACGAAACGCCGCCGGGGCGCAGAAGCGTGGCCGCACCGTCAAGGCCAAGGATGGTCGATTCCACCCCAACATCACAAGGACCACCGTCAAGGATTGCCGCGATCCGGCCCGAAAGCCCTTGGGCCACATGGGCCGCACGCGTGGGGGAAACCTTGCCCGAGGGATTGGCCGACGGCGCGGCCAAGGGGCCACCAAAGGCACGGATCAGGGCCTGCGCCACCGGATGGGCCGGGATGCGAATGGCCACACTGTCAAGCTCTGCCGTGACCAGCGGCGACAGGCCCGTGTCGGGCAAAAGCGGCAGCACCAGCGTCAAAGGACCGGGCCAGAAGGCCGCCGCGATGGCGCGGGCACGGGCATCGAAACGGGCGAAAGTTTCAGCCATCGCCAGATCGGCGACATGAACGATCAACGGGTTAAAGCGCGGGCGTCCCTTTGCCTCGTAGATGCCGGCCACCGCAAGACTGTTGCGCGCATCGCCCCCAAGCCCGTAGACCGTCTCGGTCGGAAAGGCCACCAGCCCCCCTTCGGCCAAGATCGCAGCCGCGCGGGCAAGACCGGCGGCGTCGGGTTGGAGGCTTTGGGTCAAAGGGGCTTTGGTCTTGGGCATCTCGTGACGCAGCGTTGGGGTTGCGGGGGGAGCCAAAGGCTCTAGCTTGACGCCACAGGCCATACCCGGCCACAAGCCATTTGCCAAGCATACGGAGTTCGCCATGCCCTATCGCGCCCCGCTGACCGATTTGCGCTTTGTGCTGGATCATGTGGTCGGGTTTGCCAAGGTTGCTGAAACGCCCCGCTTTTCCGACGCGGGTCCCGAAACGGTGGACGCGATCCTGTCCGAGGCCGGACGGCTGTGCGAGGAAACGCTGGCGCCCCTGAACCGCAATGGTGACAAGCACCCTGCACGGTTGGAAAACGGCGTGGTCCGCACCTCGCCGGGCTTTGCCGACGGTTATAGGGCGATCACGAGAGGCGGTTGGGTGGGCATTGCTGCCGATCCGGCCTATGGCGGCATGGGCCTGCCGCTCACACTGGCCACCTGCGTCAACGACATGATGGGTTCGGCCTGCCTATCGTTGCAGTTGAACCCCCTGATGACCCAAGGCCAGATCGAGGCCTTGGAACATCACGCCAGCCCAGCGATCAAGGCGCTTTATATTCCAAAGCTTATCAGTGGGGACTGGTGCGCCACGATGAACCTGACCGAGGCGCAGGCCGGATCCGACGTCGGCGCCCTGCTGACCAAGGCCGAGCCTTTGGAAGACGGCACTTATGCCATCACCGGGCAGAAGATCTTCATCACATGGGCTGACAATGATTTCAGCCAGAACGTCTGTCATCTGGTGCTGGCCCGGCTGCCCGACGGGGGCGAGGGCACCAAAGGTATCAGCCTGTTCATGGTGCCAAAGTTCATCCCGGACGATCAGGGCAATCTGGGGGCGCGCAATGCGGTGACGGTTGTGAGCCTTGAACATAAGCTGGGCCTGCATGGCTCCCCCACGGCGGTGATGCAATATGACGGCGCCAAGGGCTGGCTGGTGGGTGAGGCACACAAGGGCATGGCTGCAATGTTCACCATGATGAACAATGCGCGCCTTGGCGTGGGGGTGCAGGGCATTTCGGTGGCCGAGGCTGCGTTCCAACAAGCCTTGGCCTATGCGATGGAGCGCAAGCAGGGTCGCACGCCCTTGGGCAATGGCGCGATCATCGACCATGCAGATGTGCGCCGGATGCTGGGCCAGATGAAGGCTGAGATCTTTGCCGCCCGCGCCATCGCGCTGGCCTGCGCGGTGGCGATCGACATGGGCAGGGCGACGGGCGATGCGGCTTGGGCGGCGCGGGCGGCCCTTCTCACCCCGATTGCCAAGGCCTATGGCACCGACATCGGCAACGAGGTCGCCTACCTTGGCGTGCAGGTGCATGGCGGCATGGGCTTCATCGAAGAAACGGGTGCTGCGCAATTTTCCCGCGATGCGCGGGTGACGGCGATTTACGAAGGCACCAACGGTATTCAGGCGATGGATCTGGTGGGCCGCAAGATGATGGACGGCGGTGCAGCAGCGTTTCGGCTGATCGACGAGATCATGACTTCAGTAGAGGCCGCCCGCGCGCCCCTGCCCGATCTGGCCACCCCCGTGTGGACCGCGGCCGAGGGCTTGCGCGACGCAACCGTGGCGCTTTTGGCGCAAGGTGGCCATGACCGTAACGCGGGCGCTGTGGCCTATCTGCGCGCCTTTGCCCGGGTTTTGGGCGGGTATTTCCACCTGCAGGCAGCCCTTGCCGACCCCGCCCGCGCGGATCTTGCCCGCTTCTACATCCGCAGGTTTTTGCCCGAACACGGCGCCCTTTTGGCGCAGGTGCGCGAAGGTGCGGCCGGGATCTATGCCCTCTCGCCCGAGGTCTTGCAGGCGTGACGATCCGCCATCCGTTTGCAACGCCCCCCGCAGAAGGGCAGGCGATTGAGATCGCCGAGGGCATCCTGTGGCTGCGCCTGCCGCTGCCGATGGCGCTCGACCATGTGAATGTCTATGCGCTGAACGATCCCGATGGTTGGACGCTGATCGACACTGGCATGAACAGCCGCAAGACCCGCGCGATCTGGGAAACGGTTTTGGCGGGCCCACTCGCCGGCAAGCCGGTGGCGCAGGTGCTTTTGACGCACCACCACCCCGATCACGTCGGGCTTGTCGGTTGGTTTCAGGAGCGGGGGGCAGAGCTGATGACGACCCGCACCGCTTGGCTTTACGCCCGCATGCTGACGCTGGATGTGCAGGATCGGCCCGGCCCGCAAGCGATGCAGTTCTACACCCGCGCGGGCATGCCCCCGGACATGTTGGCCAAGCGCGCGGCGGAACGGCCCTTCAATTTTGCCGATGTGGTCGCCCCGATGCCCTTGGGCTTTACCCGTATTGAAGAAGGCCAAACCCTGACGCTGGCCGGGCGACGCTGGCTGGTGCGACTGGGTCAGGGCCATGCGCCCGATCATGTCACACTGTGGTCTGACGATGGGCTGGTGATTGGCGGCGATCAGCTTTTGCCCGGTATTTCGCCCAATATCGGCGTCTACCCAACTGAACCCGAGGCCGATCCGCTGACCGATTGGATCACGGCGACCGACAGTTTCAAACCCCATGCGCGGCACGATCAACTGGTGCTGCCCGGCCACAAACTGCCGTTCTCTGGCCTGCCCTTTCGGCTGGAGCAGATGGTTGATAACCACCATGCCGCCCTTGATCGCCTGCTGGATCATCTGAAGGTGCCCCGCACCGCTGTGGCGTGTTTTCCGGCCCTGTTCAAACGGCCCATTGGCGAGGGGGAATACGGTCTGGCGCTGGTCGAGGCGGTGGCGCATCTGAACTGCCTCTTGCGGCGCGGCGCGGTTTCGCGTTCCTTGGGGGGTGATGGGGCTTGGCACTGGCTGGCCACCTGACCGCCCTCTTGCCATCCCCCTGACAGGACAAGCGCCGATGCCGCAAAAAGATCCCAACGCCGAAGCCCAGCTGGCCGCCGCCGTTCACAAGGCGACGGGCCTGCCGGATCTGCCCGCTCATGACTCCGAAACCGCGCTGGCCCCAACCCTGCCAGACGTCGAACTGCCCGAGCCAGAGCCGGGCAACAAATCGCCCGCACGCTGGGCCTATGAACGGCTGGTGCAATATATCCGCAACTTTGAGGCCCAACTGAACGCGGGCCAAGAAGTTGCCATGGGCTTTGCCGGATCCGAGGCCGGTGTCTTGCGGATCGAGGGGCTTGGCTATTACGACCCCGACATTCTGACATTCTACGGACGCGATGACGAAGGGCTGAAAACCCAACTCATTCAACATGTCACGCAGCTTTCGGTCATCCTGCGCGCCGTGCCGAAACTGGCACCCGAAATCCCCGCCCGCCGCATCGGCTTTCATCTGCCACCGGGTTGGACGGGGGGCGAAGCGGGCGACGGCTCGGTCTGAACCGTCGCATATCGTGCATCACGGGCGCTTGACATTTCCGGCCCTTTGACGCGCTAGACGGGGCAACGCTCTTAGTCCGGATTTCCACCATGACCACCAACAAACGCATCGTCCTGTCCAGCGACCACGCCGCCATCGGTCTGCGCCAAACCATTGCCGCGCACATCGCAAACCTTGGATGGGAGCCAGTGGACATTGGACCGGTGACCCCGGAAAGCACCCCCTACCCGCAGCACGGCGAGGCCGCTGCCCGCCGCGTCGCCTCGGGCGATTGCGCCTTGGGGATCATCCTGTGTGGCACAGGCCAAGGCATCATGCTGGCCGCCAACAAGGTCAAGGGCATCCGTTGCGGCGTGTGCAGCGATACCTTCTCGGCCAAGATGCTGCGCCAACACAATGACGCCAACATGCTGTCCATCGGCGCACGCGTGGTGGGCGAAGGTCTGGCACTGGAGATCGTGACAGAGTTTCTCGCCGCGCAATTCGAAGGCGGGCGCCATGCCACCCGCGTGGATATGATCACCGCAATCGAGGGCTGAAGGCCGCAAGCGCGGCACCATCGCAACCCCTGTCATCAGGATGCGGTGCTGTCGCCTCTCCCCCCGTGACAGCGCCGCGTGAATCGGCTAAAGGCGATGGAAACGCGACAGGAAGGAACTGCGACATGGCCGAACACAAGCAAGGCTCGATGGATATCCGCGCCCAGGAAAAGACCTTTGAAGGCTTTATCAAGCTGAGCACTTGGGGCGCTGTGATTTCGATCTGCGTCCTGATCATCATGGCGCTTGCAAACGCCTGATCTTTTTCTTCTCGTAACCAGTCACCAACGGATCCAGTCCATGCTGCGCAAATCGCTTGTTCGCAACGTTTTTGCCAGTTTGGCGCTGGTGGTTTTGACGGCGTGCGGCGGCGGGCCGGCCTCGGCCCCCTTCGCCCCCGATGCCGCCGTGCAAAGCGCGCGCTATGTGCATGAGGGCCCTTCGGCGATTACCCTGTTCACCGTCGTCAACAACAAGACCGGTGCAGGTGCCCATTCGGGGCTGCTCATCAACGCCTCGGAGCGGGTGCTGTTTGACCCGGCGGGCAGTTTTTACCACCCCCGCCTGCCGGAACGGAACGACCTGCATTATGGCATGTCGGATCGCATGGTGGCCTTTTACATCGACTATCACGCCCGCGAGACCTATCGCGTGATCGAACAGACGGTGATCGTCTCGCCTCAGGTGGCCGAACTGGTCAAGGCGCGGGCCATTGCGCGCGGCGCGGTGGCGAAATCCTTCTGCGCCAATTCGATTTCGGGCATCCTGTCAGACGTGCCGGGCTTTGAAAGCATCGGGTCGTCGATGTTCCCGAACAAACTGTCCGCCACCTTTGGCAAGTTGCCGGGGGTCACCACCCGGACCATCACAGACGATGATGCCGATGACAATCACGGCGTCTTGCTGATTGATCCGGTGAAAGTGGCGCCAACGATCAAGATCACAGACCACTAAGAATCTGCGGCGCGAGATAAAACGTCAGCCCACCCGCAGTGATGGCCGCAATCATGTTGCGGCTGAAAATCCCTGCCAACACCGTCACGGCGACCGTCGCCAGCCGCACCGGATCAGGTTCGCCTCCGGTGGCAGGCGGCCATAGCACGGCAGGTGCCACCAGCGCAGGCAGCACAGCCACCGCCGTATAGCGCAGCGCCCGCACCAGCCACAATGGCAGCGGGCGGTTGCCAAGGATCCCCAGAAACGAAAAGCGGATCAGATAGGTGGCCGCCCCCAAGACAACAACCACGGTCCAAAAGGTCGTGCGGTCGATCATGATTTTTCTCCCCAGGCTTCGGCAATGGCCCCGGCCGCCATCCCTGCCGCTGCCCCCACCAAAAGGCCCGTGCCATAGGGCATCGCCCACAGAAGCAGCGTCACCCCCACGGAAACCGCCATGGCCACGCCATGCGGCACCGTGCGCAACATCGCCGCCGTCATGCCAATAAAGGTGATCGGCATGGCAAAATCCAAGCCCCAGCTTTCTGGAACGGCCCGGCCCATCTGCACCCCGACGGCCGTGGCGATGTTCCAGATCGCGGTGATCGGCGCGATGGTGCCAAAGAAATAGGCGATCTTTTCGGCCAAGGTCAGCTCAGCCCGTTTGTCAAACTCGGCCAGCGACAGGGCAAAGCTTTGATCCACCAGAAAATAGGCGATCGTGGCGCGGATACCCAAGGGCGCAGCCCCCAGATGCGGGGTCAAAGCCACGGAATACATCATCATCCGCAGGTTCACCGCGATGCCGGTGGCAAGGATCACCAGCAAGGGGGCCTGATCCTGCATCAGTTGCAGCGCGGCCAATTGGCTGGCCCCTGCAAAGACGGCGATAGAGAAAACCTGCGTCTCCCATGGGCCAAGCCCTGCCTCGGACGACAGAACGCCAAAGAGCATCGCGAAGGGCACGATGACGACGAAGAAGGGCAGCGCATGGGCCGCGCCTTTGAGAAAGGCCTTGCGGGAATTGGGCATGGGAGGAAAGCCGCTTGTCGGATCAGGGTTCAGGGCTTACGGCTTTCTGAAGCCAAGCGAAAGGGGCGCGATGCGGATCTTCGGGGTCATTCTGGCTGGCGGTCAGGGGCGGCGGATGGGGGGCGTGGACAAGGCATTCGTCCGCCTTGCCGGGCGGCCCTTGGTGGCCCATGTCGCCGACCGACTGGAACCGCAGGTGGAGCGTCTGGCGATCTCGGCCAATGGCGATGCGGCGCGCTTTTCCCTAGGCCTGCCCGTGCTGGCCGATGTGCAGGGCGCAGGGCCGCTTGCGGGGGTGCTGGCGGCGCTGATTTGGGCCAAACCTCTGGGCGCGACAGCGGTGTTAAGCGCCCCCGTCGATGCGCCATTTCTGCCAGGCGATCTTTGCCCACGCCTTTGCCTTGCGGCCGAAAACGCAACCAAGGGGCTGGCTATCGCCCAAGCCGGCGGACGGGCGCATCCCACTTTTGGCCTTTGGCCGGTGGCGCTGGCGGAAGCCCTATCAGATTTCCTTGCATCGGGCGTGAACCCCAAGGTGATGGATTTCGCCCGCGCACATGGGGCGGTCGAAGCCGCCTTTCCCGATGCGCTGGCCTTTGACAATCTGAACACCCCCGCAGATCTTGCACGTGCAGAGGCAGCGCTGTCAGGTCACCCGGTATGAGCCGTTTTGACAGGGTGATCGTGGCCGATTGGTCCGCCGCCAGCGCGCCATCGCCTGCGCGGCCCAGCGCGGATGCGATCTGGATCGGCAGCGCCGATGCAGCTGGGGTGGAAACCAGCTATTTCCGCACAAGGACCGCAGCCGAAACCGCGCTGACCCAAGCGATTTTGGAACCCAAAGGGCGGCTCTTGATCGGCTTTGATTTCCCGATGGGGTATCCCACCGGCTTTGCCGCCCGACTGACCGGCACGCCGCAGGCCCGCGCGGTCTGGCGCTGGCTGGCTGCGGAACTGCACGATGGTCCGGACAACCGCAACACCCGCTTTGAGGTGGCCAACCAGATCAATGCCACCTTCGGGCAAGGTCCCTTTTGGGGCCGCCCCCGTTCGCTGACGCTACCGCATTTGCCAGAGCGCAAAGCCGTGGATTACCCCGCTCTTGGCCTTTCGGAACGGCGGCAGGTCGAAACCCTTGTTCCCCGCGCGCAACCCGTCTGGAAGCTTTTCACCACCGGCGCGGCGGGGGGACAGGGTCTAGTCGGCCAACCCATGATTGACCGGCTGTCGCACATGCCCGGCGTGGCGGTCTGGCCGTTTGATCCGCCTGATGCCCGCGTTGTCTTGGCCGAGGTTTACCCCTCGCTTCTGGCGCCCGCCGTCCGTGCCGACACAGGTCCCATCAAGGATGAGGCACAGGTGAGGCTTTTGGCCCGCGCGCTATGGACCTTGTCACAACAAGATACGCTCGCCCCGCTGTTCGACACGCCCACCAGCCCTGTGACGACAGAAGAAGGCTGGATCCTTGGCGCGGGACATGAGGCGCAGCTGAATGGCGCGTTGCGATGCGCGTAACGGTCCGGCACGGCCTGCCCGAACACCTGCGCCCCGATGCGGCGGCGCTTTATTGGCAGGCCTTTGGCGGCAAGCTGGGCCGGGTCATGGGACCAAACCAGCGGGCGCTGCGGTTTTTGCAGCGCGTGATCCGCGCCGACCATGCCTTGGTGGCGTTGGACGCAGAAGGGCAGCTTTTGGGGCTTGCCGGGTTCAAGACGCCAGCGGGCAGTTTTGCCGGTGGGACAACCGGTGATCTGCGCGCAATCTATGGCTGGAGCGGGCTGTTATGGCGCCTGCCCCTGCTGGCGCTTTTGTCACGCGAAGTCGACAATGATCGCTTCTTGCTGGACGGGATTTGCGTGGCACCAGCCGCCCGTGGCCTTGGCATTGGCAGCGCGCTGATGACTGCCATCGAAGCCGAAGCGCAGTCTCGCGGCTATGCCTATGTGCGGCTGGATGTGGTTGACAGCAACTGGCGCGCGAAGGCGCTTTATGAACGGCTGGGTTATCTGGCGATCAAGACCGACCACTTGGGCCTTTTGCGCCATGCCTTCGGCTTTGACGCGGCGGTGACCATGGTCAAGCCCGTCTGAGTTCAGTCAAAAATTCCCGTCACTCGGCCCAGCAGCATAAAGGCCCTGACGGTGCGGGTTTCGGCCAGATCGCTCAACTCGCTGTCAGAGGCGGCCTTTTCGAACTCCTGAAAAATTCTGTCAAAGCTGCGCAGGAAATGGTGGGCGGCATCCTTGAAGATCGCGTCCTCGCGCATGCGCCCGGCGGTCAGCGCCAAAGAGGCGCGATCACGCACGCCACCCAAGGCCGCAATGCCGCGGCCGCGTTCACCTTGTGCAAAACGCCGCCACAATTCGGGCCGGGCGCGGTCGGGCTTCAGGTCATCCATAAAGATGCCCTCTTGCGCCAACAGCGTCAGCACATCCTGCGCCGCACGGATCAGTTTTGCCACGTTGCGATCATCAAGCGCCGCGCGCAGCGCCCGGAAGCCTGCCTTGTCATCGGGGCTTTCAGGGAACTGCAAGGCGCGGATGAAATCCGCCGTCGCCAAAGGCATCTGCAGCGCCTCGGCCGGGGTGCCCAGCGCAAGGCCGGGCTGTTCGGCCGCCGGGTCGGGCTGCGGCGCGGCCATCACGGCCTTGCGGTCCGCCGAAGGCACCACCAGCGACCCATCGCGACGCGAGGTAAAGGTCGCCAAGGTGGTTTCGGTCTGCTTGGCCGCCTGCGCGATTTCGTTCAGCTTCTTTTCGACCGAGGGCTTGATGCCCCCCTGCTGGCCCGAGACATAGGCCGCCCGCATCGCATCCACGCTGGCTTGCAGCCGGGCCGCCTCGATCCGCAGCGATTGCACCGAACGCAGCGTAACAGCCGCGGCCCAGATCAGCGCCAAGGGCAGGAATACCACCAGCAGCGTCAGCACCAGCCCCAACGGCGCGGCCTCGGGCGGGGCGCGCCAGACATAGGTCGCTACGGCAATGAACCACACTGCACAAAGCGCCACCGCGACCCATTCGGTCGAGGTCATCCGCCCGTCAACGCCGCGCGCGGCATAAAGCCCAAGATCCACGGGGCGCGACTCGGGTCGCGCGTCATGATCGCGGGGGTCTTGGGCAGCCTTGTCAGACATGGAACAGCCTTGGCTTAGATAAAGCGGATCGACAGGATTTCGTAGCTGCGCTGGCCACCCGGCGTCTTCACTTCTACCGAATCGCCCGCGTCCTTACCGATCAGCGCGCGCGCGATCGGGGACCGGATGTTCAGCTTGCCCGCCTCGATGTCGGCCTCGGTTTCACCGACGATCTGATAGGTCTTTTCCTCGTCGCTATCTTCGTCAACGATGGTGACCGTCGCACCGAACTTGATCGCACCAGACAGTTTCGTCGGGTCAATCACTTCGGCCAGTGACAGCAGGCCCTCAAGCTCTTTGATACGGCCTTCGATGAAGCTCTGCTTTTCGCGCGCGGAATGGTATTCGGCATTTTCCGACAGATCGCCATGCTCACGCGCCTCAGAAATGGCACGGATGATGGCGGGGCGTTCTACCGTCTTCAGCTCTTTCAGTTCTTCATCCAGCGCGACGAAACCCGCGCGAGTCATCGGGATCTTTTCCATGGGCCTTTTCACATAAATGACAAGGCCACGGGCCGGGTGCGGACCATGACCTTGGGAACGTTTTTCCCACCTGACCCGGAAGAACGGCCAAATGCAAGAGGCAATGGCGCGAATGGGCGGCATCGGGTCGCGCAAGGCCGTGCAGACGAGACAGAAAGTTTCCCTCATGCGGCAATGCGAAAACATGATGTTGCGTGAGGATTGACGCCGCATCCCCTACGGGGCAAACACGTCGCAGCGAAAAAAGAGCCGGGACCGGGGGGTAAGCCATGACCGAAATCACGCGCGAAACGATGGAATATGACGTTGTAATCGTCGGCGCCGGGCCATCGGGCCTGTCGGCAGCGATCCGTCTGAAGCAGATCAACCCGGACCTGTCGGTGGTCGTGCTGGAAAAAGGCTCCGAGGTCGGGGCGCATATCCTGTCAGGGGCTGTGCTGGACCCCTCGGGTCTGGATGCGCTGATCCCGAACTGGCGGGAAAAGGGCGCCCCCATCAAGACCGAAGTGCATGAGGACAACTTCTACGTCCTTGGGCCGGCAGGGCAGATGCGCATCCCGAACTGGCCGATGCCGCCGTTGATGAACAACCATGGCAATTACATCGTCTCGATGGCGAATGTCTGCCGCTGGCTGGGTCAGCAAGCCGAAGAACTGGGCGTCGAGATTTTCCCCGGCATGGCCTGCTCGGAAGTCGTCTACGGCGACAATGGCGAAGTGCGCGGCGTGGTCGCGGGCGAGTTCGGCCGCAATGCCGATGGCACGCCCGGCCCGTCCTATGAGCCGGGCATGGTGCTGGCCGGCAAATACGTCTTCCTTGGCGAGGGCGTGCGCGGATCCTTGTCGAAAGAAGTGATCGCCAAATACGACCTGTCGAAGGGCAAATGCCCGCAGAAATTCGGCATCGGCATGAAGGAAATCTGGGAGATCGACCCGGCCAAGCACAAGCTGGGCACCGTCACCCACACCATGGGCTGGCCCTTGGGCAGCAATGCAGGCGGCGGGTCGTTCATCTACCACATCGAAAACAATCAGGTTTATGTGGGCTTCGTTGTTCACCTGAACTACCAAAACCCCCACCTCTATCCGTACATGGAATTCCAGCGCTTCAAGCACCACCCGATGGTGGCGGAACTCTTGAAGGGCGGTAAGCGCGTGGCTTACGGCGCACGGGCGATTTCGGAAGGCGGCTGGCAGTCGATCCCGAAGATGGTCGCACCGGGCGTGGCGCTTCTGGGCTGCTCGGCGGGCCTGGTGAACGTGCCCCGCATCAAGGGCAACCACAACGCCATGCTGTCGGGCATTGCCGCGGCAGAAGCCGCAGCGGCCGCGATTGCGGCAGGGCGCGCCAGCGACGAATTGAACGATTACGAGACCGAAGTGCGCAGCGGCCCGATTGGCAACGATCTGAAAAAGGTCCGCAACGTCAAACCGCTGTGGTCGAAATATGGTCTGATCGCGTCGTTGACGCTGGGCGGGGCCGACATGTGGGCCAACACCTTTGGCCTGACCATTCTGGGCACGCTGCGCCATGGCAAGAACGACGCCAAGGCCACCGGCAAGGCCAAGGATTTTGCTCCGATCGACTATCCGAAACCTGATGGCGTTCTGTCCTTTGACCGCCTGACCAACGTGGCGTTTTCCTTCACCAACCATGATGAAAATCAGCCTGCGCACCTGAAGCTGAAGGATCCCTCGATCCCGATTTCGGTCAACTTGGCAGAATATGCCGAACCCGCGCAACGCTATTGCCCGGCAGGGGTTTACGAAGTGATCGCAGAGGAAGGCAAAGAGCCGCGCTTCCAGATCAACTTCCAGAACTGCGTCCACTGCAAGACCTGCGACATCAAAGATCCGTCGCAGAACATCACCTGGACCACGCCGATGGGCGGTGGCGGGCCGAACTACCCGAACATGTGATCGGGGATTTCGGGAAAATTCATGCGGGCCGGGGAAACACTCCTCGGCCCGCATTGCGTTTGGTCGCGGCTCTGACTAGCTATTCCTTAAGTCTCAGGAGGAGCCTGCCGATGCCGTCCCCCGCCGTCTTTCCAAAGCCTCGTCCCCTGTTAGGCGCCGCCCGCTGGGCTGTTGCGCTGGCACTTGGCGTTGGACTGGCCTTGCCGGGCGCGGCAGAAGAAACCGCGCCGAAAGCCAAACCCGGCGCAGCCGAGGCCGCAGTGGCGGAAGGTCCGATCGATTCGGGGGCGTTTCTTGCAGCCCGTATTGCAACCAGCCATGCCGACTATACCGCCGCCGCAGACTGGTATGCCCGTGCGCTGTTGACCGATCCGGGCAACCCCGACCTTTTGGAAGGGGCGATCTTGTCGAATATCGGTCTGGGCGAATTTACGCCCGCCGCCGCCATGGCCCGTGCGCTGGCCGAACAGGGCGTGGAGAGCCCGATCGGCTATCTGGCGCTTTTGATCAACGAGTTGACCGCCGAAGATTATGCCGGCGTGATGGCGCGCAGTGCCGAGGGTGTTCGAAAAGGCGCGCTTCTGGATACGCTTGTCACGGCTTGGGCGCAGGTTGGCCTTGGCCGGATGTCCGACGCAACGGCGACCTTCGACAGCCTGACCCGCAGCCCAGAAATGGCGGCCTTTGGCCTGTATCACAAGGCGCTGGCGCTGGCCTCGGCTGGGGATTTCGAAGGCGCGCATGCGATCTTTTCCGACAAGAACGCAGGCGTGCTGCAACAGATGCGGCGCGGTATTTTGGCCCATGCCCGCGTGCTGTCACAGCTGGAGCGGAACCCAGACGCATTGGCACTGTTGGACGCCAGTTTTACCGGGGATCCGGACCCCGAACTGGCGGACCTGCGCCGCCGCCTTGCAGCCGGAGAACCCGTACCATTTGATATCGTCGCCGACGCGCAAGACGGCATGGCCGAGGTGTTCTACACCCTTGCCATGACCTTGGCGCAAGAAGGTGACGCAACGCAGACCCTGATCTATGCCCGTGGCGCGCAGGCCCTGCGACCGGGGCAGCAAGATGCCGCGCTTTTGGTCGCGGGATTGCTGGAAGAACAGGGCCAACATGAACTGGCCATCGCGGTCTACGCAAGCATCTCCGCCGACAACCCGTCGTTCTATGTCGCCGAAATCGGCCGGGCCGAGGCAAATTATGCGGCAGGCCGCAAAGAGGCGTCCTTGGAGATTCTGCAAGGCTTGGCCCGCACCCAGCCCGATCTTCTGGTCGCGCAAGTGGCGCTCGCCGACGCTTATCGCCGCGACGAACGTTTTGCCGAGGCGCGCAAGTCCTATGATCTGGCGATTGGCCTGTTGACGGAACCGGCGGCTGAAAACTGGCCGCTTTATTTCAGCCGGGGGATCTGCGCCGAACGGATGGGCGACTTTGACGCCACGGTGGCCGATCTGGAAGAAGCACTGCGGCTGAACCCCGAACAGCCGCAGGTGCTGAACTACCTTGGCTACAGCTATGTCGACCGGGGTGAAAATCTGGACGAAGCCCTTGGCATGATCGAACGCGCCGTCGCCCGCGAACCGGGGTCGGGGTATATCATCGACAGTCTGGCTTGGGCCTATTACCGGCTGGGCCGCTATGCCGAGGCGGTCGGACCGATGGAGCAAGCCTCGCTCTTGGAGCCGGTCGATCCCATTGTCACGGACCATCTGGGCGACATCTATTGGGCCGTCGGTCGCACCCGTGAGGCGGAATTCCAATGGCACCGCGCGCTGTCCTATGGGCCAGAGGAAAAGGACGCCACCCGCATCCGCGCCAAGCTGGAAAAGGGTTTGGACGCCGTTCTGGCCGACGAGGGGGCAAAACCCCTCGCCCCGGTTGAGGCCAAGGCCACCCCGTGACGCCACCCGTGACCGTTTCTGAGATTGCCCGCGCCAAGATCAACCTGTGCCTGCATGTCACCGGACAGCGCGGCGATGGCTATCATCTGCTGGACAGTCTGGTGGTCTTTGCCGATCTGGGCGACCAGATCACCTGCAGCCCGGCTAAAGACCTGTCACTGGTCATTTCAGGACCAGAAGGCGCAGGTCTGACAGCCGACGAAAACAATCTCGTGCTGCGCGCGGCTCGCGCTTTTGGCGGCAACCAAGGCGCCGCGATCACTTTAGACAAACGTCTGCCGGTCGCCTCGGGCATCGGCGGCGGGTCAGCGGATGCGGCGGCAACGCTGGTCGCGCTGGCAAAGCTGTGGCGCATTGGGTTGCCAGACGCGGGCGCGGTGTTGCGGCTGGGCGCCGATGTTCCGGTCTGCCTTGCCGGCCACCCCGCACGGATGCGCGGTGTGGGCGAGGTGGTGTCCCCCCTGCCCCATCCCTTGCCGCCCGCCCATCTGGTGCTGGTCAATCCACGCGTTCATGTCTCGACCCCGACGATCTTCAAGGGTCTGGCCCGCAAAGACAATCCGCCCCTGCCCGCCGACCTGCCCCGGCTGAAATCCCTGCCAGAGCTTGCCGCTTTTCTGATGATGCAGCGCAATGATCTGGAAGCCCCGGCACTGGCCGCGGAACCGGTGATCGCAGAGGTCATGGCCGCACTGGGGGCGCAGCCCGGCTGCCATTTGGCGCGGATGTCCGGGTCCGGCGCGACCTGTTTTGGTCTGTTCGCCGACCCGCTCAGCGCCGCCGCTGCGGCCCGCGCCCTCCGGGACGCGCATCCCAACTGGTGGGTGGAAGCCGCCGCAATGGCCGCCTGATCTATTCCTGCGACCGCAGAACCCCGGCGGGGCGTGCGCTCAGGGGTCGCCAGACAAAGACCAACCCCGCCAGCAGCGTCGCCAGAACCCCACCCGCAACGATCAACGCCGCCGAGGTGGCATCAAAGGCATAGGGGCTGTCCATCACCAGCCGCAGCACCGCCCAACCCGCGAGCGCCCCGGCAA
>Ga0255097_1000243_pt1 | contig 27058 bp, 18 predicted proteins | sample Colum_Atlam_RepB_2_FD_188436 | JGI IMG/M metagenome (GOLD analysis project Ga0255097, IMG submission 188436) | Freshwater microbial communities from Columbia River, Oregon, United States - Colum_Atlam_RepB_8d | ecosystem: Environmental > Aquatic > Freshwater > River | place: USA: Oregon...
CGATCTGGTCGGGGGCCGCGGTCCAGCGACGGATACCAAAGCCGTAGTAGTGAAACCGGGCATCCTCTCGGGGCAGCAGCCCGACGTCGGGGCGTTGGGCAGGGTTGAACATACCCAAAACCGGTAAATGCAGACTTTCCGCCCGCGAGAGCCAGCCCGCCACCCAGGAAAAGGTGCTGACCGACAGGGCCAGATGCCGCGCCTGCCGCAAGGCGTTGAAATCGGCCATCACGCCCCGGCTGGGCAGAAACCGGGCATTGGGAAAACTTTGCCGCAACAGGTCAGAGTAATGGTCTTGCCCAAGCTGCCCCATGAACACCGGCCGCAGTCCGGTTTCCCGCAAGACAGCGGTGTAAAACCCCAAGGGGATCGGCCCGTAATCCTTGTGCCGGGCTTTCAGGATTTCGTCTGCCCGCACATTCAACAGGATCTCGCCCGGTCCGGCGGTTGCGTCCTCTGGCACGGGGGTGGCGGGCAATAGCCGCCGGAACCGCTCGGGGTCGCCCAAGGCATCGGCTTGCAGCACCATGCAGTAAAGCCGGGCCAAGGGCATGTCGCCCTGTCGCATCAGATCGGCAATCAGATCAAGATCGCTGTCTTGATTGAAGATCGAAGGCAGGAAGAAATGCCGCCGCAACAGGCCCTGATCGACGAGACCAAATTCTGGCAGACGATAGTTTGACAAGGTCAGCCCCGGCACCCGCGCGGCCAGGGTCTGCCCGGTCACCCATTGCAGGATGTGGTTTCCCAAGCGGCCATGTGGCCGCAGGATCAGCGCGGGGGGGAGGGCGGATGTCATTCTGCCGGCTCTGGGGTCAATTCGGTAATCCCCACTGCGCCACCACGGGCCAATTCGGGGTCGAGGCTCATCGGGATATATTCGCCGCGCCGCCACAGTTCGGACATGTCATCATAGAACCGGCTCAGGGGGTGGCCTGATTGCCCGGTGGACAGGATGAACACCGAACTGTCGGGGTCGGCAAAGTCATAGACTCCACGATAGGCCCCGGCGTGGACGTTCAGATAGGGGTTCGGCCCAGTGCCCTTGGTGCGGCCACGCATCAGCGTGGTGTCGCCGCCGCTGGTTGATTGGCGGATATTGACGAAAAATTTCAGCCCTGCGACATCGCCCAACACCGGGTGGTCATGCGTGGCCTGATGCGCATCGCCCCAGCGCCAGCTTTCCAGTTTTGGCCCGTAGGTTTCCACCAGCCCCAACAGCGCCTCGTCCAGCGAAATGCGGGCGATATCGGCGCAAGTTTCCACCGCGGCCGACTGGATCACATCACACCAGACCGACGCCCCGCCGATGTTGCGATAGACGCGCTCCAGAAACTCGGCCTCGGGGTGGGTAAAGCCATCGGCCAAGGGACCGATCTCGTCCCGCGTCAGCCGATCTTGCAGGGCGCGCAGCCATGCCTCGGCGATCAGGGGTTCGGGCATGTGTTCGTTCATCTCGCCGTTCCACTCGGCCAGCAGCATCAGCGCGCGCTGGCGCAGACGTTCGGGCGTGCCATCGGGGGCGGGTTCGCCGGTGAACCACAGATCGGCTCCGATCAAGGGCAGGATGGTGCGGGCGGTCGGGGAAACGGTATCAAGCTGGGCCTCGATAAAGCTGTCGCGGGTATGCACCTCGCGCGCTTTCATCAGGGAAAGCCAGCGCTGGATGCGCTGGGTGTCGCCCCAGTCATAGGACACATGGTTGGGGAAGGGGCGATCGACGGTCTTGTTGTTGGTATTGCCGATGATTCCGCTCGCAGGGTTCACCTCGCGCGGGTTTTGGTCATAGGGTTGCACGCCCGTCCAACGGTTCTTGCCTTCCCATCCCGGCGCGGGCATCCGGCCCTTTGTGACATGCGACACGTCGCGGGCCGGAATGGCACCGATGGTTTGCAGCGCAATGGTCGTGCCATCGGCCAGCGTCAGGTTCTGGCTCGGCGCGACAAAGAGCCGCCCTGCCTCCATCGCCTCCGCCACCGATTGCGACGTCATCAACTGCAGACCGGCTGTCATCGAGGTGTCTGCCGCCGAAAGCGCGGTCCATTCCAGCGCCGCGACAGCCCCCGGCGGCGTGACGCTGTCCAGATCGTAATGGCTGCCGGGCAGGATTGGCCCGGATTCGCTCCAGCGTTGGGTGATGGTGACCGGATCAGCATCCTTGACGGTGATGATGGTCTGCTCCGTGCGGAAGGGTTTCGGGCCTTCGGGGGTCAGATATTCCTCGGTATTGGCCGGGTTCACCCGTTCCATCACCACATCCTGATCGTCCACATAAGACGAGGTCAGCCCCCAACCCATCTTGTCCGACCGCCCGACCAACATCAGCGGCATACCCGGAATCGTGCCGCCAATGATGCCACCTGTCGGCAGCTCCAACCGTGCCAGATACCAGATCGACGGCGCGGTCAGACCCAGATGCGGGTCATTGGCCAAAAGGCTTCCGCCCGCGGCCGACCGCGCGGGCAGGGCAGCAAAGGCATTTGAGGCTCCGGCAAAGGCACGCGAATGGAAGGGCGACAGCGGGGCGTCGATATAGGCCATCTGCTGCTTGGCAGGCGGGGCAAAGGGGCCGGGCATCAGGCTGGCATAGGGGGGCAGGGCGATCACGCCTTGGCTCGGATCATCGGGCAAAATGTCAGAGAGCCGCTCGGGCGACAGGATTTGCGACAGCTGCGCGCGCTGCACCTCGGTTTCCAGATGCGACGACAGATCCAGCGCCATCAGCTTGATGATCGCGATGGAATCCGCCGCAGACCAAGCGGAAATCTCATTGGAGAACAGGAAAAACTCGGGCGCGCCACGGCCCCGCGCCCCGGCGTTGACTTGAGTGATCCACGCGTTCACCCCAGCGGCATAGGCATCCAGCACCGTCTTGGTGCGCGCATCTTGCGCCGCAACCGATTGCTGGGCCAGCGTGTAAATGTCCAATCGACGCAAAAGCTCGTCAATCTTCACCGTCCGCGCGCCGAAAATCTCGGACAACTTGCCTTGGGCCGTGCGCCGCAGCATCGCCATTTGCCAAAGCCGATCTTGGGCATGCACAAACCCCAGCGCAAAGAACACATCCGCCTCGGACTTGCCAAAGATATGCGGCACGTTGGCATTGTTGCGCACCACCTCGACCGGGGCCGAAATGCCGGGAAGCGCAAAATCCTCGTCATAATCGGGCAACGACCGTGACAGCACATAATAGGCCACCCAGCCGATCAGTAGTGTCAACACGACAAGGCCGGTGACAATCCGCACCATCCAACGAAAAGCAGTCAACATCGGGCGCATCCTTGACGGCGGGAACCGGATGCAGTCCTAGTGCATCAGGGCGCAAACGGCAATCAGATGAGGGGCTTCATGGCAAAACTGGCGTTTCTTGGCTTGGGCGTGATGGGGTTCCCGATGGCGGGGCATTTGATGTCCAAGGGCCATACCGTGACGGTTTACAACCGCTCTCCCGCCAAGGCCGAGGCTTGGGTGCAAAAGCATGGCGGCACTGCCGCAGCGACGCCGCGCGCGGCAGCGATGGGGGCCGATTTTGTTATGGCCTGTGTCGGCAATGACGATGATCTGCGCGCCGTTTGTCTTGGCCCGGACGGGGCCTTTCAAGGCATGGCCAAAGGCGCGATCTTTGTCGATCACACCACGGTGTCGGCGCAGGTGACGCGGGAATTGGCAGCCGTTGCCACCGGGCTCGGCCTTGGCTTTGTTGATGCGCCGGTGTCGGGCGGGCAGGCGGGTGCCGAAAATGGCGCGCTGTCGATCATGTGCGGTGGCCCCGAGGCTGACTATGCCAAGGCCGAGCCGGTGATGGACGCCTATGCCCGGATCTGCCGCCGCTTGGGCGAGACCGGGGCAGGCCAGATTGCCAAGATGATGAACCAGATTTGCATCGCGGGTTTGATGCAGGGCCTGTCCGAGGCTTTGGCCTTTGGCCAAAAAGCCGGGCTTGATGGCGCGGCGGTGGTCGAGGTGATTTCGCAAGGGGCTGCGGGCAGTTGGCAGATGGCGAACCGCCACAAGACCATGCTGGAAGACCGCTTTGATTTTGGCTTTGCCGTCGATTGGATGCGCAAGGATCTGAAAATCTGTCTGGAAACGGCCGACCAGATCGGTGCGGCCCTGCCGGTCACCGCGCTTGTCGATCAGTTTTACAAGGATGTGCAGTTGATGGGCGGTGGGCGGAATGACACCTCCAGCCTGATCCGGCGGCTGCGCTGAACACCACGCCATAAAGGCTTGCGCCTTTGAAAATACTCTCTGGGGGTGCGGGGGGCGAAGCGCCCCCGCTGCGCCTTGCCATCAAGGAATGATGCGGCTGTATTTCACGCCCGCAAGGGTCGCCCCTGCGATCAGGCCCTGTTGGCCAAAGATCAGCCCGATCACCGGGTCCAGCTCGGTGGTTTGTTTGCCGATCGAGGCCCCTTCTTGCGGGGTGGCAAAGCGGATGTCGGCAGAGGCCGCCCAACCGCTGGCGCGGCGGAACTCTTGCAGTGCGGCATCGGTCATGAAGAACAGCGCATGCGCATATTGCTGTGCGCCGATTTGCAGGCCGATGGTCGCGCGGGTGGCGGCATAGTAATCCACCGTCGCCCCATTCACCTGCAAGGCCCCGCGGCCATAACCACCGCCGATGCCAAAGCCCGCCTCGGTCAACAAGGGCATGTAAAGCACACCTTGCGCCTTGGTCGCCAGATCGCGGGTGCCGGGGTAATGCGAGAAGAGATATTCGCGCGTCGCACTGACCCGTGCATCAATCTGCGCGGCACCGTTCGAATTCACGCCATTGCCGCCGATCGCGCCATCGCAGGCCGCAAGCAGCCCCGCGCCGCCAAGGGCCAAAACTGTCCGTCTGGTAATTTGCGTCATCTGTTCGCTCCGCCTCATGCCCGAGGTATATTCCCCGTTTCCCATAGCTTAGCGGGCAAACCGCCCGCTGTCACCTGTCTCGAAAGTCACGGGCAGGAGTTCGCCTGTTGCCTTACAACCCAGCCCGGATCAATCGCGCCATACGGGGTGCAAAATAGGTCAAAACCCCATCACACCCGGCACGTTTGAAGGCCATCAGGCTTTCCACCATGGCCTTGTCGCCATCAATCCAGCCATTGTTGGCCGCCGCCATGATCATCGCATATTCGCCCGACACCTGATAGGCAAAGGTCGGGGCGCCAAAGGCGTCTTTCACCCGGCGGCAAATATCCAGATAGGGCATGCCGGGTTTCACCATCACCATATCCGCGCCTTCGCGCAGATCGCGCTCCACCAGCCGCACCGCCTCGTCCGCGTTGGCGGGGTTCATCTGATAGGTCTTTTTGTCACCTTTCAGCGCCCCCGACGCCCCGACCGCATCGCGGAACGGGCCATAAAAGGCACTGGCGTATTTGGCGGCATAAGACAGGATGGCGACCCCCTGATGGCCATGGGCCTCTAGTGCGGCGCGCATCGCGCCAATGCGGCCATCCATCATGTCCGACGGGCCCAGAATATCCGCGCCGGCCTCGGCCTGCACCAAAGCCATCTTCACCAGCGCCTCGACGGTTTCGTCGTTCAGAATGACCCCGTCCACCACCAACCCATCATGGCCCAGCGCATTATAGGGGTCCAAGGCCACATCGGTCATCACGGCGATCTCTGGCACGGCGGCCTTGATCGCCCGGATCGCGCGATTGGTCAGGTTTTCGGGGTTCCACGCCTCTTCGCAGCCAACGGTTTTCACCGACGGGTCGGTGTAGGGAAACAGGCACATCGCCGGAATGCCCAAAGCCGCGGCGTCCTCGGCCGCCTTCACCACCAGATCAAGGCTCAGCCGTTCCACGCCCGGCATCGAGGCGATGGGCTGGCGGGTGTTGACGCCGTCGCACAGGAAGACCGGCCAGATCAAATCCCCCAAGGCCAGCGTGTTTTCCTGCACCATGGCGCGCAGCGCAGGGCTGCGTTTCAGGCGGCGAAAGCGGTGGGCGGGGGCGGCGACAGGCTGCATGGGAACCTCGGTGGTGCGGGCTTGAAAGGGCTTGCGATTGCTTGCCTTGCCTGCCATGGAAATGCCAGCGCCTCAAGCGGACATTTGGGCGCGGCTTTGCGGCAAAGGGCTTGGTTCTCGTGGACTGGTACAGCGTCATCTTTGAACTGATCGACATGCGGTCGTTTTCGAACCTGTGGTATTGGATCGTGCTGGCCGTGTTGTGGTCCAGCGCCAGCCATTGGGTCTTGGGCGTGCCGTTTGACATGATCAGCCGTGCCAAACGCCATGGTGGCCCCGCGCAAGAGGATCTGGAAACCATGGTGCGGATCAACACCGGGCGTATGCTGTATATCGTGCGCGCGGCGGGGTCTTGGCTGGTGGCGATCTGGGCTTTTGCACTGACGATGCTGGGGCTATTGGGCTTTGGCTATGACGTTGAATTCGCCCAAGCCGTGCTGTTCCTGTTTGTGCCCTTTTCGCTTTTGATGGCACTGTCACTGCGCACGTCTGTGCTGATCGAGGCGGGGGAGAACACCGGCGCCGCGCTGCACCGCCGCCTGTTGCGCCACCGGATTTCGACGCAAGTCCTTGGGATGTGCGCCATCTTTGTAACCTCGCTGTTCGGCATGTATCAAAACATGCACATCGGCGTTTTGGGCTGATCCATGGCTGGAATGACGACTGGGGCAAGGATCATTCTGGGCGGCGCGCCCGAAGGGTATGATGCCCGCCTGCTGGCACGCGAGGCGGCAAAGACCCCTGTCTTGCACATTGCGCGCGACGACAAGCGGATGGAGGCGATGCGCACCGCCCTTGCCGTGATGGCGCCGGGGCTGTTGGTGTTGGACTTTCCCGCATGGGATTGCCTGCCGTACGACCGTATCTCGCCTAACCCCGAAATATCCGCGCGCCGGATGGCGACCTTGGCAGCCCTTGCCCATGGGGTGCCGGGGCCTTTTGTGCTGCTGACCACGCTGGGCGGCGCGATGCAGCGCCTGCCCACGCGCGACGTGATCCGGGGCGCGTCCTTTTCTGCCCGTGTCGGCACGCGGGTAGACGAACAGCATTTGAAGGCGTTTTTGTCGCGCATGGGGTTTTCGCCGGTTTCGACCGTGGCCGAACCCGGCGACTATGCCATTCGTGGCGGTATTGTGGACATTTGGCCGCCGGGCAATTCCGGGCCGGTGCGGCTTGATTTCTTTGGCGATACCTTGGATGGGCTGCGCCGCTTTGATCCGGTGACGCAGCGCACCACGGAAAAGCTGCAAGCCATTGATCTGGCCCCGATGTCCGAGGTTCTCTTGGACGACGCCTCAATCACCCGGTTCCGTCAGACCTATCGGGCCGAGTTTGGCACCGCCGGTTCGGATGACCCCTTGTATGAGGCCGTCAGCGCGGGCCGCAAACACGCCGGGATGGAGCATTGGCTGCCCTATTTCCACGACCGGTTGGAAACGCTGTTCGATTATCTGCCGGACGCCACCGTCATGGTGGACGATCAAGTGACGCCCATGCGTCTGACCCGCTGGGAAGGGATCGAGGATCAGTATGACGCCCGGTCCGAGGCGATGCGCGCCAAGGGGCGGCTGGACACTGTGTACAAGCCCGTCGCACCGGGGCTTTTGTATCTGGACGATGCGGCGTGGCTGGCGGCCACCGCCGGGCAAAAGCTGATCCAACTGTCGCCCTTGGCCCAATCGCCGGGGCCGGGAGTTCTGGATGCCGGCGCCCGGATGGGGCGCAGTTTCGCGCCAGAGCGTCAGCAGGAATCCATCAGTCTTTTCGGAGCCTTGTCGGACCATGTGAAGAAACTGCTGCAAGACGGGCAGGTGGTCATCGCCTCTTGGTCTGAAGGGGCCCGAGAGCGTCTTCAGGGCCTGTTGGAAGATCAAGGACTAAAGGGGGCCATTGCGGTCAAGGATTTCCGCGAGGTTCCTGACGGAAAGGGCAAACTTTTCCTGATGGTCTGGGCCTTGGAGGCGGGGTTTACCGCGCCGGGGCTGGCGGTGATTTCCGAACAGGATGTGCTGGGTGACCGTCTGGCCGCCAAGCCCAAACGCAAGCGCAAGGCCGAAAACTTCCTGCGCGACGCTGAAAGCCTGTCGGTCGGGGATCTGGTCGTCCATGTCGAACATGGCGTCGGGCGCTATCTGGGGCTGGAGACGATCACCGCCCTTGGCGCGCCGCATGCCTGCGTCAGCCTTGAATATGCCGAAGGCGCAAAGCTTTACCTTCCCGTTGAAAATATTGAACTTCTGTCACGCTACGGCCATGACGAAGGGCTTTTGGACCGGCTGGGCGGTGGGGCATGGCAGGCCAAAAAGGCCAAGCTGAAAGAGCGTATCAAGGAAATCGCGGACCGGCTGATGCGGATCGCTGCCGAACGGGCCTTGCGCCACGCGCCGATCTTGGAGGCGCCGCATTCCCTGTGGGAGGCTTTTGCCGCCCGCTTCCCCTATCAGGAAACCGATGACCAGTTGTCGGCGATTGCCGATGTGGTGGCGGATCTTGAAAAGGGCAGCCCGATGGACCGGCTGGTCGTGGGCGATGTGGGCTTTGGCAAGACCGAGGTTGCAATGCGCGCGGCCTTTGTCGCGGCGCTTTCTGGCATGCAAGTGGCGGTGATCTGCCCGACGACGCTGCTTGCGCGCCAGCACTACCGCAGCTTTGCCGAACGGTTCCGGGGTTTCCCGATTTCGGTGCGGCCGCTCAGCCGTTTTGTCAGCGCCAAAGAGGCCAACCAGACGCGCGAGATGATGGCGGCAGGGACGGTGGACATCGTTGTCGGCACCCATGCGCTGTTGGCCAAAGGGGTAAAGCTGAAAAACCTTGGCCTGATGGTGATCGACGAAGAACAGCACTTTGGCGTGACCCACAAGGAACGGCTGAAAGAGTTGCGCTCTGACATCCATGTGTTGACGCTGACCGCAACGCCCATACCGCGCACGCTGCAACTGTCGCTGACCGGGGTGAGGGACCTTTCCATCATCGCGACGCCCCCCGTCGACCGTCTGGCGATCCGCACCTATGTGTCGGAATTTGACTCGGTGACGCTGCGCGAGGCGCTGTTGCGCGAGCATTACCGGGGCGGGCAAAGCTTCTGGGTGGTGCCGCGGATTTCCGATCTGCCCGAGATTGAAGATTGGCTGAAAACCAATGTGCCCGAGGTGAGTTTCATCACCGCGCATGGCCAATTGGCGGCAGGGGATCTTGATGACCGGATGAACCAGTTCTACGACGGCAAATATGATGTGCTGCTGGCGACGACCATCGTGGAATCGGGTCTGGATATTCCCACCGCCAACACCATGATCGTGCATCGGGCTGATATGTTCGGCCTTGGACAGTTGTACCAAATCCGGGGCCGGGTCGGCCGGGCCAAGACGCGGGCCTATTGCTTCCTGACCACAAAACCCCGCGTGCCGCTGACGCCCCAAGCGATGAAGCGGTTGAAATTGTTGGCAAGTCTCGACAGCCTTGGGGCAGGGTTCAACCTTGCCAGCCATGACCTTGATCTGCGCGGCGCGGGGAATTTGCTGGGCGAGGAACAGTCGGGCCATATCAAGGAAGTCGGCTACGAGCTGTATCAGCAGATGCTGGAAGAAACGATCGCCAAGATCAAATCGGGCGAATTGCAGGGGCTGGCGCAGGTCGATGACGGCTGGTCGCCGCAGATCAATCTGGGCGTGCCGGTGATGATCCCCGACGCTTATATTCCTGATCTGGATATCCGACTTGGGCTTTACCGCCGCCTGTCCAGTTTGGCGACGAAGGTGGAGCTGGAGGGCTTTGCCGCTGAGTTGATTGACCGTTTTGGCCCGATCCCGAAAGAGGTCAACACGCTGATGCTGATCGTGCGCATCAAGGCGATGTGTAAACGGGCAGGGATCAGCCGCATCGACGCCGGGCCCAAAGGGGCCACGGTGCAATTCCACAATGACAAATTCGCCAATCCGGCCGGACTGGTTGAATTCCTGCGCGAACAGGGCCCAGCGGCCAAGGTTCAGGGCAACAAGATCGTGCTGATGGGCGAGATGAAGTCAGAATCCGACCGCATCAAGGGCGCCTTCAACATCGCCAAGGGGCTGGCAGAAAAGGCCAAGGCGGGAAAATAGCCCGCCTTGGCTGTGCAGTCGTGACTGCCGAGCCTTAGCCCCGCTGACCGGCCACGATCTGGCGCATGCCATCCAGCGGCACATAGCCGCGCACCATGGTCTGATCGACGACAAAGGTCGGCGTGCCAGACACCTCCATCGTTTTGCCCAAGGCATGGTTGGCCTCGATCACGGCGGCCACTTCGGGCGCATCCATCCGGGCAAGGATCGGGGCAGGGTCTAGCCCGAGGTCGGCCGCCAAACGCGCCAGCGTGTCGGCATCCGGGCTGCCGCGCAGCGCGATCAGCGCGTCATGCACCTGCTTGTAGGACTCGTTGCCATGCAATTGCAGCACCGAAATCGCGAATTTTGACGAGATGATCGAGTCTTCGCCAAGGATCGGGAATTCCTTCAGCACAAACCGGATATTGCCGTCGGATTTGACCAGTTCGGCCACCTCGTCATGCGCCTTGCGGCAATAGCCACAACGGTAATCGACAAATTCGACCACGGTGATATCGCCATCAAGGTTGCCGCCGACCCATGAGACGCCATCATTGAAGATCTTGTCCTTGTTGGCGGCCATCATCTCAAGATCCCGGTCTACGGCAGCGGCATCTTGCCGTGATTGCAGCACATCCATCGCCTCAACCAGCACTTCGGGGTTTTCCAGCAAGTAGGCTTTCACCTCGGCCTGAAAGGCGGCACGCTCGGCCTCTGACATCTCGCCCAGCCCCCCGGCCAAGGCGGCGGTGCCCATCAGGCAGGCAACAAGGGCGAAAGCGGTACGGCGCATCAGGAATTCCTTTTGGGGTGCGAGGAGGATGGCACGGGGTTGACCATCTGGCCCCGCTTGGGGTTCATGGGGCGCGACTGTAAGGGGCGGGGCATGAAAAGATCAAGCCGGGGTCAGGTTGATCCCTTCATTGTGATGGATGTGATGGAAGAGGCGCGCGGGCTGGAAGCCGCGGGGCGCTCGATCATTCATATGGAGGTGGGCCAGCCGGGCACGCCCGCACCAAAAGCCGCGCGCGACGCCGTGGCCCGCGCGTTGGAGCGGCCTTTGGGCTATACCGTGGCGCTTGGTCTGCCTGACCTGCGCCGTGGCATCGCGGGGCTCTATAAGCGCTGGTATGGGGTCGATCTGAACCCCGACCGGGTCGTGGTGACGGCGGGATCATCCTCGGCCTTCCTGTTGGCGTTTTCGGCGCTGTTTGATGCGGGCGACAAGGTGGGGCTGGGGGAACCGGGTTATCCAAGCTATCGTCAGATCCTGCGGGCCTTGTCCTTGCAGCCGGTGGGCATCCCGACGCGGGTTGAAAACCGGTTGCAGCCAGTGCCATCCGATCTGGACGGGGTGGACATGCAGGGGCTGATCGTCGCCTCGCCCGGCAATCCCACCGGCACCATGCTGTCGCATGACGCGTTGAAGGCGCTGATGGATCATGCGGCGGCGCGCGACATCTCCTTTGTTTCGGACGAGATTTACCACGGGCTGCATTACGGCGATCGGGCGGTTTCGGCGCTGGAGATCAGCGACGAGGCCTATGTCATCAATTCCTTCTCGAAGTACTTCAGCATGACCGGCTGGCGTCTGGGGTGGATGGTGGTGCCGGAAGATCATATCCGAACGGTGGAACGGTTGGCACAGAATATGTTCATCTGCCCGCCCCATATCAGCCAGATTGCAGCGCTTGGTGCGCTTGACAGCATTGACGAGCTGGAGGCGAACCGCGCGGTCTATGCCGAAAACCGCCGCCTGATGCTGGAAGGCCTGCCAAAGGCCGGCTTCACCAAAATCGCGCCGCCGGACGGGGCGTTTTATGTTTATGCCGATGTGTCGGACCTGACCGAAAACAGCTTGGATTTGGCGCGCGACATTTTGCATGGGGCAGGGGTTGCGGTGACGCCGGGGATGGATTTCGATCCTGTGCGCGGTGGCCAGACCTTGCGGTTTTCCTATGCGCGGGCAACCGCGGATATTGTCGAAGGGCTGGAGCGGTTGCGCGCCTTCATGACAGGGCGGTGATTTGCAGGACCGGCAGGATTTGAGTATTTGTGCCAAGATGAAATGGCTTTTCGTGGTTCTTATGTTGACCCTTGGCCTGTCGCAGGCCGCCGCCGCGCAGGAGCTTTCGGCGCTTGCGCGGTTGGAGCCTGCCAAGTCCGGGATTTCCGATAGCGGTGCAGGGGTCGATATCCGTCTGTCCTTGTCACAGCCGGTGCCGTGGCGGGTGCGCTTTCGGGCGGATCCGCCGCGCATGGTGTTGGATGTGCAAGAGGTGGATTGGACCGGGGCTGCAGGGCTGTTGCGCGGGTCGCGCCATGTGACGGGGTTGCGGGCTGGGGTGTTCCGGCCGGGCTGGTCGCGGCTGGTGTTGGATTTGTCCGGGCCAATGGCGTTGGTCTTGGGCGAGATGTCGACCGAAACGGACAGCCGGTTGACCCTGCGGCTGGAACCGACCAGTGCCGCAGATTTTCAGGCGATGACCAACCAACCCGAGCCGCCGGGCTGGGCGATGCCGGCGGTCAACGATCTGGCGAAGCCGCCGGCGCGGATGCCGGGCAAGCTGATTGTGGTGCTGGATCCCGGCCATGGCGGTATTGATCCCGGCGCGGAACGTGAGGGGCAGTCTGAGGCGGCGCTGATGCTGACCTTCGCGCGCGAGTTGAAGGAACTTTTGATGCGCGATGGCCGCTTTCAGGTGGTGATGACCCGCGATAGCGACCATTTCGTGCCTTTGGAAACCCGGGTGTCGATCGCGCGCGCGGCCCGGGCCGATCTTTTCTTGTCGTTGCACGCCGATGCCTTGGCGGAAGGCGAGGCGACGGGGGCCACGCTTTATACCCTGTCCGAGGACGCCAGTGATGCGGCGTCAGCGGCTTTGGCCGAGCGTCATGACCGCGATGACCTGCTGGCGGGGGTTGATCTGACGGCGCAGGATGATCTGGTGGCGACCGTGTTGATGGATATGGCGCGGGCCGAAACGACGCCAAAACTGGACCGTCTGGCCAAGGCGCTGGAAACGTCGATCAAGGCGGCCGATCTGAAAATGCACCGGATACCGCATCAGACCGCCGGGTTTTCGGTGCTGAAATCGCCCGATATTCCGTCGATGCTGATCGAGTTGGGGTTCCTGTCGTCGTCCCGCGATCTGGCGCGGTTGCAAGATGGCGCGTGGCGCGCGCGGATGACAGAGGCGCTGCGTCTGGGGGTTCTGGCTTGGTCCGAGGAGGAGGCTGCGATCCACGGCCTTGGTCAAAGCGGCAATTGAACGCGTATTGCCGTCGGTCGCGCGTGATCGTGTTTTGACCTTTGCGGCCCGCCCGCCTATAGAGTGGCGCAAGCGGCGTCGGGGGTATTGGCGTGATACGGTTCTTCGGTTCCTTTTTCGGGGCCATCTTCACTTTGGTGACCATGGGGCTGCTGTTTGGGGCCCTGACGGTTGGCGGGATTTTCTACATCTATTCCGCGGACCTGCCGAGCCACGAGAGCCTGGCGCAATACACCCCGCCCACGATCAGCCGGATCTATTCGGGCGAAGGTCGCATAATCGACGAATTCGCCCATGAGCGGCGCCTGTTCGTCCCGACCGAGGATATTCCCGATCTGGTGAAACAGGCCTTCGTCTCGGCCGAAGACAAGCATTTCTACACCCACAAAGGCTATGACGTGACCAGCATGTTCGCGGCGTTTCGCGATGCGGTCATTTCGCGCGGATCAAACGTGCGGGGGGCCTCGACGATCACCCAGCAGGTCATGAAGAACTTCTTGCTGGATGGCTCGCGCTCCGTTGAGCGGAAGATCAAGGAAATCATCCTTGCCACAAGACTGGAACAATCGCTGTCCAAGGACAAAATCCTTGAGCTCTATCTGAACGAGATCTTCCTTGGGCAGAACAGCTATGGCGTCGCGGCCGCGGCGCAGACCTATTTCAACAAACCGCTGACCGCCCTTGCCCCGCATGAGGCGGCAACGCTGGCCAGCCTGCCGAAAGCGCCGGGAGAGTTTCACCCCGTACGCGGCAAAGAGCGTTTGCTGGAACGGCGCAACTATGTGCTGCGCGAGATGTGGCAGAACGGCTATATCGACGAGGCGACCTATAACAGCGAGAAAGATCAGCCGCTGAAATCGGTGCAGAACGGGGATTATCCGGCCTTCCGCGAGGCGCTGCCGCCACGCAGCTATTTCACCGACGAAATCCGCCGTCAGCTTTCGGGTACCTTTGGCGAAGAGGAATTCTTCGGCGGTGGCCTGTCGATCCGCGCCACGATGGAACCTGAATTGCAGGCCATTGCCGCCCGCGCGCTGCGCCGGGGCCTTGAGAAGTATGACCGCAATCAGGGTGTCTGGCGCGGCACGGGCAAGACCATTTCCATCGACAAATTGGGGTCCGAGGCCGATTGGCGCGCGGCGCTGGCCGAGATTGCCGATCTGCCGCGGGACGTCGAGGGTTGGCACGCCGCCGTGATCTTGGAACTGGGCGACGATTATGCCCGCTTTGGCGCCGAGGGCGACCTGCAAGGTCATGACCCGGTGATCCCGGCCGAGGATGTGACTTGGGCACGCAAGCGCCTTGCAGACGGCAAATTGGGCCCGAAGGCCCGCGTGCCTGCCGATCTGGTCGAGGTTGGCGATGTGGTTATGTTGCGCGCTGTGACCCGAGACGAGGATGACAGTTTCCTGCACTGGTCCTTGCGGCAGGTGCCCGAGGTGCAGGGCGGCTTGATGGCGATGGACGTGGACACCGGCCGCGTGATCGCCATGCAGGGCGGCTTCAGCTATCAAGCCTCGGTCTTCAACCGGGCCACGCAGGCCACGCGGCAACCCGGCTCCAGCTTCAAGCCGTTTGTCTATGCGGCGGCTTTGGATTCGGGCTTTACGCCGGCGACCATCGTCGTGGACGCCCCGATCGAGATTGAAACCCCCGAAGGGCTGTGGACGCCGAAAAACGCCTCGAACAAGTTTTACGGCCCCACGCCTTTGCGTACCGGGATCGAGCAAAGCCGAAACCTGATGACCATCCGCATCGGGCAAGAGATCGGCATGGATCTGGTCGCGCAATATGCCGAGAAATTCGGCGTCTACCGCAATATGAACCCCTTCCTTGCCAATGCGCTTGGCGCGCAGGAAACCACGCTGTTCAAGATGGTCGCCGCCTATGCCATGTTCGCCAACGGCGGTGAACGGGTGGAACCGACGCTGGTCGACCGCGTGCAGGACCGGTTTGGCAAGACGATCTACCGTCATGACCAGCGCAAGTGTGAAGACTGCGCGAAGCCCGATCTGCCAAAGGGGCAGGGGGTCAGCATCAAATCCGACCGCGAGCGGGTGATGGATGCCATCACCGCCTATCAGCTCACGTCGATGATGGAAGGGGTGATCCAGCGCGGGTCTGGCACCGGGGTCAAGTTGCCGGTTCCAGTGGCGGGCAAGACCGGGACCACCAATGACGCCAAAGACGTGTGGTTCATTGGCTATACCTCCGAGGTGGTGGCCGGGTGCTATATGGGCTTTGACCAGCCGCGCACCTTGGGGCCGGGGGCGTTTGGCGGCACGCTTTGCGTTCCGATCTTTCAGGAGTTCATGAAAGAGGTCGTGGCCAAATACGGCGGCACCGAATTTGCCGTGCCGGATGGCGGCTATTTCCAAAAGATCGACCGGTTCACCGGTGCGAAACTGCCAGCCGATGCTGCAGGCGACAATGTGATCTCGGAATATTTCCGCGAGGGTGAAGACGTGCTCTTTGGCATGGACGCGCTGGTCGATGGCGGCTTTGGTATGGGCGACAACCTGCCACTGTTCTCAGCCGGTGAGACGGACCAGAGCCAGACCGACACCGTAACCACCTCGGACGGTCAGACCAAGGCAGTGCCGAAAAAGGCCAACTTCGGCACGCTGTCCTCGGGCGGTCTTTACTGATCTGCCCCGCTTGCCCAACCGCTTGGCCCGCGCTATCACCCGGCCCGGGAATTCAAGGAATCCGTCATGCGCGCCGAAGTCCAGAACCATGTCGAGCAAATCGAAAAGTCGCTGAAGCTTTTGGCGCAGCGGTTGGATTGGGAAACCGCACCGCATCGGTTGGAAGAATTCGATGCGCTGATCGAAGACCCGAACCTGTGGAATGATCCGGCCAAGGCGCAAAAGCTGATGAAAGAGCGTCAGGCGCTGATGGATGCGGTCAAGGCCTATAAGCTGATCGACGGCGGCTTGCGCGACAATGTCGAGCTGATCGAGATGGGCGAGGCCGAAGGCGATGCCGAGGTGGTGGCCGAGGCCGAGGCCGCGATCAAGGCGCTGGTCGAAAACGCCGCGCAAAAAGAGCTTGAAGCGCTTCTCGACGGCGAGGCGGACGGCAACGACACCTATCTGGAAATCAACGCAGGGGCCGGTGGCACCGAAAGCTGTGACTGGGCCTCCATTCTGGCGCGGATGTATGTCCGTTGGGCCGAGAAAAAGGGCTACACGGTTGAGATGCAGTCGGAAACCGCAGGCGAAGAAGCCGGCATCCGTTCCGTCGCCTACAAGATTTCCGGCCATAACGCCTATGGCTGGCTGAAATCGGAATCCGGCGTGCATCGTCTGGTCCGCATCTCGCCCTATGACTCTGCCGCGCGGCGTCACACCTCGTTCTCGTCGGTCTGGGTCTATCCGGTGGTCGATGACAACATCGAAATCGAAATCCACGACAAGGATATCCGCATCGACACCTACCGGTCGTCGGGCGCGGGCGGGCAGCACGTGAACAAGACCGACTCGGCTGTGCGGATCACCCACTTCCCGACGGGGATCGTGGTGACATCGTCGCTGAAGTCGCAGCACCAGAACCGTGATATCGCCATGCAGGCACTGAAATCGCGGCTTTACCAGCTGGAGTTGGACAAGCGCAACGCGGCCATCAACGAAGCGCATGAAAACAAGGGCGACGCGGGCTGGGGCAACCAGATCCGGTCCTATGTGTTGCAGCCCTATCAGATGGTGAAAGACCTGCGCACCGGCGTGGAAACCAGCGACACCGGCGGCGTGCTGGATGGCGATCTGGACAAGTTCATGGCCGCGACGCTGGCGCTTGGCGTGCATGGCATGGGCCGGGCCGAGGCCAACGCCGAGGATTGATCCCGCACGCGCTTACGCCGGGGCAGGCGACGAGGAGACGCCCGAGGAGGTGCCGGGCAATCCTTTGGTGAAAATACATCTTTTCTGAACATGCATCCCCCGCATAGGCTTTGCCGAAATGGGAGGGAAGCATGGTGCAAAGCGAACCGGATCGACCCGAGGTCTTGCGGGTTGAGGCCTCGGATATTCGGGCGTCCCTTGCTGCGGGATGGCGGGATGTCCTGCACGCCCCGCAATACGGGCTGTTCTTCGCCTGCTTTTACGTCGTCGGTGGTTGGCTGGTGACATGGGCCGTGATGGCCAAGGGGCAGCTGTGGTGGACCTTGCCCGCCGCGGCCGGCTTTCCCATCCTTGGCCCCTTCGTTGCGTGCGGCCTCTACGAGGTGTCCCGCCGGTTAGAGGCCGGTCAGCCGCTGCGCCGGGGCGAGGTGTTTTCGGTGATCTTCCGGCAAAAGGACCGCCAGATCCCGTCCATGGCGGCGGTGATCGTGGTGTTCTTTCTGTTCTGGAACTTTCTGTCGCATATGATTTTTGCGCTGTTTCTGGGCCGTGCAACGCTGACCAACGTTTCGTCCTCGCTTGGGATTTTTCTGACACCCGAAGGGCTGGCGATGCTGGCGGTGGGGACCGGCGTGGGCGCGGTCTTTGCCACCTTGTTGTTCAGCCTCACCGTCGTCAGCCTGCCGATGCTGTTGGAGCGGGAGGTGGATTTCGTCACCGCCATGCTGACCTCGCTAGAGGTGGTGCGGACAAGTCCGGTGGTGATGCTGGTCTGGGGCGCGCTGATCGGAGCCTTGTTGTTTGTGGGAATGCTGCCGGGGTTTCTGGGCCTGTTTGCGGTGCTGCCCTTGCTGGGCCACGCAAGTTGGCACCTGTACCGCCGGGCCATCGTCTGGAACCAGTAAGCGGGCGGAAATGAAAAACGGGCACCGCAAAGGGTGCCCGTTCCATAGCCCGCCTGTGGCAGAAATCAGAGCTCTTCGCCAGCCGTCGGGGCCTGAGAGACAATGCGCGAGGTTGGGGCAACCGGCGGCCGACCGGTCGACAGCGGGTCGTCCTGACGCTGCACCGAGCCTTCGAAATGCGCACCCGATTCGATGGCGATGGTCTTGTGGATGATGTCGCCTTCGACCTTGGCGGTCGAGGTGAGCCGCACCTTCAACCCGCGCACCCGGCCGATCACACGGCCATTGACCACGATATCATCAGCAACAATCTCGCCGCGGATGGTGGCGGTTTCGCCAACGGTCAACAGATGCGCGCGGATGTCGCCTTCGACGGTGCCTTCAACCTGAATGTCACCGGTCGTACGCAAATTGCCGACCACGGTCAGATCGGACGACAGCACCGATGCAGCCACCTTGCCCTTCGGGGCAGCCGCAGAGAAATCCATCGAGGGTTTGGTCACAGGGGCCTCCGGGGCTTTGGGCTTGTCGGCGTCGCCCGCTTTTGCGGGGCCGGGCTCGTTGATGCGGCTCTTAGAAAACATGGTTCGCTGCCTTTATGAACGTCATAGGGTTGACGGCATTACCGCCGATCCTGACCTCGTAGTGAAGATGCGTGCCGGTGGACCGGCCTGAGTTGCCCATATCACCGATCCGGTCGCCGCGCGAGATTTTTTGTCCAACCTCGACCCGGATTTGGGACAGATGGCCATAGCGGGTTTCGATGCCGAAGGCGTGTTTGATCTTGATCAAACGTCCATAGCCATTGGACCAGCCCGCATGCGTCACGACCCCATCAGCGGTGGCATAGATCGGGGTTCCATAGGATCCGGCCATGTCAGATCCTTCGTGCATCCGCGTGCCCCAGCCCTTGGGATCCTGCCGCATGCCAAAGCCCGAGGTCCAGCGGAAGGAATCTTTGACGGGCATATCAAAGGGGGCCTTGAACGCGGCAAGACGGTAAAGGTTCATCTGATCCAGATCGGCGAGAATCGCGTTGGCCCGCAACTCATCCGGGGTTGGTACGCCCTTGGTCGACAGCGCGATCGGCGCCAAAGGCCCACCTTGGCCGTTATAGCCCTTGCGGACCGCGTTCAGCAGGTCGTCGGGGTCCATGCCCGCCTCTTTGAACATCTTCTCCAAAGGCTCGACTGAAACGGTCAGCGCCTCTTCAAGCTGGGTGAAGATGGCGGCATTGCGCATTTCCAGATCTTGTTTTTCCTTGGAAACCGCTGCCACGCGTTCTGCGGCCTTGTCGGCAACACCTGCCATGCGGTCGCGCTCTTTGGCGGTGCCATCAAGGCTGGCAGTCACGAATTCAAGCGTTGCCAAGGTGTCGGCTGCCCGCGCCGCTTCGCTGCGGCCAGTGCCTTCGTTGCTGTCTTGCTCGGCGCTGGCCAGATCTGCCCGCGCGGCATCGCGTTCCTTGATGGTGCGGCGCAGGGTGTTCTGGATCACGTCAATGCCGGTTTCCAGCTCGCGCCGACGGTCTTCCGAGGCCAACAGCCGGCCCTGCATCGCCGCAACCTGTTCCAGCGCCAGATTGAAGCGTTCCTGGGCCGAGGCGGCCTCATTGGCGCGCAGATCGCGGTCGGCCGACAGCACGTTCATGCGTTCTTCATAGAGGGCCTGCTGACGCAGCACCTGTTCGCGCGACGACCCGGCCGAAATGGAATCAAGCAACAAAATGGCGGTGGCAAGGATGGTCCAGGCCAGGGCGAGCCCCCCCACCACTACGGCAATTGCCTGCGTCACCGGGCGCAGCCGGATGAAGCGGGTCTCGGTGTCGGATTTCAGAAAAAGACGCTGTTCGGGGAAATACCGCTCCAGCGTCTGATTGATCCGATAGGCAAGGCGCGTCAGCACGTTGGACGGTTCCGATTGGTTGTGAGTGCGGGTCTATGCCTGCCCAAAGGAAGGCCCAATAGCGTCGTCTAAAGAATGTCCGATGTGATTAGCGGGCGAGAGGAAAGCCTGCAACAGCTTTGCAGAACCGACCGTCCAGCGTGCCGGATTTGGGCCGATCATCGGCAGAAATCTGCCGAAAGCTTAAATCCCGGCCGGATCTGCATCCACAAGCGGCCAATAGAAATCCGGCGGCAATCCGGCCTCGGCGCGCTTTTCTTCGTTGAAGGGCGGCTTCAACCCGCCGTGGAAGTACATCCGTACAAGATCGTGAAACGCCTCTTTGGGGTCCAACCCGTCGCGGCCGCACAGCCAGTTGAACCATTTCGACCCATAGGCCACATGGGAAACCTCCTCGGCATAGATGATGTCGAGGGCCGCCTTGGTGTCGGTATCGCCGATGCGGGTGAATAACTCGATCATGCCGGGCGTCACATCCAGCCCCCGCGCTTCCAACACCATCGGCACCACGGCCAGACGGCCTTTCAGATCGGCCACGGTGTCTTCGGCGGCCTTCCACATGCCGGCATGGGCGGGCATCGCGCCATAATGGCTGCCAAGCGCCTCCAGCCGGTCGCAGATCAGGTTGAAGTGGCGGGATTCCTCGTCAGCGGCCTTCACCCAGTCATCATAAAATCCCAAGGGCATGGGATGATCAGTGAAGCGGGCAACGATATCCCAATGCAGATCAACCGCATTGAGTTCGATATGCGCCACCGCATGCAGCAGTGCCAGCCGCCCGATGGCCGACGAGGGCCGGCGGCGCGGCACATCCCGCGGCGCCAGCAATTCGGGCTTTTCGGGGCGGGCCGGGAACAGCGGCGGTACGGCCTGTCCGATTGGCAGGGGGTGGCCCGCCTTGCGCGCGGCGAACCATGTCGCGGCATGGGCGTGCGACAGGGCGGTTTTCGCGCGCCCATCGGCGCATGTCAGCACCTCGACCGCCATGTCTGCCAGCGTTTTCATGCCAAGCCCCCGCGTCGTCACAAAGCCTGCGCGGCGGCCAAAACCTCATCCGCGTGGCCCTTGACCGAAACCTTGGGCCAAACCCGCGCGATGCGGCCTTCGGCGTCGATCAAGACGGTGGTGCGTTCAATGCCCATGAAGGTTTTGCCATACATGGATTTTTCCTTCCACACGCCATAGTCCTCGCAGGTGTGCCCGCCTTCGTCCGAGGCGAGAATCACGGCAAGCCCGTGCTTCTTGCAGAACTTGTCATGCGCGGTGACGCTGTCTTTCGACAGGCCGATCACCGTGGTGCCGGCTGCGGCAAACTCTGCTGCGCGGGCAGAGAAATCCTGCGCTTCCAGCGTGCAGCCGGGGGTGGCATCCTTGGGGTAAAAATAGAGAACCACCTTGCCCGGACGCAAGGCGGCAAGGCTGACACTGCCGCCGCCATCACGGGGCAGGGTGAATTCGGGGGCGATCTGGCCGGGTTCGATCATGGGCGGCTCCTTGCCTTTGAGGGTCAATGCCCTTTGCGATCTAGTTGCCTTTCGGCAAAGATAAAGGCAAGCCCGACGCAAGAAAGTGGTGAAAAGGGCAGCATGGCGGGCGGCGCGACAGAACAGGGCACCAAGACGGGCGAGGGCGAAGCGGCAGAGGTTGCCGAGATCGCGCTGGATCCGTCGCTGCCTGCGGCCACACATTGGGGCCTCAGATCTGGCTTGCGTTGGCGACTGCTGTTTGTTGTGGCTGTGCTGGGGCTGATCCTGGGGGGCTACAGCCTGATCGGGCGCGCCATCCCGTTGCCGGTCTGGATGGTGGCCGAGGTAGAGACCCGGCTGAACCGCGCGCTGGCCGATGGCTTGCCGGGGACGGCGGTGTCGCTGGGCGCGGTGGATCTGACACTGGATACCGATTATGTCCCGCGCCTGCGGCTGGACGATGTGCGCCTTTTGAAAACAGGGGGCGAGGCCTTGCTGACCCTGCCTGAGGTGCGCCTTGCGCTGCAAGGGGCTGCGCTTTTGCACGGCGAGGCGCGGGTGGCTGCGGTTCGGTTGACCGGTGCGCGCATTGCGATGACGCGCGACAAGGACGGCCGGTTCGACATCTCGCTGGGCGATGGTGGGTTTTCACCGCAGATCAACGGCATTGGGGATTTGTTCGATTTGGCCGATGCCGCTTTGGCCAGTCCCGCCTTGGCCGGATTGACCCGGATCGAGGCCGAAGGGCTGACCTTGCGTCTGATTGACCGACGCTCGGGGCAGGTGTTTTATCTTGGCGATGGGCGGTTGACCGCAGAGAACCAAGCCGATGCGCTGGCGGCAGAACTGGCGGCTTCACTGCAATCGCGCGACGGGCATGCGGGCCGGGCTTTGGTGCAGATTGTCTCTGAAAAGGCCGCATCAAAAGCGCGGCTTTCTGTCGAATTCAATGATATCGCCGCGGCAGATCTGGCGGCGCAGGCGCCGATCATGGCCCCTTTGGCCAGTCTGGACGCCTTGATCTCTGGGCGTTTGGCGGTCGGTTTGGGGACCGCAGGCGTCGAAGCGCTGGAAGGCAATCTCGACATTGGCAAAGGGGCGCTGAAGCCGACAGAGGCAACGCAACCCGTGGTCTTTGACCGTGCCAGCGTTGCCATGACCTATCAGCCGGAGAGTGGCGAGATGCGCCTGACCCGGTTTGAGGTGGAAAGCCCGACCTTGCGGGCCTCTTCCACCGGGCAGGCTTGGCTCATCGGGGCCGATGGCGCCCGGATCAAAGGCCCGCTGACCGGGGCGTTGCCCGATGCCTTCCTGTCGCAGATCAGCTTTGACGATGTGCGCGTAGACCCCGAGGGGGTCTTTGACGCGCCGGTGCATTTTACCAGCGGTGCCTTGGACGCCCGGCTGCGGCTCAATCCGTTTCAGGTGGAAATCGGCCAATTGTCACTGGCCGAGGAAGACCGGCGGCTGGTGCTGAAGGGCCGGATCGGTGCGGATGCCAAGGGATGGACAACCGCCCTAGACCTGACGCTGAACGAAATCGCCCATGATAAACTGATCGCGCTGTGGCCCAAAAAGCTTTTGGCCAAGACCCGCGAGTGGGTCGGCAAGAACATTCTGGAAGGCAGCCTGCATGACATCCGCGCCGCGCTGCGCGTCGCCCCGGGGGTAGAGCCAAGGCTGCACCTGTCTTACAGTTTCGACAAGGCCGATGTGCGCTTTCTGGCGACCCTGCCGCCTATTGAGGGGGGCAAGGGCTATAGCACGATCGAAGGGCTGACCTATACGATGGTGATGACCGAGGGGCAGGTGACGGCCCCCGAAGGCGGCAAGATCGACATGGCGGGTTCTGTCTTTGCCGTGCCGGATGTGACCCAAAAACCGGCCCGCGCCGATATCCGCCTCTCGACCCGCTCCAGCCTGACGGCAACCCTGTCGCTGCTGAACCTGCCGCCGTTCAACTTCATGACCAAGGCCGACCGTCCGGTCGATCTGGGCGAGGGGCGGGCCGAGGTGGAAACCCGGCTCAGCCTGCCGTTGCAAAAGAAGGTGGCGCTTGGCGATGTCAGCTATGAAGTGAAGGGCAAGGTGCTGGAATTCAGCTCTGACAAGCTGGTGACAGGCCGTCGTATCACCGCCGCCGCGCTGGACGTGACGGCGACGCCGAAAGGGCTGGAGATCAGCGGAAAGGGCACTCTGGGCGAGGTGCCCTTTGATGTGACCTTTGCCCAAGGTTTTGCCCCCGATCAAAAGGGGCGGTCCACCGTGCGCGGCGATCTGGTGCTGTCGCAAGCCGTCGCGGAAGAATTCGGGCTGGGTCTGCCGGACGGCATGGTGTCGGGCCAAGGACGGGCGAACGTTGAAATTGATCTGAAAAAGGGCGCGCCGGGCGAATTGCGTCTGACCTCGGATTTGAACGGCATTGGGCTGACCCTGCCGGAAATCGGCTGGACCAAGGAACGCGCGGCCAAGGGGCGGCTTGAGGCGGATGTGACGCTGGGCACCTTGCCCGCCGTGCATCGGCTGGAGGTGGAAGCGGCGGGCCTGACGGCGGCGGGCAAGGTCGCCCTGCGCAAGGGTGGCGGGCTTGATCTGGCGCGGTTTGACCGGGTGACACTGCAGGATTGGCTGAATGGCGCGGTGGAGTTTCGCGGCCGCGGGGCGGGCAAGCCTGTGGCCATTGCGGTCACCGAAGGCACCGTGGACATCCGCAAGATGCCCGGCGCCGAAAAGCGCAAGGCCAGCAAAAGCGGGCAGGGCAGTGGGCCCCTATCCTTGGCGCTGGACCGTTTGATTGTGACCGAGACCATTGCACTGACCGATTTTCGTGGCGATTTCAGCTTGCTCGGCGGTTTCAGCGGCGACTTTACCGCTGCCATGAACGACGGGCCTGCGGTCAGCGGTACCGTGGTGCCGGCGCCGCATGGCACAGCGGTGCGGTTGCAGTCGAAAGATGCGGGCGCGGTGGTGGCCTCGGCCGGGGTTTTCGCCTCGGCACGCGGTGGGGAACTGGACTTGACGCTGACCCCGCGCGAAACCCAAGGCCATTATGATGGGCATCTTGGCATCACCAATGTGCGGGTGCGCAACGCCAATGTGTTGGCCGAATTGTTGAACGCCGTCTCTGTCGTCGGCCTGTTGGAACAGCTGTACGGGCAGGGTCTGGTGTTCAACACGGTCGATGGCGAGTTTCTTTTGACGCCAAAGCTGGTCGATCTGCGGCGCGGTTCGGCCACCGGGGCCAGCCTTGGGGTGTCGATGGCAGGGGTCTACACCTCGGGCAGTGGCACGCTGGCGATGCAAGGCGTGATCTCGCCGGTCTATCTGCTGAACGGTGTCGGCGCGATCCTGACCAAGCGCGGCGAGGGGGTCTTTGGTTTCAACTATACGCTGGAAGGCACGGCCGACGACCCCGAGGTTGCCGTCAATCCACTGTCGATCCTGACGCCGGGCATGTTCCGCGAAATGTTCCGCGGTGGCCGCACCACCGGCAGCGGGACGCCCCCCACGCCAAAACAGGGCAAGAACTGACCATGCAGCTTTCCGATTTTGACTTTCACCTGCCCGAGACGCTGATCGCCACGCGCCCCGCCAAACCCCGCAGCGCCGCGCGGCTTTTGCTGGCCGAAGGGGACCGGATCCGTGACCTTCAGGTGTCGGATCTGGTTGAGATTTTCCAGCCCGGCGATCTGCTGGTGTTGAACAACACCCGCGTGATCCCGGCGCGTTTGTTCGGCACGCGCCAACGTGGCGATGCGGTGGCCAAGGTCGAAGTCACCTTGCTGGAGCCAAGTGCGGGTGGCTGGCGGGCGCTGGCCAAACCTTTGCGCAAGGTGCAACTGGGCGAGGAGATCGTGTTTTCAGCAGGGCTGTCGGCCCGCGTGGTGGAAAAATCCGAAACCGATCTGGAGCTGGCCTTTAACTGCACGGGCGCAGATTTTGATGCGGCTTTGAACGCGGCGGGCATGATGCCGCTGCCGCCCTATATCGCAGCAAAACGCCCGGCCGATGCTGCGGACCGCGATGATTATCAAACCGTCTTTGCCCGTCATGCTGGTGCCGTGGCCGCGCCGACCGCCTCTTTGCATTTCGATGCCGATCTTTTGGCCGCCCTGCACCAGCGCGGCGTCGAGTTCGTCGAGGTGACCTTGCATGTCGGCGCTGGCACCTTCTTGCCGGTGAAGGTCGAGGATGTGACCTCCCACCGGATGCATGCCGAATGGGGCGAAGTAACCCCGACCGCCGCCGCGCGGATCAATGCCGCCAAAGCCGAAGGTCGCCGGGTGATCCCCGTCGGCACCACCGCGTTGCGGCTGATCGAAAGTGCGGCCGTCGAAGGGCAGATGGCGCCATGGACCGGCACCACCGATATTTTCATTTATCCCGGCTACCAGTTCCGGGTGGCTGATGCGCTGATGACCAATTTCCATCTGCCGAAATCGACGCTGATGATGCTCGTCTCGGCCTTGATGGGCAAAGCCCGCATCGACCGGATCTATGCCCATGCCATTGCACAGGGCTATCGGTTCTTTTCCTATGGCGATGCCAGTTTGTTGATCCCCTAAGCCCCCACGGCCCTCCGTATCGCCCGCGTCTACCCCCGGAGGGTTTCCCACCCTCCGGACCACCCGGGGAGTATTTCAAAAGGCGCAAATCCTGAGCGCGCCGAGCGGTTGGCGGGGCTGGTAGCGGCCCCCGCATCTGTGCCAAGATGCACGGTAAGACAGGCCCGACGGGAGACACCCATGCTTTCAGTGATGCGCAACTCTTGGGCTTTGCTTTTGGGCATGATGCTCTTGATGTTGGGCAACGGCATACAGGGCACGTTGCTGGGTATCCGTGGCAAGATCGAGGGCTTTTCCACCCAAGAAATGTCTTATGTGATGGCCGCCTATTCTGTGGGCTTCCTGTTGGGGTCGCGCTTTGCGCCACAGATGATCCAGCGGGTGGGCCATGTGCGGGTGTTCTCGGCCCTTGGCTCGTTGATTTCGGCGGGGATGATCCTGTTTCCGGTGGCACCGGACTGGATGGCTTGGGCCGTGATGCGGGTCTTGTTGGGGTTTTCTTTTGCGGGTGTGTTCATCAGTGCTGAAAGCTGGCTCAACGCGTCGTCGACAAACGAAACCCGGGGGCAGGCACTGTCGGCCTATATGATCGTCAGCATGATCGGGGTCATCGCCTCGCAGGTCTTGATGAACCTGCGCGACCCGAGCGGGTTTGATCTGTTCATCTTCGCCTCGATTCTGGTGTCGTTGGCCTTCACGCCGATCCTGTTGTCGGCGGCGCGCGCACCGGCATTTCAGGAAATCAAGCCGATGCCGATCTTGCAGCTGTACCGCACCTCGCCCTTGGGCTGCACGGGATTGTTCCTGTTGGGTGCGCTGTTTTCCACGCTCTTTGGCATGGCCTCGGTCTGGGGATCAGAGGTGGGGCTTTCGGTCAAGAACATCTCGATCTTCATCGCGTCAATCTATGTGGGCGGGCTGGTGCTGCAATACCCGGTCGGCTGGGCCTCGGACCGCTGGGACCGCCGCGAGATGATCTTGTGGATGTCGTTTGCGGGGGCGGTGGCAACGGGCGGCGGGTTGATTTTCAACTGGAATATGGCTGTTCTGAGC